>CESG01028634.1_pt1 | contig 28926 bp, 27 predicted proteins | sample 531121 | NCBI WGS metagenome assembly CESG01 (sample SAMEA2621287, study PRJEB7988) | marine metagenome | biome: marine biome (ENVO:00000447); feature: mesopelagic zone (ENVO:00000213); material: "saline water (ENVO:00002010), including plankton (ENVO:xxxxxxxx)" | depth 800 m
AACGTACGGCATGATCTATGAAATAGGTCCCGAGGACAGATTAACGGGGGAAGTGGTTGATAGGCATCTTATACTGAATAAGGCATATATAGTAAAGCGCGCTGTTGAAAAGGAAGGTCTCACATTCAATCGATCTATTGGAGTGGGAGACACGGAAGGTGACATATCGTTTCTTGAGCTCGTTGAGAAACCCATTTGCTTTAACCCGAACTCAAACCTTTATAGACACGCCAAAATTAACGATTGGAGAGTCGTAGTAGAAAGAAAGGACGTTATATATGAAATCCAGTGAGCGGACGTTTCGCAGAAAGGTGCTCAATTTTTACAAAACGCGTGGTCGACATCACCTACCGTGGCGTAAAACCAGAGACCCGTACCATATATTGGTGTCGGAAATGATGCTGCAACAAACGCAAGTTAGCCGAGTTATTCCAAAATATACCCAATTTCTTGAAAGGTTCCCCACCGCACAAACCCTATCGGATGCAAAACTTTCGGAAGTACTCAAGCTATGGAGTGGTCTTGGGTACAACAGGCGTGCACGTATGTTGCACGAAGCCGTGAAGTTAATCCAGGCTGAATACAAGGGAAGTTTCCCCAAAAGTGTACAAGAACTTGAAAAATTGCCCGGGGTCGGGTCATATACTGCTCGAGCAATATTGGTGTTTGCGTACAACGAACCTGTCGTCATGCTAGAAACCAACATTCGTAGTGCATTTCTTCACGAGTTTTTCAAAAACACAAGTGGTGTTTTAGATGCCCAAGTACTTTCAGTAATCGAGGCATGTGTAGATACGAAAAACTCGAGAGAATGGTACGCAGCACTGATGGATTACGGATCACATGTAAAGAAGGCATATCAAAACCCTGGCCGAAGGAGCAAACACCACATCAAGCAATCCAAATTTCGAGGATCTCTGAGAGAGGTTCGCGGCAAGATACTTTCTCTCCTTGTGGAACGGTCGCATACGGAAACCTTGCTGACAAAAGAAACAGGATGTTCTAGTGAGCGTGTGCGCGATGCGCTACTAGGGCTTTCTGGGGACGGGCTAGTAGTGAAAAAGGGAAGAAATTGGACATTGGCTACTTAGTGTCGTTGAGGATAGCAGCAAAGGAAATACCACTAAGCATCACGAGCGCAGTGGCCAAAAAGATAAACTGCAGCGGTATAAAAAAAAGGATTATTGTTCCAAATAGTGGACTAACGATATACGCCAACGGGTATAACATGCGAAAGGCACTCACGTCGTCGGCATCGTCCGCTTCCACGTGCTTAAAGAAGTACCCCTCTGTAGAAATCTCGATCATCGCTGCTCCTATTCGGGTAGCAAACAACCATACTGTCCAGGTTAGGACAGAAGTCGTCACAAGAAACGACAAGGCACCAGTCGTGATTGCAATAATTGCAAAGCCAAGTATGAGTATTTCTTTCTCGCCCCAATAAAGGTCAGCCAACTTACCGAGGGGTATTTCTAAAATAACGTACGCAATCGTTGCAACCGATATCATGACCCCGATACTCGAAAGAGGCATACCCAAGGTCCCGTATATGTAAAGAGGCAAATAAATCACCATTATTCCGAAAAAGAAACGCAATAGAAACGACGCGGCAAAAACTCCACGAAGATTTTTACTGTTCTTCAGAGAACGTAAAAATTTGTGAATATCGAGCTGTATGTACCTTGGGTCACGAAAATATTCAAGCTGTGAGGCAGCGATAAATATAAAAGGGACAAATAGCAACGCAGAGACCACGAACAAAAGGTCAAAGTTACCTCCGCTCACGATGTAGCCACCTGCCAGGGGTGCACCTACCCAAGCAAGATTTGATATTGTAAGAAAAATTCCACGAACTCCTCCGGTATTTGATTCGCTTTTTGTAAAACCTTCAAGGAATATGTCGAGCGAGAAGGCTATGAGTGCGGGAATGACAAAGGCTAAGAGGAAAACTCCGAATACGAACACCAAATTATCCAAAAATACGAACCCGGTAAACGTGAGCAACTCCAGCAGTCCCAGGGAGAGTATGTTAGTGTAATTGCCTAAGCGGCGCAGAAAATAGGGCGCAAAAGCTATAGAAACAAGGGTCAGCATAGACCCTACTGCGTAGAGCACGCCCACAAACTCTTGTGGGAACCCTTTGTCGACTAAGAATGTCGACATATAGTAGGCGACTAACGCTAAGTGGAGTGCAAGAACAAAGTTCAGTGCATAGAGTGCATAGCGAGATCGCACCGCAAGAGCCACTGACCTTCTACGCCTACCGTGGATAATAACCATTGAGTTATTATACCCCCACGATTACTGGAATGACGATAGGGTTTTTGTGAGTTTTTTGCAGCAGGAATTTAGATAGAGTGTCGGTCAATTCGTTCTTTATGTTATCGATGTCGACTTTTCTAGAGGTCGAGAATTCATCTTCAACGGTTTTTTTGACGATAAGGCGTGCCTGACCAAGAAGTTCTTGTGATTCACGCAGGTACACAAAACCGCGAGAGATAATATCAGGGGATTTGCGCAATTTTCCTGCTCGCAGGTTCACCGTTACTACGACCACGAAGATGCCGTCCTGAGCAAGTGCTTGTCGGTCCTTAATGACGGCTTCTTGAATGTCGCGTACGTGTAGACCTTCGACTATGCGCGTTGTCATGGGAGCTTTTGCATCGAGTCGTACGAGTGTCTCTCCCTTATCGCGAATTTCAACGATTGTCCCATTATCCGGTATGATGATGTCCTCGGGCTTGAGACCGCACGATTCCTGTATCAAGTCGGCGTGCATGCGCAACATATAGTGGTATCCATGTTGAGGAATGAAAAAACGCGGCTTGACTTGTTTATGGATCCACTTGGCTTCCTCTGAATTTCCGTGACCCGATGCGTGTACGTCGCTTGTTTCGTACGTCATGATGTGCGGACCTTGACGTGCAATTTTATCTTTCAGCGACTGTACAGCCCGCTCGTTTCCGGGAATAACTGAAGATGAAAGCACGACAGTGTCTTTCGGTGTGAGTTTTACAAATCGGTGTGTCTTGTCAGCCATGCGCATAAGTGCTGCGTATGTATCCCCCTGGGCACCAGTCGCAAGCACAAGAATCTTGCCTTCCGGGTAATCGTTCATCTCTTCCGATGAAATAAGTGTTCCCTTTTTAGCCTTAAGCAGACCAAGCTCTTTGGCGATTTCCAAATTACCTTTCATGCTGCGCCCTTCTACGACAACTTTTTTGCCATTGCGCTCAGCTATTTCAATGATTTTGATGACTCGCTCAAGCTGTGAGGCAAACGTACCAATGATAAGACGATGTTTTGCTTCCTTGATAATCCCCTCGAAAGTTTCGAACACTTTGTGTTCGGGAATTGACCACCCGGGACGACCAGTGTTGGTTGAGTCCATGAGCATACAGAGTATCTTCTCATTTTTAAAAAGACTGAAGGAGTCTTTTTCTACCTGGCTTACGTTGCCTGAACCGTCGTGATTGAGCTTGATGTCGCCAGTAATAGCTACGCCACCAAACGGGGTTTTAATGATTACCCCCATAGAATCAGGAATGGTGTGGGTCACGCCGTAGAAGCGCAATTTCAGAGCACCAACATTTATGGTTTCTGATTCTTCGACTTCACGTATGTCCGGAGTTTTTAAGTGAGGAAATTCCTCTTGTCGCTTCTTAATCATGACACCAGTAAGGCGGCGGGTGTATATAGGAGGATTGCCGATTCGGTCGATTATGTAAGGTATGCCGCCTATGTGGTCTAGGTGTCCGTGAGTAATGACCATGCCACGAATTCTCTCTTTACGGTCTTCAAGGTATTGTGTGTTCGGCAAGATGTAGTCAACGCCGGGTGTCTCAGCTTCCTGGAACATGAATCCGCAGTCAACGACGATGATGTCATCGTTAAACTCGACAGCAGTCATGTTGCGTCCAATCTCTTCCACCCCACCTAGGGGGATAATGCGTATCACGTCATTTTCGAGTTGCGGAATGACGTCGTCTTTCCTACGAGCGTGTGGTCGTGGCGCTTGTGGACCACGATTACGGATCGCAGTGCGAGGGCGCGCCTTCCTGTTGCTCCTACGGGAAGAGCCATCTCTATTTGAGTTCGCCTTTTGTGTGCTACGAGCAGTTGAGCGTGTAGCAGTGTAATTGCGCGACCCTTTGGGTGGGCGGCGCGAAGTAGTTCGTTTTTTTTCCATTAGTTATGTACGTTAATAAATCTAGTAATGTTTGTATTTACTGAAAGAAGTACCACACACGCTCCGTTTGCGTGTGCCAAAGATATGCTCCAGAAAATCTCTCACTTTTGGTTTCGACAAGCCCAATGTTTACACCACGTAGGTATTTCGGGATTACATATAAGAAATCAGGAGCATACAAAAAGATGGCTGGCACATCTTTTTGTATTTCCTCTTCAAACTTAAGATACAACTCATCACGTTCATTGCGATCAGAAACGGTACGTGCCTTTGCGAGAATATCATCTACTGTTGAGTTTGTATAAATGGCTATGTTAAGACCCGGATCGTCTTTTTGCGAGGAGTGCCAGAATGCAAATAAGTCGAGTCCTCGCCCGACAACTTCCCCAAACAGTAAAGCTTCGTAGTCACGGGGACGTATTACGTTTTGGTTAAGCTCTCCCGTTTCAAACACATTAACCTTTACGGGAATACCAGCTTCGGTCCAAATAGTAGCAGCCAGTTGTGCTGCTCGTTTAAGCTCCGGTGTATTTGCTGTCGCGATCGAAAATGTGAGAGGTTGCGTTCCGTTAGTCCACATGCCGAGTTCCTCATCAAATGTCCAGCCTGCATCGGTAAGTATTTCTTGCGCTGCTGCGCGTCGGCTCTCGTCACTGAGGAAGTTTGAGGCTTCAACGGTCTGCCCGGTAACAGTACCCGGGGGTATTGGGGAGTCGATGATAGTTCCATACCCACTGAGCACCTCTTGGACGATACGTTCTTTGTCGATAAGTACGTCAAGAGCCCGGCGCACTTCTTTATCGGCGAATAAGCGGCTCTTGTTCTGGTTGAAGAAAATTGCAAATATCCTCGGAAATGCGACACGCAGCAGACTTGAGCTGTCTGAGACACTCTTGTCGAGGATTGCGGAAGACACAGCGCTCAGACTACTAATTTCCCCGTTTGTATAGGCATTTACGAGCTCATTTTCGTTTGCATAAAAATTCATCACGAACTTGTTTATATAAGGACGTCCCAACGTGTAGCTTCCGAATGGTCGAAGGTCGTAAGACTTCGGTATGCCTGAGGAGTTATAGGAGATCTGCTTGAGCTTAAAAGGGCCGGACCCAACCGGTTGTGTGTTGAAATTACTGAACGCAAATTCTTGCGGCGACACGTTGCGCCATATATGTCGTGGAAGAATTCCCATCGTTGTATTTTCGAGAAATGGAGCATACGGGCGATCAAGAACAAAACGAACTTCGCGGTCATTAATCTTCTCAACCTTGACTCCGTCCCAATCTGCTCTTCGAGGGCTCTTGATAGATGCATCTTGTGCCATTTGCACGGTGAAAACGACGTCGTCTGCAGTCAGGGGGACTCCATCATGGAAACGGGCATCATCGCGGAGCACGAAGTTATATTCGGTACCGTCCTCAGATATTGTGTATCGTTCAGCAACATCCGGTATCAGAGTTCCATCCGGAGCTGGTCGTGTGAGCCCAGCGTATATGAGCGTAGTGAGGTCACGATCAGTGTCAGAGAGGGCAAGGAGGGGGTTAATGAAGCGAGGAGCACCAATGACTCCTTCGCGAATCACGCCACCTTGAACAGGGACCTGGGTGGTAGCTTCTCGGTTAACTTCGGTGAATACTGCAAATGTACTTAAAACAAGAGCTGTAGTTAACATCCAAAATACAACACGCTCGAAGGGAGAGAGAGAACGTATGACACGTTGTAGAGAGACAACCTTAGGAATCTCATACTCGCGCAAAAGACGCGAAGCCGCACTGTAGTTTTTTCTTTTTATTTGTTCTGTGTCCATGCACTTATATACAATCGGACTCACGCTTACTTAGGCGCAGATATTAGGGCCTGTTTGTCGTTATGCGACCAGCAGGTTTAATAGTGCAGTGAGAGCAAAAAGCGCCCCAAGCGCAATAGTCACGTAGAAAAGTGTCCGCTCAAGCCCGCGACGTGTGTGAAAACCCGAAGTAAAATTGTCTGCGCCAAATGCACCACCGAGCCCCGAACCCGTCTGCTGTAGCAGAATGGTTACTATCAAGAGGATCGAAAGCGCAATCTGGATATACGGTAGTATACCTATCAAACTTTCCATGTAGTAGAGGAGTATAACAAGGGATTGAGAAATGGCAAGGTGTCAAGGCGTGTACACGAACAGTGAACACGTTTTAGTGCTAGCTTCGAAATAGGGTGTGCAGAGATATTTCTACCCCAGGGTGAACAGCGTGCTTTGTCATACGCAATTGGTTGCGTTGGTTGCAGTTAGATGCATATGGAGCAGGAAGAAGAGATCTATCTTCTGCAAAGCCAGTTGTCACGAGAATAGACATTGTAGTTGCGAAAGATGCATGAGATTTGCATCTCAGACTTTCTTTTCTATAATGATGCCCACCGAGTGCATGTGAAGTGCACGCGATTACAAGAGAGTAATTAACTAATAGTCAGTATGGCAAAAACAAAAATAATGCCGCTTGGCGACCGCGTTTTGGTTGACCCGGTCACCGCAGACGATAAAACTGCTTCTGGCATCATCATTCCTGATACTGCGAGTCGTGAGAAACCCAAGCAGGGAAGAGTAGTAGCCGTGGGCACACTAGAGGACGTGAAAGATATAACCATTGGCGACACTGTGCTTTTTAGTGACTATGGGTACGATGAAGTAAAGGTTGATGGGCAAGAGTACTACATCATTCAATCAAAAAACTTACTAGCAGTAATTAAGTAATATCATGGGAGCAAAAAAAGTCATTTTTGATCACGAAGTACGCACCGTGCTTAAGGCGGGCGCAGACACGGTAACGAATGCAGTACGTGTCACGCTTGGCCCCCGTGGTCGCAATGTTGCCCTCGATAGGGGATTTGGGGGTCCCACTATCACGAACGACGGAGTCTCGATCGCTAAGGAAATTGAACTGAGGGATAAGTTCGAGAACATGGGCGCCGAAATCGTGAAGGAAGTTGCGACCAAAACAAATGATAAAGCAGGTGACGGAACAACAACCGCGATGGTTCTGACCGGAGCGATTCTCACTGAGGGCCTCAAGCGAACTGCTATGGGAGCAAATGCCATGGTGGTACGCCGGGGCATAGAAGCTGCCGCAAAGGATGCTGTTGAAGAACTCCGCAACATGGCAAAGGAAGTGAGTTCGAAAGAGGACATCCGTAATGTTGCAAGTATTTCTGCCGAATCTGTGGAGCTGGGTAAAACTATAGCCGATACCATCGGCAAGGTAGGCAAAGACGGCGTGGTCACTGTCGAGGAGTCACAATCGCTCGGTATTGAGTCTGATGTCGTAGAAGGTCTCGAGTTCGACAAGGGGTACGTTTCGCCGTATATGATCACTAATACCGATCGCATGGAAGCGGAAATGAAGGACGCGACGATACTGATTACGGACAAAAAGATTTCAAGTGTACAAGAGATTTTGCCGCTGCTTGAAAAGCTTGCGCAAGCAGGTAAGAAGGATCTTACCATCATTGCTGATGACGTAGAGGGTGAGGCGTTGGCGACGTTTGTAGTCAATAAGTTGCGCGGCGCTTTCAACGTGCTAGCGATCAAGGCGCCCGGGTATGGCGATCGCAAAAAAGAAATGCTCAGTGATATCGCAACTGTTGTGGGAGCCGAGGTAGTTTCAGAGGATGCGGGACGCAAACTCGAAGACGCCGACGTTTCCATGCTCGGTAAGGCAACTCGAATCGTAGCAACGAAAGACACTACAGTCATAGTCGGTGGAAAAGGAAAGAAACAAGAAGTAGCGGCACGGGTTGAGCAATTGCGTACGCAGGCAGCACAGACCGACTCGAAGTTTGACAAGGAAAAATTGGACGAGCGGATTGCAAAACTTACCGGAGGCGTTGCTGTCATTCGTGTTGGTGCGGCGACTGAGACTGAGATGAAATACCTCAAGGACAAGATTGAAGATGCAGTGAATGCAACGAAGGCCGCTATTGAAGAAGGTATTGTAACCGGCGGGGGGTCTGCATTGGTGAAAGTTTCCAGCAAGCTAGCACAGAGCAAGCATGCTCAAGGGCATGATGAGTTTGCGATAGGATACCGTATTCTCATTGAGGCATTGCGGGCGCCGCTCGCACAAATTGTCGCGAATGCAGGTCGTGATGATGCGCCAGTTATACTCAGAGATATCATGAAAAAGGGCGGAAACTATGGTTTCGATGCCTCTAGTGATGGGGATGAGTATCTCGTTGATATGCTTGAGGCAGGCATCATAGATCCTGTGAAAGTCACGCGGTCAGGGGTAGAGAATGCAGCTTCAGCCGCCTCCGTATTGCTCACTACCGAGGCAGCCGTCGCAAATGATCCGGACGAGGAAGAAGCTTCTCCTCCAATGCCGGGAGGCGGAATGCCAGGAATGATGTAGCGTGTAAATCACCGCTCTAGGAGAGCGGTGATTTAGGTAGTTCTAATGCAGCGGGAGAAATCAGACGCATCACTACATCGTTGTGCCCGGTCCGTCACCAGAAAATAATCACGCGCTGCTTGCAAATCCAGTTTTGTATCAATCAGGCCGTGCGCATAAAAAATTGAATCAACAGTGCTCGGTAGTAGGTACAGTAGATGAAGTTGCGGCAATTGTATGCCCACGTTTCTCATATGACGCACGATACTGGTTGTACAACTGTGCAGCGCTGTGTTAAAGAACGCAGCACTTGCGTGTATCGCGTTTATTTTTTCAGACATGTTTTTGAATAACTCTTGAACCTTGTCCGCGGAAAGTATCAGGGGATACAAGCGCACGGTATCCTTGCGGTGGTTAGTGCGCAACTTCACCGCATCTTCTTCATCGGCGACCACATACATTATCTCGTATCCACGAACCAGTCCTTTCCACGGAGAAAACATATCGCCCTCTTTTTTTCGTATTTCCGGAGAGACTACAATATATGTTCCATTTTCCAGCTGAAAGGAAAGAAACACATGAGCAGGGCGAAGCCCGAATATTGACCATTTGCTAAATGGTTCGATGCCCAACCACACTTTTTTTACGTCTGAACATGAAAACGTCCAATGTGAGTGCGTTACATCGTAATCATCAACACCGCGGTAACGTGCCTGACGAACGTTGTGGACGGTGACGTATTCTCCATATGAACTAACAGACGGCAGTAGTTCCTGGTCACTTGACCACTTCCTATCATGAGAAGGTACCCGGATAGCTATCGCTATTAAAGCTATGGCTGAGAGAATTACAGCAACAGCAGAGAATTCGAAGTACAGCATACTGTATCATGGTACAATTCAACGAATGATTGGCAAATTGTCGGCCACATTGATATTAGCAACGTTGCTTACGGCATCAACGGAAATGGCCAATGCTCAATTACTAGAACCTGCTGGTACTCCAGAGACGACGATCATAACAGTTGGTACTACAACGTATGAAACGGCTTTTCCAACCGCGATTCTCAGAAGCGCAACGGATCGACTTCAGGAGATATTGTATTATTTGAGAACATTCGACTCTCCCGTTTCTGCTCAGGCCCCGGATTCGAAAGCGGCACCAGTTGCTGGCGAAACCCTAAACGTCTATACCGATATCGCCAATACAGCATTTGCTGACGGCGCGGCTAACTCAACCGCAATCGAAGATGTTATAAGTAAAGCTTCTGAGCCGTGCTATGTATTTAAAGAAAGTTTAGAAATCGGCGATAAAAGCCCCGAAGTCTTGAAAATCCAGCGTTTCTTGAATCGAGTCCTCGAAACCCCGATAGCGACTTCAGGCCCAGGGTCGAGAGGAGAGGAAACTGACTACTTTGGACCGCTCACTTTTGATGCCGTGCTTGCGTATCAGGGCCGCTATGCCGACGAAATCCTGGAACCACTGGGTCTAATAGCACCGACTGGATATTGGGGCGCATCTACTATTGTTCACGCAAACGCTCTCTCTGGCTGTATTGAGAAGTAGGCGCAAAATAAAAGAAAGACACAAAATAACATTGCATTCAGGCGGTGTTTTGGTATAGTGCGGCCTTATATCATGACTGAGCTCAACGTAGTAAAACGCGACGAGAAAACAAAAGTATCCGCCCTGAGGGAGGAGGGGAAGATTCCCGCTGTGTTTTATGGGCCGAAGGAGGATAGCACACCCATAATCCTTGATGCCCGTGAGTTTGTGCAAGTATGGAACCAGGCTGGAGGATCGTCTATTGTGGACCTAAGAGGAGTCGGTGAAGACAAAGAAATACTCATTCACGACGTTACATGGCACCCAGTAAAGGGAACTCCGACTCACGTAGACCTGTATTGTATTGAGCGCGGCAAGAAACTTAATGTATCCGTACCACTTGAGTTCGTCGGAGAAGCTCCCGCTGAAAAAGAAGGAGGCATAGTCGTCAAGGTGATGCATGAGTTAGAAATTGAAGTAAAGCCGCGCGATATTCCCCAGAAGATCGAAGTAGACCTGACACTCCTCTCCGGCCTGGATAGCTCAATCACAATTGCTGACCTAAACTTACCCGAATCAATTGAGCCTGTTCAAGAAAAAACCGAGGCCGTGGCTTCAGTGACACAAGCGCAAACAGAGCCTGAAGAGGAAGAAGAGCGAGATATATCAGACATTGAAATAGAAGGAGAGCGAGATACTGAGAAAGCAACGGAGAAAAAGGGAACAGACGAAAATAATTCTGAGTAAGGACAGACAGGCGAAACAGGACATGAGCTTGCTTGCCTATACGGTATAGCAAGCGCGAGCGCACCTTTTGCGTTATACTACTCGTATCATTATGGCTGCCACACGCATTGTTACAGCCTTCTGTTTGTTGTTGGCCGCACTCTTAGCGCTGGGCAATTTTGCATACGCGGAGACTGAAGAGCAGCAACGTGCGCGACTGGAAGCAGAACTGCGAAAGATTGAAGGCGAAATTCAAGCACAGCAGGTGCTCTTGGATCAGAAAAGTGGTGAGAGACGGAGTCTGGAAAGAGATGTTTCGGTACTCGACACTGCGATTAACAAGGCGCAATTGGCTATACGCCAACGAAATTTAACTATTTCCCAAATCGCCACCGATATTGTAAACCGAGAAGAGGCAGTTCAAGCACTTGATGATAAGTTACTGCGAGAAAAAGCATCGCTCGCACAACTCATTCGCAAGACAAACGAAATAGACGAACTCTCCTTTGCTGAGATGATACTGGGAAACGATGATCTTTCCACCATCTTCTCGGACCTGGACTCATTTGAAGTGGTTAAAGTGTCGCTTTCCAATTCGTTCGAGGCAATAGCAGATACCCGCTTGGCACTAGAGGGGCAGAAAGAGCGACTCCAAAACGAGCAGAGCGAAGAGCAGCAACTGAGGTACTTACAAGTACTTGAGAAACAAAAAGTAGAAAGTCGCAAGGGAGAGAAAAACGAGCTTCTTGAGGTGACCAAGGGACAAGAGGAAATCTACCAGCAAATTATAAAGGACAAGCAAAAAAGTGCAGCAGAGATCCGATCAGCGCTTTTTGCGTTGCGTGACACAGCAGCGATACCGTTTGGAGATGCATACGATTTTGCAAAATCAGCAAGTGCAAAAACGGGAGTACGACCCGCATTGATTCTCGCAATCTTGAAGCAGGAGACGAACCTTGGTGAAAATGTCGGTCAGTGTTTGCTTACCAACTCGCCAAACAAAGGTGACGGTAAAGGGAAAAACACAGGGCGTGCGTTTAGTCAGGTAATGAAGGGTTCACGCGACGTCGATCCATTCATGCAAATCACTGCCGAGCTCGGACTTGACCCATTTAGTCAGGTAGTGTCGTGTCCACCGGGGTATGGATTCGGAGGCGCTATGGGCCCATCGCAGTTTATTCCTTCCACATGGATGCTCTACAAAGACCGGCTCGCGAGCACGACAGGAGAGAATCCACCAAACCCATGGAATCCTCGAACGGCTATATTCGCCACGGCTCTACTTATGGACGACAATGGAGCATCAAAAGGCACACGCTCAGCAGAGCGACTTGCGGCACTTCGCTACTTTGCCGGATGGGCTAACGCCAACAAACCAGCGTACGCATTTTATGGCGACAGCGTGATGGAGCTCGCTGATGAGATGCAGCGTCAAATTGACATTTTGGAGCGGTAGCCTTGTCTTTTAAGGCTTTTGCAGTATAATCAGCGCCCATGAAAAAGGATATTCATCCAGATAATTACCGCGAAGTGATTTTCGTCGATAACACATCGGGCGAGGAATTTTTGCTGTGGTCTACTGTTGAAACTGAAGAGAAAGGAATCTACGATGGCAAAGAGTACCCACTCCATCGGATCGAAATTTCGAGCGCGTCGCACCCATTCTACACAGGGGTGAAGACTACCATCGACACCGCAGGTAGGGTCGAGAAGTTCAAAGCTCGGCAAAAAGCTGCAAAAGGTCAGTCATAACTTTGTTACGCGTCAAAAATTCGCACGTGCCGTAGAGTCTATACTACGTTGCGTGCGAATTTTTCGTGCGCTTCGTCCTGAGATGACTTTCGCAGCTTTTTGTCTGTATAATGAAAATTTGTGATGAATGAAGAACAAAAAAGGCCAGAAATTCTAGATGAATACGCGAACGACCCTCGTGTAGGGTATTTGGTGCAGGAATACGATAGGTTAGATACTGAGATATACGAAGCGCAACAACTGGGAACTTCAGACGCAGAGATGATGGCGCTTGCCCAAGAAGACATCAAGAAACTAGAAGATTCAAAGAAAGCGGTACTTGAGCAGATCGAAAAGATAGTCACCGAAGATGTAGAAGAGCAGAAGTTCCCAAATGAAGCAGTTCTTGAAGTTCGAGCCGGGGCAGGAGGTGAAGAGGCCGCGCTCTTTGCTGAAGAGCTTGCGCTTATATATCTGAAGTTCGCGGAGCTCCAAGGTTGGCAAACGCGAACACTCAATGAATCACGCGCTGCTATGGGTGGCTATAAAGAGGCCTCGTTTGAAATAAAGGGGAAGGGATGCTACAAGAAGCTTCGCTTCGAGACTGGCGTGCATCGCGTGCAGCGTATTCCGGCAACCGAAAAACAAGGACGCATTCACACCTCAACCGCAAGCGTTGCAATGCTGCCAGTGTACAAAAAAACTACAATCGAGATTAATCCTTCGGATCTAGAAGTTGAGTTTTCACGAGCCGGTGGAAAAGGAGGGCAAAACGTAAACAAAGTTGAAACGGCGGTGCGCCTTACACACAAACCAACCGGCCTTACAGTGCGCTGTACTGCAGAGCGTAGTCAGCAGAAGAACCGAGAGAAAGCACTATCTATTATTGCGTCACGTCTACAAGAGATGCACGATGAAGCAGAGGCACAGAAACGCTCAGACACACGCGCCCGGCAGGTGGGGACGGGTGATCGCTCAGAAAAAATCCGTACGTATAACTTCCCGCAGGACCGTATAACCGACCACCGTATAAAAGAATCGTGGTCAGGCATAGAGAAAGTAATGGGGGGAGGCATTGGTCCGATTCTAGAAGCCCTCACCGCTTTCTCAGAAGGAGGCGAAAAATAAGGCAGAACAGTTGCGGTTTGAGCGCTGTTTTGCTACTATTGCCGTGCCCGCGTGAGCGGGGTTTTGTAATAAAGACAATGACAGCAAATACAACAATTCAGAAACTATTTGAAGCCGGTGCACACTTTGGGTACACGCGTACGCGCCGCAACCCAACAGTGCAGTCGTTTATTTTTGGTCAGAAGAATCGCAACGACATTTTTGATCTCGAGCTCACAGCAGCCAAGTTAGAAGAGGCCAAAAAAGCAGCCGCCGATGTAGTAGGGAAGGGCAAGAGCATCCTTTTTGTAGCTGGCAAGAACGAAGCCCGAATCATCATGCGTCGTGCTGCAGAGAAGGCAGACGAGCCATTTGTATGTGGTCGTTGGATCGGTGGAACTCTTACCAACTTTAAGGAGATAAGCAAGCGCGTGAAGCGCCTCGAAACCCTTCAGAGCGACAAAGAAAAGGGAAATCTCGACAAGTACACAAAGAAAGAACGCCTTCTTATTGACCGCGAGATCGAAGATCTTGAAGCAACGTTCGGGGGTATCGTTTCAATGAAGGAGCTTCCTGGAGCAATGTTTGTTGTTGACCCTCGCCACGAAGAAATCGCGGTGAACGAAGCAAAGGTAGTAGGAGTGCCTGTTATCGCACTTGCAAACTCAGATTGCGACCTTACAAATATCGCGCACCCAATTCCGGCAAATGACGCAACGAACAAGAGCATTACATTTTTCGCAAACGAAATCATTGCCGCAATCGAGGAGGGGAAAAAAGCGGCGAAGAAGTAAATATCCTATAGCAAAGATAAACGCATGTAACGTATGGTATCTACCGAACTCATTAAACAATTGCGAGACGAAACAGGAGTCTCTATCATGCAGTGCAAGAAGGCACTCGAGGAAGCAGGTGGCGACATCGAGAAAGCGAAAATCGCGCTGCGCAAAATTAGCGCACAGGTGGCAGCAAAAAAGGCTGACCGTGACTTGGGAAGCGGAGCAGTACAGGCGTACATTCATGCCGGCAACTCTGTGGGTGCCGTGGCTGTTCTTGCCTGCGAGACCGACTTCGTAGCGAAGAACGAAGAGTTTGTAAAAACTGCATACGATATCGCGATGCATGTTGCGGCAACCGCTCCTGAGTTTGTGTCGCGCGAGCAAGTTACCGAGGAAGTTACAGCAGCAGCGAGAGCAGTATTTGAAGAAGAGGCATCTGATAAACCAGAAGACATGCGAGCAAAGATCGTGGAGGGGAAGATCGATGCATTTCTTAAAGAGAAAGTTCTACTCGAGCAACCATTTGTAAAGAACCCGGAGACAACTATCAGGGGTCTCCTAGAAGAAGCTACACAAAAGTTTGGAGAACGAGTGGAGGTTGCAGAGATCGCGCGATTCTCAGTATAGTACATACGTATGGGCACGATAATTACCTTTGGAGTTTCGCTTGCAGCATTGGTAGCATTTTGTGCATTCAAGTTACTTGAACGCACACGCGATATTCCCGTGTACACGTCTTTTCGCAGGAAAGGAGATGTCGTTGTGATGACTGTAGTCACTTGGCTACAACACCATCGCTCCCGCCTAGAAGATGAGTTATCTGCACGTGCTGTCATACAGAAAACGACTCACTTTATAGCGACAGCGATAGCAAAGGCGGCTCGCCAGGTAGAAATGCGTGCTCATGACGTTACGCGCAAGATGTCGCGCAATGGGTTTGGTAAACCTGGAACCAAGTCGTCATTTTTGCAAGAGGTGTCAATACACAAGAGAGGCCTTGACACTGACCGAGTCAAACGGGAGACTAGTCTGACTGATGACGAATACAAGCAAGAGTAAGGATTCAGGCTTAGTGGCTTCCGCCAAAACGAGCTCGATTCATGAGGGGTAATTTACCAGCCGCTCCACTCGTACACTTAACGGGATGCAGAGGTAATAGGCAGAGTGCCGGAGAAGTTCAATTGGTGGGAGCTGATCAGATTTCGCCCCTGTAGCAGGTCAGTAGTTACAGATTTAGTACAATATATACATGCCGGAATAGCTCAGTTGGTAGAGCAACCGCCTTGTAAGCGGTAGGTCAGCGGTTCGAATCCGCTTTCCGGCTCAACAAACGCAAACGACCATCCCACGTGGATGGCGTTTTACGTTTGTTGTAGGTACGCGGATTCGAAAGACGGAGCCAGCATACCCCGCAGCTTTTGTACGATATATCGTACAAAAGCTGCGGGGCCAGCGAGTCTGGGGCGAGAGCCGTCCGCCACGAATACTAGCGATTAATCGCTAGTATTCGTGGGCTGGCGAACTGCTTCCGAGTCCGCCTTACGACTACTCGCATATTACAAGCTTCACCTCGTCGGCAAGTAGGTCTATTTGTCTGGTTGCTTACTAGTGGATGTCGCAGTGTCAGCGAGCTCCGGGAGTATATCTTCGATGTCGTTAATACTCTTGAAGCCCGAGTAAGGGGTCTCATTAACGACAAGGGCAGGTAGTTCGTCTGGAATCTCTCGTACCGAGATGAGTGTTTTTAGTGCTGAAAGGTCCAGGTTGTAGTCAAAGGAATAGATACGAAGTTGAGGATATTGTTTTGCAAGTTCGGTGAGCACATACCCCTGACGTTCGCAATCAGGACACTCTCCCTTTTCATTTGAGTAAAAATAGAGTAAGAAGATAGGCTCCAGGTCACATTTTTCCGATACTTTTTGCATAAGGAGAAGGTCTTTGATCTCGAGGAGTGAGTAATGCCGCTTGAGGCGTCGTACCTCCTCATTTTCTGCCCCAAGCTGCGCTTCGGCAAACGAAAGTTTGCTGGCAAGCGTATCGAGTTCGCGTGAAAGAACGGAATCCTCGGAAATGTTCTTACACGACAGCCCTTGAAGGAGGTCGAATTGCGTTTCAAGTGACAGGATATCGATAGATATGCCCTCCTCAATCGAGCGTATTTGCTCAATGCGCTTTGCATTGAAAAAGTTGTTGGCAATAATTGCTGTAGCAAAAATAAGTGCGGTTATAACAAATGCCAGAAGATATTTAGTAACGGGTGTGGTTCTCATACGTTATATTCGTAAGCCTGTGCACTCTACCAATGTGTCGGAAGAGCCTAGCGCCAGCGGACACTACTACTCATAATAGTTTTGTATAGAGCGCCAGTGAGCCAGATTGGCGTAACAAATCCGTACAGTACCAAGTACACTGGCATATCAAATGAGAGAACATTGTCTTTTCCCAGTCGCTTTCCAAGTCCGATGAGTACGACTGTTAAAAAGAGAAGGGCAAGGGTAACAGTGACGATTGTGCTTGTGTTGATATAAAATATATCAAACTGAGGCATTGCGGCCGTACTGAATCCGATGGTTTGGAAACGAATTATTTCCTGTACTACTAGGACAATAGAGTTCCACACCAGAGTCGAGAACAAAAAAACAGCACCGAAGAGAGACACCACACTAATTGGAAGTATAAATATACCAAGGGTGCCATATTGAGGGTTGAAAAACATATGGTAATAGTCCGCGGCGTTTTTAAGAAATCCATACGTCCAACGCACACGTTGGTTATAGAGTTGGTACAACGTACGTGGTGCGGTCGTGTGTACTATTGCACCAGGCTCGTTCGTGACTTTTTTGTGATGTTTTTGCAAGCGCAGGCACATTTCGAGGTCTTCTGTACTGTGGGCGTGTCGCCAGGGGCCTATTTCTTCAATAATGCTACGGCGGAAGAATGAGAAGGGGCCCGGAGTGATAAACAGCGCATCTAGTCGCGCGAATACATTGCGTACAAAAATGGCCAGACCGTACTCTGCTTTTTGTAGGGTTTGAACGATGCTACGCGCGTTGTGGATCTTGATGCTTGGTGTGACCGCCGCCACATTCTCATCACTCGTGAAGTGAGAAATAATGAGTTTCAGCGCGTCATTCTCAACATATGAATCGGCATCAAGACAACCAACTAACTCGGCGTTAGTATATTTGAGAGCCTCGTTCATTGCGCTGTGCTTGCCGCCATTTTCTTTGTCAATCACTCGGATTTGCGAGTGGTGTTCGAATTCACGAAGTACTTCGAGGGTAGTATCGGTTGAACCATCGTTCACAGCAAGAATTTCAAGTTTCTCTGTCGGATAGTCGAGTGCAAGAAGTGAGTTTAATGTGCCCGCCACGGTTGTCTCCTCATTGAAACATGGAACAATAACCGCGACGGTAGGTAGTTCGTCGGGCTGCATTTGTGGAACTTCTCCTTCGGTTTTCTCGTTGCGTTCAAAGAATGTGATCAGCAAAAAGACCTCGAAATAGAGTGAGGTAAAAAGCACCGTATACATCACAATTTGCGCTATGTCCATGGTGCTACATCCTAGCACGTTACAATACCAAACCCAACTAACGCTGAGCAAAAGTTTTAGGAAATTGAAGTGTGGACGAAGGAGAGGGAAGTGAAGTAATACAGCGCATTAGCGAGCTTTTCGAACCAAGCCCAAGGCTCAATTTTCAGAACTTGGTGGTCAATGATTGGGCGGGTTTGGTATAAAAATACAGCTTGAGGATAGGCTTTTTTGGGATATACTGCCACAATATGACAGCCAAAATGCAGTACATACACCCTCTTACAAGTGCGATTCGAGAGATCGTGCGTATTTTTGGAAAAATGGGATTTGAAATGGCGAATGGGCCCGAGCTCGAGACTGGGCACTACAACTTTGATGCTCTCAATATTCCCAAAGATCACCCATCACGTGATATGTGGGATACGCTCTGGGTGGACAAAAGCAAGGCATTACTCATGCGCACACATACTTCGCCTGTGCAGGCACGCTACATGGAGGAACACAAACCGCCTATCCGCGTGATTGTGCCGGGTAAGACCTATCGCAACGAGGCAACTGACATGACACACGAGGCGCAGTTTTACCAGCTCGAGGGGCTGGCTGTTGGTGAAGATATTACGCTTGCGCACCTCAAGGGAACACTTGAAACATTCCTGGGCGAGTTCTTTGGTTCAGAAGTCGAGACACGTTTTCGTCCAGGGTTCTTTCCATTCGTTGAGCCTGGAGTAGAAGTGGACATGCGCCTTGTTGGTGATGATGCGCCAGAAAAACTTAAAGGTAAGTGGATTGAGATGCTCGGAGCCGGCATGGTGCACCCGAATGTACTAAAAGCCGCTGGAGTCGACCGCGAGAAGTATCAAGGGTTTGCCTTTGGCGCGGGAATCGAGCGTTTGTGCATGCTTAAGTGGGGGATTGACGACGTGCGCATTTTTCACACAGGCGACCTGCGATTTATTCAGCAGTTCGTAGCAGAAAAATAGTATGAAAGTAAGTTACGAGTGGCTACAAACATTTTTTGAAGAAGGGGCGCTGCCAAACGCTGATGATTTAGCGCAGACTTTGATTTTCCACGCATATGAAGTTGAGGGCGTGGAAGAGGTAAATGGTGACCAAGTCATCGATGTAGACGTGTTGCCAAACCGCTCGTCGGACTCGCTCTCGCATCGAGGTATTGCCCGCGAAATTTCCACACTTCTTAACATTCCACTCAAGGGCGACCCGCTGCGTACACACGTCGAACTCATTCCCACTACAGACAGCGTGAGGGTGTCACTTGGAAGCGGATCGTGCTCGCGCTATGTTGCAGCGCACATTACTGGTGTGACGGTTGAGCCGTCACCGGATTGGCTACGAAAACGAATTGAAGCAATAGGACAAAAACCGATCAACAACGTAGTAGACGCCACTAACTACATACTCTTTGGCCTGGGGCAGCCCACACACGTTTTTGATGCTCAGAAGTTCTCTGGGGAGAAACCACATGTTGGCACGCGTTTGGCCAAAAAAGGCGAAGAAATAACACTTCTTGGTGAAGAGGAGGCTATAAAGCTGGCTGAAAAAGTGACTGTAATTACCGACGAAGGTAGTGGAGCAGCCGTTGCAGTTGCTGGCGTAAAGGGCGGAACCTTGGCAGAAGTAGACGAAAACACTACGGATATAATCATTGAGGCTGCAAAATTTGACCCAATACAAACGCGTCTTTCGGCACAAGCACTGAAATTACGCACTGACGCATCAACTCGTTTTGAAAACGACATACCGGATGAGATGACAACCTTCGGTGCCGAGGCGGTAGCAAAACTTGTTCTTGAGATAGCAGGAGGTGAGTTGCGGGGTTTTGTGAGCTCAGGAGAAATTCAGAAAAAAAACAAAGCGGTAAAAGTGACAAGCGAAGAAGTGTCTAGTCTGCTCGGAGTCTCTATTTCGTCCGACGATATTGAAGATGTATTTACACGACTCGGATTTACATATATTCGCAGCGGAGAGAACTTTGCGGTCACGGCGCCTTTTGAGCGACGCGACATAGAAATACCGGAAGATCTTATTGAGGAAATCGGGCGTGTCTTCGGGTACGGAAAGGTACCAGCACAGCAGCTTCCAGAACTTAAAGATGGAGCAAATGCATACAAAAAGTTCGCCTACGCCGAGAAAATCCGCAATGCACTCACAAATCTTGGATTTACCGAGGTGTACCTCTACTCTTTGCGAGACAAGGGGGAAGTTGCTCTTGAGAACTCACTAGCGAGTGACAAAGATCACTTACGCGCTAGCTTAGCTGATGGAATTATTGAGTCGCTCGATAAAAACGAGAAACAAATGCCATTACTTGGTTTGTACGATGCAGTTAGAATTTTTGAAATAGGGAACGTCTTCACCAGAGACGGAGAAGAAACGCGTGTGTGTATTGGCGTGCGCGTTGCTGGGACTAAGAAGCGCGAGGAGCGAACAGGAGAACAGCTTGATGCCGCTCTTCTCTCTTTAAAAAAGACACTAGGATTAATGACGGGGACTTTTGATCACAAGTTTTCGGCTTCCCAGGGTTACCTGGAATTTAGCCTGGACGCATTACTCGATACACTGGCTGATATAGAGAACTACGATACGTTCCCATTGGCACAAGACGGCACAAGCTATTCTCCATCAAGCCAGTATCCATTCGTGCTTCGAGACATCGCTGTGTGGATGCCGGAGGGAACTGGAGCTCATGAGTTGAGTGAGATAATCAGAAAGCACGCTGGAGATTTGCTAAAGCGCATTGATTTGTTCGACGATTTCGAAAAAGATGGGCGTGTCTCGTATGCATTCCATCTCGTATTTCAGTCCATGGACACAACACTCACCGATTCTCAGGTTGGGGAGATAATGAGTGCTATTGAAATGGAAATCTCTGGTAAGGAAAGGTGGGAAATACGCTAGGATTTAAGCCGAATTTTTGTACACAAACACGAGCATTGCGGCGCGTTTTTTGGTATAATAGAGGGGTCTTTAGGGAGTGCTCTAGCGCTCTCTTTGTATGATTATGGTAGCCAAGAAAGCAGCAGCAAAAAAAGCAACACCAAAGAAAAAGGGTAGTTACAAAGCGGAGGATATTACTGTACTTGAGGGTCTTGAAGCGGTGCGTCGACGTCCTGGCATGTACATCGGCACTACTGGCATCGATGGCCTTCATCACCTTATTTGGGAAGTATTCGACAACTCTCGCGACGAGGCGATGGGTAATTTTGCAAACGACGTTGAGGTAGCTCTCTTACCAGGTAACCGTGTGCGCGTTGTAGACAATGGCCGTGGTATTCCTGTAGACAAACACGCAAAGACAAAAGTATCTGCGCTTGAAACCATCATGACCACGCTCCACGCCGGAGGCAAGTTTGGTGGTGAAGGTTACAAGTACTCAGGAGGTTTGCACGGAGTTGGTGTTTCCGTAGTAAATGCACTTTCGACACACGTACGTGCCGAGGTGCATCGTGAAGGGGGCAAGTACGTACAGGAGTACAAAAATGGCGGAAAGAAAGTCGCCGCAGTGAAGAAGGAGTCGGCTTCAAAACTTACCGGTACGATTATCACGTTTGAGCCTGACGGCTCGATTTTCCCAGAGATAGAATTCAACTGGAAAACTGTGGTGGAGCATCTGCGCCAACAGGCGTATCTTGTGAGAGGAATGCGTATCACTATCATAGATGCCCGTGCATACACTGGAAAATTAGACGATACCAAAACATTCTATTTGCGTGACCAAGGTCTCGATGTGCCGACCATGGGCTTTTACTTCGAAGGCGGACTTATGAGCCTTATTTCCTTTCAGAATCGGCATCTAAAGGAGCTACACAAGAAAATATTTTACATTGAAAGGGAACTCGACAAGGTGCATGTCGAAGTGGCATTGCAATACGTCGACGATATCTCGGCACGTGTATCCGCATTTGCCAACAATATCTACAATCCCGAGGGGGGTATGCACATTACTGGCTTTAAGACAGCGCTTACTCGTACTCTTAACAATTATGTAAAAAAAGCAAACTTAAAGGGGATGGAATCAGGTTTTACTGGCGACGACGTGTTGGAGGGGCTTACAGCGGTTATCTCTGTAAAAATGGAGGAGATTCAGTTTGAGGGACAAACAAAGGCAAAACTAGGAAGTGTTGAAGCGCGTGGAGCAGTAGACACAGTCTTTGCGGCCGCTTTTGGCGATTTCCTGGAGGAGAACCCAAACGACGCCAAAGCGATCGTGAGCAAAGCTGTCTTGGCGATGAAGGCTCGCAAAGCAGCTAAAGCTGCAAAGGACTCCGTTTTACGCAAAGGAGCTCTTGATGGTTTTACGCTTCCAGGTAAATTGGCTGATTGTCAATCTAAATCCGCAGAAGATTCCGAGATTTTTATTGTTGAGGGAGATTCAGCTGGTGGATCCGGAAAACAGGGACGTGATAGAAAAACCCAAGCTATATTGCCGCTTCGCGGGAAGATCTTAAACGTGGAACGAGCACGACTTGATAAAATGCTTGCAAACAACGAGATTAAGGCTTTGGTTGTGGCACTTGGCACGGCAATCGGAGACACGTTTGATATAGCGAAACTTCGGTACCATAAAATCATTATAGCAACAGATGCAGATGTTGATGGGGCTCACATACGCACTCTTTTACTGACTCTTTTCTATCGTTACTTCAAACCTATAATAGAAGGAGGGTATCTATATATCGCGCAACCGCCTCTGTATAAGATTAGACAGGGTAAGCAAGTAGAGTATGCATACACCGAGGAAGAGAAGATCTCAATCGCAGGAGATGACAGTATTGCGCCCGGTGCGGAAGATCAGGGGAATGAGGGGGAGCAAGACGATATGGAAAAAGATGAATCGGGAAAGAAATCTCCAAAAATTTTCGTACAACGCTACAAAGGTCTCGGAGAGATGAATCCGGACGAATTGTGGGAGACCACCATGGACCCCGAACGCCGGCTGCTCAAACAAGTAACTATCGAAGACGCTCAAGAAGCAGATAGGGTTTTTGATACCTTGATGGGTACTGACGTTGCATCACGAAAAACATTTATACAGTCGCATGCAAAAGAGGCTATCCTCGATATCTAAATAGGCAAAAACTTCTGGGCACCCAGAAGTTTTTGCCTATTTGTTTAGACGGTCTTAGTAATTAAGAACAGTAATGTTGAGTCCTGTGGCGTTGTTGAGTTCGCTCAGCTCTTGAATTTGATTGAAAGGATCAACATGCACAGTAAAAGGATAGATTCCTGGCACAAGTTGGTCGAATGTCATAAATATCTCCGCTGATGCACCCGGCATCAGAGAAGGTTGTATTTGCGAAGTGAAGGGATACCCCCCTTGTGTGGGGAGGTTGGCGAGAAAGTACCAGGACCCACTTTGTTTATCTCCCAGGTTGGTTACTTTGAACTTGGCGGCTCCGCGTGCGTAGAGACGTACTACGCCCTTCGCCTCGAATTCTCCAAAGCGATTGATGTCACCGATGGCGACCATCTCTGTTGCAAGGTCTGAGGTTCCATAGGGGTTTGATGTGCGTGGTATTCGGACTGTGCGCACAACAGGCCGTGGAGTAACGGTTGCTACAGGCTCGTTCGTAACCGTCGTTGCAGTAGAAGGCTGCACTGGCTCAATTGGACCTGGTGCTGCTACGGTGTCTTCGTTTGCTTCATCAATTGTGTCTTTTGCAATCGAAAAGTTATTGACCGTGAGTGTTTGAGTATCGCGCACACTCTCACCTTGAGGGTTTGTGTAGGTTATTGCAAGAGGCGCCTCCACGCTTGCTTTTGCAGATAGAGGAACCACCTCGAGGGATGAATCCGTTGCCAAAATATTGTAAGGGGCGTTACACGCCACGGTTCGGCCGTCTATTTGAAAATAGAATCCCTCTTTACACGCGTACGAAAACGAAAGGACCCCATCGCTCGTACCACTGTGCGCCCATTCGATAGTTACAGGCTCTCCCGACTGAACCGTTTCCTTGCTCAGACGAGCCACGATATCACGGTCACCTAACTCGACTTCATTACCCGCATCTCTCTGTGTCGCGACCCCGGTATCTGAGAACAGGCGCGGAACAAACATAATGACCTGTACGGCACTCCAAATGCCGACAAGAAGTAGAAGCGCAAATGCTACTATCGCGATCACATTTTTGACTGTTGAACTTTTGTCTTTTTGCGCGCTCATAAGAATTAATTACCACTCAATATTTTATTAGTACCACACTAATATATAAATGTCAATATTTTGTTAATCATGGATTATTGACTATGTATAGAATTGCACACTACCATAAAGGGGTACTTGACAAAGGTTGTTTATATGCGTATAGTATCATCTCTAATGAGTATCAATATGAGTGAAAATCACGAGAATGTGCCAACAAGCATCGCGCATATTATATTCCAGCCCAAGATGTTGCTGGCTCTTTTATTCGTGTGGGTGCTTGTGGTTGCGGTGGGTTCGAGTGTCGCGATATATGCTACCCAATACACTATCTTGTCTGATACCGAAGTAGAGGCAATTTTGTCGGAAAACGAGAGGCTTGCTCTTACGGCTGGTGTGCAGTATTCGGATTCTTCAAACGACGGGGTACGTCAAATGGAGGTTCGTAACGTAGAGCCCGTATATCCTGACCGGTTGGTAATACCGAGCCTTAATAAAGACCTGCCTGTCTCGAACCCGCAGACACGCAATATCGCGGCTCTCGACGAGGAGCTTAAGAGTGCAGTCGTTCGGTACCCGGATTCTGCAACACTTGGAGAAGAGGGAAGAAATACACTTATTTTTGGACACTCAAGCCGCCTACCCGTGGTGCGAAATCAACTATACAAGGCATTTACCGGCATTGAGAAGCTTGAAAGCGGAGACCTGATCCAGGCGTACTCGGGCAGTGACGTATACAGTTATCGAGTAAGCCGCGTGTATCGTGCTGACGCTAACGATGACCGGATCGAGCTTTCGGTTCCCGGTGCAAACCGCCTTACGCTCCTTACTTGTGACACGTTTGGAAAGAGAAGCGACCGGTGGATCGTAGAAGCCGACCTCATCGGTAAAAACACTTAAAAACTTACCCTGTTGACTAGAGCGCTCAACCAAAATAAAGAAGCAAAAATTCCCAGTTAACTGGGAATTTTTGTTATATGTAAAAAGAAAACGTCAAGCAGCCTGGGGCTACTTGACGCTAGATTCTCCGGGAGAAGAGAGGCGGGTAGATGCCTCTGTTAACCCCCGCCGGCTCTTGCTCTAAGAGCCTCGACGATTATGGAAGCAGCCTTGGCGAGACTGTCTCCCGAGCCGTCGACGACATAGCGGGAAGCTTTCCCGCGCTCGGCTTGAATAACGTTCAGGATGTCCTTGTCGCTGACCCCTTCCAGCTTGAGATCTTCACCTTCGCCGACACCCTTCATCATCTTGACGAGGCTTATAACAGCCTGGATCTCAGTCTCTTCAGCACGCCGCTGTGCTTCTTCGACACGCTCACGTTCCGCTGCTTCCACGATGGAGCGTGGAAGCGTAAAGTCGTCGACGAGGACACGCTCTATCTCAAAGCCCATGGACTCGGCGGTTTCCTTAACAGTCCAAAGCCTCTTGTAGGGATCACCTTCCCTGTCGTCACTCGCCTGGAACCTGATCTCGTCCATGCCTTCTGGTGAATCGATGCCATGTTTCTCCCTTGTAAGGACATGAACATCTCCACTCATCACTTCCGAAGCAAGTCCGCGCATGGCGGGGAGCTTGGTCGATTTGAAGGCGCTGACGAACCAACGCATGGTCCGATTGAAGAGACCTGCCAGGGCCTTTTCCGGTCCGCCACCGTAGCGCACGTACACGAGGGGCCACCTGACGCGGATCACTGGTGTGTACATGGTGCTTACATGCACGTTATCAGCAGCTTCGATCTCAACTGCATTGATTTCTGTCGCGATCTCGCCAATGTGCACTGTGCGGTTTATTGTACCGAGTGGCCAGGGAAGCCACCAAGACAGGCCTGCCGGAGCAAGCCACCAGTTGACGTACGAACCCAGAAGTTCGGGCACAGCGTTGCTCGCTGCCGGAGTCCTCGTGGCACCAACGATGGCACAATACAGCATGCCACCAAGCAGCATCAGTAAGCTGGGGCCAAACGCGTTCGTGGCCTCGGTCTTTACGAGAACCGCATACATCAAAGCCATTGGAATGGCCCCCAGTGCGATCCCCAAGATGATGACGAAGTAGACGAAGCTGGCAATCTGCGTGCCTAGCGTGTCGCTGGAGGACGTTATAGCCTCCATGCCCTGTTCCAAGGGTCTCGACTTGGTTAGTGTGTCAGACATGGTACTTCTCCCGGTTTTGAGTTTCAAAGGACATTCACGCCACGGTTGTGCGCCGTGGTGTCGAAAAATATAACCACGAAAATACAAGATAGTCAATATGAACAACTTGACTATCCAACATATTTGTGATTAAATCTCGCCAGCTCAACCTTAAAGATCTTCGTAAACTCTAACTCTAGAAAGGAGGGCTGCTATGGCCCAATCAGCCTCGAAAAGACAGCCTTCAAAGGGCAAAGGTGGCGGCAAAAAGTCGCCGATCTCTTGGAATTTCGTCGGCCCACAGGGCCAGCGAATCCCGGTGAAATACGACATCGATAAAAACCGATGGTTTGCCGACGGAAGCAGCAAGCAGCCTCGCAGCTACTTGCTGATCGAAGCCGTCCAGAACGGCAAGGTAATTGGGAAGGCCGGACCAGGTGGGCGCTTGATCAGGACCGATGGTCCGAAATCGGTGCCCAAACCTAAGCCGGCAACTCCGCCCGAGGAGCCATCGAAACCAGAGGAACCGGCTCCCGAGCCGGAATCCAAGCCGACACCGTCGGCGAAAGGAGGGTACAACATGAGAAATTTTTTCTGGGGCGTCGCGGGCCTGGCGTTCCTTGCACTCATCATCTGGGCAGCCTTCGGGTTCCCCGGATACAACCAAAACCGCACGGTTGTGCAGCCCGTGGCCACCACGACGACCACGGTGGTCACCTGTGGTGCGGGAACGGTCCTGAGGGGCAGTTCCTGCGTCGCAGTCAGCCCACCGCCGTCTTCACCGGCGAGTGTTGCTAGCCGCTTGGAGAGGGGGGTAGTCGCCGACCCGTCGCTGGCTTCCTATCAGCGGCCAGTCGGCGACCCTTTTTCTTCGGTTTCTTCGGTGGTGCGACGTGCAGCACCGGACGGACTGCCTGCAATGTCGCGTTCACGCTGGCGTGCGTGCTTGCAGCAGTTGGGGCTGCTCAAGCAGTGTTCGCCACGGATCATCAATGGCCGTGAGGTCATTTGGTGCTCCACCGACGCTGCATTGGAGCAGGCGCGGCAGTGCAACTAACTACTAGGGAACAACAGTGAGTGCGGGGGCTGGCTTCGGCATCTCCCCCACACTCACCTCTTTTGTTTTGTGTTTTGTGTGTGGTATACTTGACAGGTTTTGATATGCGTGATATCGTGCCCGTCGGATAAATATGACATCTGATGAGCGAGTGTTCTTTTGAATGTTCGCTCATTCGATCTCGTATGATACATGAGATCACCGTTCGTTTACAATTTTCTTGGCAGGCTGATACTTGCCAAGAACCCCCAATTACAGAGGGGGAGAAAGGAGACTAAAATGAAACACCTCGTCGCCGCTTTGGTCTTGAGTGGAACAGTCGCCGTATCGGTATCGATCGCATCCGCGGCCGAGAATGCGCCGGCTGAGCGCATGGCCGCCTTCGTTTCGTGTATGGAGGCGAAAGCCGTCGACGGAACCGCCGTCACACCATATGTTCGTGGCATGGACTACGACGTCCGTGCCGTGGGCAATCGCATCGACACGCGCTTTGCGCATAAGTCCGATGCGGCTCAGCTGAAGCGTTACAACGACTGCCGGGTTTCCATCGGGGAACTGCGGGTCGCTGCCAACTAGTAGTTATTAGTAGGCAGCAAGGTAAACTGGGTGGGTGAGAGGGGCGACGAACGCGCAAGCTAGTAGTCGCCCCTTTCTTTCTTTTTAAACCCTTGCTTTATGTATGCTTAGCAGGGTACAGTCGATGTACTGTGTTGACCTCTTTGCGCACGACACGAATAGTCTAGTTGTGTCCAAAAGGGTCCGCATGGGCCATGGCAAACCCGAATGAAATGAAAGGAGGTTCGCATGAAGGTCATCGTGACCGCCCTCGCTCTTTTCCTTCTTTGGAGGACAGGCGCCCCAGCGCAAGCTGGTGGCGATGCAGTCTGCAGCGGGCCGGCGTGCGTTGAAATGCGTACAGCTGGCCCCGAGCGTTTGGTGCCGACGCGTATCGAACTCGTCTGCATCTATTTCGAGCAGCGCCAGTCTGGACCTGTGGTCCTCACGATCTTCGGATCGGGAGGAGCAGTAATTCGCCGCATCTCAAAGCAGGCGGGCACTAAGGGGCGCTTTTGCATTGGCAAGAGCGCCTGGGTTTCGCGGGCAACTCGGCTCGAGTTGTGTAACCGCGAAGACACAAGGGCAGCCACTGGGGAAACCCTGAGGACCTTGGTTCTCAGGGGAGGAACCCCAGAAAGCAGGCCGGTTCGTTTGGTCCCCTGATGACCAAACGAACCGGAAAAACTTTGTTCAAGTGTCTGGGCGTGTATAGCGATATTCACGCCAGACACTTGACTTATATTTATATTTATGGTAGAAACTTCACGTTAAAACATTTAGCAATCATTACAAAAGTGCGTATGACATTTATTACATCTTCAGTAACCACAAGGCTTTCGGCACTATTTCTAACGTTGGTGTTCGCGGCGACACTCTTTTCAGTGGCACCTGCTTCTGTTGCTCAAGCCTCTTGGGACTGGGCGGATGTAGGATCCGGATGCTGCGGTGCTTGGGATACCGGCTCAAACTGGGACCTTGGTAGCAATTGGGACACAGGTTCCGACTGGGATCTTGGCTCAAACTGGGACACAGGCTCTGGGTGGGATCTT
>CESG01017747.1_pt1 | contig 28363 bp, 19 predicted proteins | sample 531121 | NCBI WGS metagenome assembly CESG01 (sample SAMEA2621287, study PRJEB7988) | marine metagenome | biome: marine biome (ENVO:00000447); feature: mesopelagic zone (ENVO:00000213); material: "saline water (ENVO:00002010), including plankton (ENVO:xxxxxxxx)" | depth 800 m
CCATTCCATTGAGCTCGGTGAGCAAGAATCAATTCAACAAGGGATCAAGCGGTTTTCTGTGCGGAATCAGGCAACCCCGCCGGGGTGGCTGAAGATACGGGCAACCCCGCTGAGTTGGCTGTAGCGAAGGTAACCCCGCCAGTTTAGATCAATGAATCAGCAATTCACTTTTGACCAACACGCAAAACTGCTCCGGGCAAGCACCAATTACCATATTGGTCTGAAAAAGGTATTCTTTAAAGCTGTCACAGAGGTACCCCTATGAATGCGCCCACCGAAGATTTTGTACTGAACGCCGCCCAGCGCGCAGAGGTCATCACAGGACTGAACCAGATCCTGCCCACCCATGCTGTGCTGCACGAGGTCGAAGACACCAAACCCTATGAATGCGATGGTTTAAGCCTGTTTCGCCAGCTGCCCATGGTAGTGGCCTTGCCTGAAACCGAAGAACAAGTGATTCAGATCCTGAAACTGGCCAACCGCCTGAACGTGCCTGTGGTGGCCCGCGGCGCGGGCACGGGTTTGTCTGGCGGCGCACAGCCCCACAAGCACGGTATTTTGCTGGGTATGGCCAAATTCAACAAAATTTTGAAAGTGGATGTGCAGTCTCGCAGTGCAGTGGTGCAACCCGGCGTTCGTAATTTGGCGATTTCCGAGGCCGTAGCCCAGCACCAGCTTTATTACGCACCCGACCCGTCCAGCCAAATTGCCTGCACCATTGGCGGCAATGTGGCAGAAAACAGCGGTGGCGTACATTGCCTGAAGTATGGCCTTACCGTTCACAATGTACTGAAAGTGCGCGCCATTACCATCGAAGGCGAAATCGTCGAATTTGGTTCTGAAGCACCCGACGCCCCCGGCCTTGAATTGATGAACCTGGTAATTGGTTCAGAAGGCATGCTGGCCGTGGTCACGGAAGTGACCGTGAAACTGGTGCCCAAGCCCGCACTTGCGCAAGTGATTATGGCCAGCTTCGACGACGTGGCCAACGCGGGCAATGCCGTTGCGGCAGTCATTGCCGCCGGTATAATCCCGGCAGGTCTTGAAATGATGGACAAGCGCGCCAGCCAGATGGTGGAGCCCTTCGTAAAAGCCGGTTACGACACCGAGGCTGAGGCCATTTTGCTACTTGAAAGCGATGGCACCCCGGAAGAAGTGGCCGAAGAAATCGCCGAAATGACTCGCGTGCTGAACGGCTGCGGAGCAACAGCCATCAAGGTCTCGCAAAGTGAAGCCGAACGCCTGAAATTCTGGGCGGGCCGCAAGAATGCCTTCCCTGCCGCTGGCCGTGTGTCGCCTGACTATTACTGCATGGACGGCACCATTCCCCGTCGCCGTCTGGCTGATGTGTTAAACGCCATCACCGAGATGGAAAAGAAATACGACATGCGCTGCGCCAACGTATTTCATGCAGGCGATGGCAATTTGCACCCACTGATCTTGTTCGATGCCAACAAGCCCGAGGAAATTAAACGCGCTGAAGATTTCGGTGCCGAAATTCTGGAACTGTGCGTGGAAGTGGGCGGCACGGTAACCGGTGAGCACGGCGTGGGCATCGAGAAAATCAACCAGATGTGTGTGCAGTTTTCACGCGCGGAACTGGATGCATTCTTCGCGGTGAAAAAAGCCTTCGACGAGCCCGGTTTGCTCAACCCTGGCAAGGCCATTCCAACACTGCACCGCTGCGCTGAATACGGCCGCATGCACGTGCACGGCGGGCAAGTGCCTTTCGCAGACCTGCCCCGCTTTTAAAAGAACGAGACCATGAGCGACTTTATCGACGACCTGTGCAAACGGGTAGAACTGGCTGCACGCAACAACACGCAACTTCGCCCAGTGGGCGGCGGCACCAAGAATTTTTATGGCGGCCCCCTGCAAGGCGAAGAGGTGGACATGCGCCAATGGGCGGGCATTGTAGAATACGAGCCCACGGAATTGGTGATCACGGTTAAGCCGGGTACGCCGCTGGCTGAAGTAGAAGCCGCGCTGGCTGCACAAAAGCAGGAATTGGCATTTGAGCCCCCGCGCATTGGCGAAGGCGGCACCAATCGAGGAACAATCGGCGGTGCCATTGCCAGCGGTCTTGCCGGCCCTGCCCGCTTAAGCCGTGGCGGCGTGAAAGATTATGTGTTGGGCTGCACGCTGCTGGATGGCAAGGGCCAGTTGCTGCACTTCGGTGGCGTGGTGATGAAAAACGTGGCCGGCTATGACGTGGCCCGGGTTATTCCTGGCAGCATGGGCACGCTGGGCATTGCCACAGAATTGTCGATCAAGGTGATGCCGGTTGCCCCGGCAGAGGCCACCCTGCAGTTCGAGATGGACGTGAACAAAGCCATTGCCCAAAGCAATGAATGGTTGTCCAAACCTTTGCCCATTTCAGCCACTTTTTTTGAAAACGGCAAACTGACTGTTCGCCTGCGAGGCGCCAGTGCCGCAGTGCAGGCCGCAATTAAAAACATGGGCGGGCAGGAAATAGCGCCGGCGCCGGCACAGGCCTTCTGGACCAGCGTACGCGACCAGAACCATGAATTTTTCAACCGCGAAGGTGACTTGTGGCGCCTGGCCGTGCCACCGACCACGGTGGATTTGGCCATGCACGGCCAAAGCGTGCATGAATGGGGCAGTGGTTTGCGCTGGTTCCGCGCTGATGAGTCGTCAACGGTTAATGCCGAGCAAATTCGCGCGATTGCCAAGCGTGTGGGTGGCCATGCCACCCTGTACCGCACCGGCAACGAAGCAGCTCGCGTGCATGCATTCCAGCAACCCGATGCCGTCATGCTGAAACTGCAACGTCGCCTGAAAGAACAATTCGACCCGGCTGGTGTGTTCAGCATCAACCGCCTGTCACCCATTTTGTAAGTAGAAAGCATGGACACCCAACTCGCCGACTGGATCAAAGACACCCCCGATGGCAAAGCCGCCGACGCCATTTTGCGCAAATGCGTGCACTGTGGTTTTTGTACTGCCACCTGCCCTACTTACCAAATTCTGGGCGACGAACTGGACAGCCCACGCGGTCGTATTTACCTGATCAAACAAGTGCTGGAAGGCAAGCAAGTTACACGCAAAACCCAGCAACACCTGGACCGTTGCCTGACGTGCCGCAACTGCGAGACCACCTGCCCTTCCGGTGTGAAATATGGCCAACTGATCGACATTGGTCGCAAAATTGTGGATGAGCGGGTTGAACGCCCGGTGGCCGAGAAGCTGACTCGCGAAAGTCTGAAAATGTTGATGACCAATCGCCCAATGTTTACCGCGGGGATGGCCATGGGAAAGGCAGTGCGTAGCATGCTGCCGGAGAGCATCAAGAAAAAAGTGCCCGCCAAGCGCGCCACCCTACCCTTTGCCAACACAGCCCACACCCGCAAGGTGATCTTGCTGAAGGGCTGCGTACAGCCTGCCATGATGCCGTCCATTGATTCCGCAACATCGGTCATTCTCGATGCGCTGGGTATTCAAAGCATGGTGGTACAGGAATCGGGTTGTTGCGGCGCCGTGAAGTTTCACCTGAACGACCACGCCGGTGGCTTGGCACAAATGAAAACCAATATTGATGCCTGGTATTCGCTACTGCAAAGCGGCGAAGCTGAAGCCTTGGTGATGAATGCATCAGGCTGCGGGGTTACCGTGCGGGAATACGCGCATCACTTTGAGAACGACTCTGAATACGCCGCCAAAGCCAAACTGGTCAGCGACAAAACACTGGACATCGGCGAATTCATTACCCGGCAAAATGCGGACGGCTTGGCCCGCTTGGGCACCAAGGTCAAAGCGGCCATTGCACAGCAGCGCATACCCGGTACCATTGCATTTCACCCGCCTTGCACACTGCAACACGGGCAACAAATCAAGGGCATCATTGAAAACGTGTTGACCACCCTGGGCTTTCAGTTAACCCCGGTTGCCGACTCACATTTGTGCTGCGGCTCGGCTGGAACCTACTCCGTATTGCAACCCGAACTGTCGAAAGAACTGAAGAAGCGTAAACTGGCCAATTTGATGGCGGGCAAGCCACAGGCGATTGCATCGGCCAACATTGGTTGTCTGGGTCATCTGGAAAGCGATGCGACCGTAGATGTTCGCCATTGGGTGGAGTGGGTTGCACAGGCTGTTTAATGAAAAACCCGGCAACAGGGAACTGAAAGGGCTAGCTATTCACTAAGTGGTCCTTTCAATTTTAAAGCATCTGAAGCCATGACCATCACAGACACCAACAGCAACCCCGGTACACGCCCGGTCAGTTCATTGACAAGGGCACTCAGCCAAATCAGCCTGGAAGAACAGGGAAGACCCACCAAGAAAGCGGCTCTGGCGATTGCCCGCGAAACACTAAAAAACGAACAAAGCCAACAAATTGTTTTTCACTGCAATGCAATTGATCGAGACGTCCCATCGATTCAAGTCAACACTCGCAAAGCATTGTCCACGTACTTGGTGAACAATCAAATTCAAAACCCAGGTTTGTTATCGGAAAGACAAAGAGGCTTGTGCGCGTGGACACTGCTGGAACATGTGGCACGAGGAGATCAGGGCTTTCAAAAAGTCAATACAGCCTTGGTCAGCAGTTATATTCAACCTGCCCAGAAAGCCAGGTTCGAGGCCCTCGCAAAATCAATGAACCTCGATCCAGGAAAATTCATTGCCTGAACACAAGCAGCTTGCTTACTTTCTGCAAATCACCTGTCTGCGGCTGTAATATCCGGGGTGTGAAGGCACCACCGGCATCATCATGTCTGCACCATCAATGCTGCGGAGCACGTCTTCGGTGCAGGCAGTAACGCCCAAGCTGGCCAGCCATTTGGTGGCGGCCTCATCAGCGTCCAGTTCAAACTGGCGGTTCATCGCGTGCAATTTTTCCATGGTTGCAGGGTTGCGTTCAATGGCATCAAAAGCCATATCAGGCGTGGGCTGACCAGCCAACTCCATGGCTTTGAAACCCAATTTTTTTTGATGCGCCAAGTGCACGTGTGCATACTCATGAGCGATTACAAACAACACACCATCGGGCGTCAGACGACTCAAAAAATCAGGATCCATGGTGAGCAGCGCGCCCTCGATACGATCTGACACGTAAGCCCTGCTCCAGGTTTTTGTCAGCTCAACTTCAAGCTTCATTTCGGGCACGGCTTTGCCCAACTGAACAATTGCATGGTCAATGTCAGTGCGGCTTGCTGCCTGCGCACTCAAAGAAGAAAACGAAATGCCCAAACAAACGATCCATAAAGATCTCAGGGCGTTGATCCGTGCACTCCACATACTCCACTCCAACTTCGAGCAACATGACTGCTTTCAGCGTAATCAAAGCATCGGTGCAATGCAATTGGCTAGAAACCAAATGGCTTCAGGCCAATTGCAAACTGCGTCGAGTCCAACGACCGCGAACTGGTCAATGCATGGGTTTCAACCACCAGCGATTCAAACATGGGGCGTTGCTCTTCAGTCAATTCAGCACCATCAAACTGAATAAACGGGTCAGTCCCATCCTTGATTGTCGCCAACAAAGCCATTTCAAGTACAGAGCCCGGCAAATTCACGTGATCCGAAGTCGATAGCCAGGCGGCTGCCTTGCTGCGTTTATCCACGCCACTCTCTAGCCAAATACACGCACGTCGAAGCGCCTTGCACAAACCACTCAAGGCAAGCGGATTTTCTGTGGCCCAGGAAAGGGTGCACCCCAATACTTTTTCAGGGGCCTTGGGCCACAAGCTATTCGAAGTAGCCACGATAGTACCCAAGCCTTCGTTGACTGCCAAAGAATTGTAGGGTTCGCCAACACAAAAAGCGTCAATCAACCCGGCCTGCAGCGAGGCGACCATTCGAACCGGGGGAACCACTTCAAAACGTACATCCTGATCTGGATCAACATCATTCAAACGCAACCAACGGCGAAGCTGCAACGTGTGCATGGAAAACGGAAATACGGTACCAAACACCATGGCACGTTCTCCCCACGATTTTGAAGCCCGTAGTTTTGACCCCAGTGTTTCACCTTCAATCAAGCCAGATATCAAATCAGCCAAGGACTTGCTGACAGTGATTGCGTTGCCACTGCGATTTAACACCAATGGCGCCAACACATCTTTTTTGGGAGAGCCACCCAACCCCAGCTGTAGCGCAATGGCCATGGGCGAAAGCATATGTGCTGCGTCAATTTCACCATACGCGAGCTTGTCCCGCAGCGTAGCCCAAGACGCCTGCTTGACCAGTTCCACAGTCAAACTCTCCGCCTCGAAGAAACCCATTTTTTGGGCCACCACGAATGGCGCGGAATCAGTCAGGGCAATTACGCCAATGCGAATTTCCTGTTGCATCACAAGCCACCTCCACCCAACATTTCAAACACCTCAATCACGTTGCGTGCGGTGTCAACAAGGCGTTGATTGCGTTCCATGGCCAGCTTGCGCATGGCGTGGTAGGCCTCATCTTCATTAAAATTGCGGTGCTTCATCAACAGGCCTTTGGCTTTGTCGATCAGCTTGCGGTCAGCAAGTTGATCCCGGGTTTTCTGCAACTCGTTTTTCAGCGCCTGAAATTCACGAAAACGGGCCACTGCCACCTGCACAATAGGCCGAACGCGATCAGGGTTCATGCCATCGGCCACATAGGCACTCACACCAGCCTTGATGGCACTGGCAATGGTGTCTTCGTTGTCTTCATCCGAAAACATGATGACCGGCTTTGGATTGCTGCGAGACAACACCGCCATATTTTCCAGGCAATCGCGATCGGGCGAGTCGATGTCCACAATCACAATGTCGGGTTGGGACACCGCCACATGCTCAACCAAACGATCAGCGGAACTGAGACGGGATACCAACACATAACCAGCATCTAGCAAGGCGCGTTCCAGTATGGCAGCCCGACCTGGTTCTTCGTCAACCAGGAGTACTTTCAGTGGCGGTGTGGCGGCTTTGCCGGTTTTGCTATTGACCATGAACAGGTTTACTCATTCATCAAGGGGCAAGACGGGACATTGCCCATGAATCACCTTGCAAGGTGTAGGCCAGGCGATCGTGAAGTCGCGATGGCCGGCCCTGCCAAAATTCAAAAAAATCGGGCACCAAACGGTAACCACCCCAAAATGGTGGGCGGGTTTGCGGATCACCCTGCTGCGCTTCCTGAGCCTGACGCACTCTGGCTTCAAGCACTTCGCGGGAATCGATCACCTGGCTTTGAGGCGAAGCCCAAGCACCCAAGCGGCTACCAGCCGGTCGCGACAGGTAGTATGCATCCGACTCTTCAGGACTGCACTTTTCTACCCGACCCTCGATCCGGACCTGCCGCTCCAATTCTGTCCAATGAAACAGAAGAGCTGCATGCGGATTCTGTGCCAGCTCCTGACCTTTGCGACTTTCATAATTGGTGAAAAAAGTAATACCCCGAGCATCCAGACCTTTGATCAACACAATACGTGCCGAGGGCCGCCCATTGGCGTTCACCGTGGCCAGCGTCATGGCATTGGGTTCAGGCAAATCGGCATTCAATGCCTGCTCAAACCAAAGCTTGAAGAAGTCGAATGGATTGGCCAGGGCGTCGGCTTCATCGAGCGTGGCTTGGGTGTAGTCTTTTCGAAGATCTGCGATCGACATAAAACAAAACTCCTTGATGCTGCTAAAGGTATGATGACCTTTATTTTCACATGCTGCCAGCACCACAATGAAGAGCAATGCCGATCTCATCGACGAATTCTGCACCACTTTGTGGCTTGAAGAAGGATTGGCCAAAGCCACGCTGCAGGCTTACCGCGGCGACTTGCAACAACTGGGGAACTGGCTGGACGAGCACTTTGCTGAGAACCTGCTTCAAGCCAGCAATGAACATATTCGCAACCACGTACACGATTTACTGGAATTAAAACCCAGTAGCTTGAACCGCAAATTAAGCAGCTACAAACGCTTTTACCTCTGGCTGAACACCACCAGGCAACGCGAGGACAACCCTTGCTCGCAACTGCAAAGTGCAAAACGCGGCTTACGCATCCCCAAAACCCTGAGCGAGAAACAAGTGCTGGACCTGCTGTCTGCACCCGACCTGAGTAACGCAGCAGGGCAGCGTGACAAAGCCATGCTTGAATTCATGTATGCCAGCGGCCTGAGGGTTAGTGAATTGGTGAATATGCCCCTGCGCGCCGTTGACCTGAATGTGGGGGCTGTCAAGGTACTGGGCAAGGGCAAAAAAGAACGCTTGGTACCCATGGGTGAACCTGCAAGGTTGGCAATTCAGCTGTATTTGCAGCAGGCCCGTGGCGAGTTACTGAAGGGGAAAACCAGCGATTTTTTGTTTGTCACCCATTTTGGAACCCCGATGACCCGGCAAGGTTTCTGGAAAAACACAAAGCGCCTGGCTTTGATTGCCGGAATCAACACCACCGTGAGCCCGCATGTGTTGCGACACGCATTTGCCACGCATTTGATTAACCACGGCGCTGACCTGCGCGTGGTGCAGTTACTGCTCGGCCACGCTGACATTGGCACAACCCAGATTTACACCCACGTGGCCAAAGAACACCTGCACACCTTGCTCAATCAAAGCCACCCACGATCAAAAAGTCGCTAAAATCGACGCCAAAGCCCAACAACAAGGAGACACTTTTGCTTAATTTTGCCGCTGGCCTGCTAATCGCCTATTTGATTGGTTCAATTTCATTCGCAGTGGTTGTTTCCAAATTCGTGGGTTTGGCCGACCCACGCACTTACGGTTCAAAAAACCCGGGCGCCACCAATGTGCTGCGCAGTGGCAATAAAAAAGCCGCCGTGCTGACTTTGCTGGGTGACGCCTTGAAAGGCACGCTTGCAGTTGCGTTGGCCTTTCATTTTCAAGACCAGTTGGGTTACACCCGCACGGACATTGCCTGGATTGGACTGGCTGCATTTATTGGTCACCTGTACCCAATATTCTTCAAATTTGAAGGCGGCAAAGGCGTGGCCACCGCACTTGGCGTGCTGCTTGGCCTGAATTGGGTTTTGGGCTTGGCCACCGCCATTACTTGGGTTGTGATTGCTTACTTTTTCCGTTATTCCTCATTGGCAGCACTGATCGCCGCGCTCTTCGCTGTGTTCTACAACGTGCTGCTGTTTGGAATCAACGGGCAAGCGGCTGCAATTGCAATCATGTCTGCCCTGCTTATTTACCGTCACAAACAAAATATTGCGAATCTGATTGCCGGAAAGGAAAGCAAAATTGGCGATAAAAAAACCTCATGATTCCAGTTGCTCGAGCACAGTCGTCAGTGAATTAATTGTGCCTGGAGTAAAAGCGATAGTGCCCGGAGTGCACCGACGCCCCTGAATGTTTGAGGAGTACTGTGTCCTGATTGGCTTGTTTGGAATCCAGGTCTTTAACACGGTCCTTGTCGCTAATAAAATCAACCTTCGAATCAAGTGACTCAAAAAATGCTGTAATGATTTGACGGTCACCTTGAACCTCAGCCATGCCCGAGAGTTCTCTCAGGTTTTGTGCCAATGCGTTGGCTTCGGTTGTGCCTTCATTTTTGCTTGAACGAGAAGTACCGACAATATCCAGGACATTACCTGTTAGCCGAGGAATGGCCAGCTGCAAGGTCATTTTCTGCAAGTTGTTTTCAACTTGCGCATCGCCAATTCGATACCCAAGGTCTTTTGCTGCCACAAGTGCTTGATAAATATTCTTCACCTCATCCACATTGGCAGGCCAATACGGCTCATAACCATCAATCAACATGCCCGCTTTGTTTGCGTCTGGCTGAATTTTAGTGACCCAATCCGCTTTCACCTTTTCCAGCGCATCGAACACGCGCTGTGATACATCCTGGATATCTGAATAAGAAATTGCACTGGCGTTCGCTGCCCGCAACCAGCAGCGATTCCCCTGGCCAGACACCTCTTGAATTTTGCGACCACGCGCTGACAGCAGCTTGTCGATAATGGCGATTTCAGACATAGGCTTGATTGGGCTGCTTGTTTTAGCTGAACCTGCAGAACGATTGACCTTGATTGGCTGATCATTGGCAGCCCCGACCAAAAGTTTAGAAGGCGACTGATCGAGTGAGGAGGACCACTCAATCACCTTCGGCAGGGGCTTTCCGTGGCCACAAGACTTCCAAAGCTTTTGCACAAAACTTTCCACCTCAACCAGGGTCCTCTTGAGTTGTGGGCTGAGTTGTCCCTGCAATTTGACAGTCAGGCTTTTGCCTTCCAGATAATTGATGAGCACCTGTACATTACTTGCATCTGCTGAATTCAATAGCGGCTTTAACTGCCTTTTCAATTCAAAGACTATTGCGATGTTCTCTTTTTTTCCAAACTGCTGGCGCAAACGCTCCTTCTGATTAATGGTGGAGAAGTAACTCTGAATCGATGCGAAACTCTCGCGAATTGCCTTGCCCCCAGCCAGGTTCACAAAATTACCCACGTTCACCGAAATGCGTCGCAAGACACCTCCGCGACGATTCTCAGCTATCTCCTTGGAAATTTCTCTTGCTGCGGTCACTGACTGTTCTGCGCCGAGGGTATCTCTTTCTGCAACCCACAAGGCAGCCTTTTTATGAAAATTACTCAACTCCTGCTTGAAAGATTCCAGATCTTTGGGACCAACCTGCCCATTGTTCTGCTGCCCTGCTAGCTCAACTTTGTTTTCGAACGCCTTCAGCGCTTTCATGAAACGCTCGACCTCTGCGTGATTTGTGGTCAACACGTCGTTGGGCATGGCCGCGAGGATCAGTGAGGCGGCCTCCACGGCATGTTGGTCGGTAATTACGGCGTGTGTGATATCAATAGGTTTTCCCGCTTTAAAAATCTCCGCTTGCAAAGTTCCCGACAAACTTTCAAGTACCTTCAACCGGGCTCCCACATGCTCCTGAGATTTACGCGAATAGCTGGACTCCACTTTGTAAGCCAACGATGGCGCGCTCAGTGCCAAGGTTTTTGAATTGAAACCGGCTGCACTCACATTTGCAGCTGCCAGTTTATGAATGAATATTCTGCCGTTCTTATCCAACCCTTGCGGTGAATCACAATCTGCTGTGCCCAAAAACATCAACACTTTTTCTGAGCGTTCACCGCCCGGGTTTTTCAGTGAACCACCTAACTCGGCGAGAAAGGGCAGCTTCTCCCCGCGTGTTGTTGAATGCGTGGACTTTCCCTGACTGTCAAAAGTATTGAACCAGGAACCAAACTCGGACAGACCAATTTTTAAAGCCGCTGATCGCGACGATGCTCCAGCTCGCCCGTATTCCAATGCCTTATTCAAGCTAAAACCGTCTTTGACAGAAGGCGACTCAACGCCATTGGCCAGCAAAGGCAAGCTACATGGCAGCGCGTTGGCTTGGAAGCCAGGCGCCGCAACAAACCTATCGGACAAACCGTTGATCACTCTGAGATCCATTTCTGCCAAGCCTACCGTGCGTGAAAGCGTTGCGATTTTTTTCTTCTGGTCCTCAATACCTTTAATATTTTTTTCGCATGTATCCAGGTCATTCAGCAACCCAGATACCTTTGCACCATCTTGCTCTTGACCTGTTTGCTCTAACTGTTCCTGAAGTTCAGACTTTTTCTTTCGCTCCCGAGTCCCCCACTCGTCAAGCTTTTTCCCCAACTCACTCAGTTCGACCTGACTCAACTCAAGGATGTTTTTGTTGGGTCCCACAACATCTCGGATAGACGATTCCAATTTGGACTGAATCATCTTGTACCCTTGAACAGCCTTCTCATGCATAACTTGCTGGGACTTGGCGGCTCGATACCATTTCTGAACAACCTTTGCTTCTGCATGATTGGAAACACCGGCTGAGCCACCCGATGCAGATAACGCCCCGCCAGCCGAGTGAAAAGCCTCAATGACCGATCTCTGAACACCCACTACCTGGCCTTGCTTCCTGTTGCTCAAATCCGCTTTTCGGACAAGATCTACAATCGACTTCTTTTCATTTGACGTGATCGCAACCAGCGTCTTGACCCTGCCATCGACCTCATTCAGCACTTGTTCAAGCGAACCTGTATCTGTCAGTTCGGCAATTCTCTTGGTAACCTTGTCCATTTCGAGCTGCTTGTGATACTGCGCGAGTTTCGCCGGCACACCTTCCTTGACCGCAACTTGCTGCAAAGCATTCAATGCGGCAGCTTGATCCTGTGCAACACTGAAAAAGCTACCAATCCACCGCAACCATGAACTTGATGGCTTGGTACCTGTTTCTGGTTTCGCCAACTGGGCAGAGGTGGTGGGTGTGGCGGCTAACGATGAAGACTCGACTGCGGAAATGGATGGAGTGGCAGTTGTTGCATCCGACGGGAAAGAGAACGAAGATGAACTCGCGGGTGCGGGATCGGCTTTCTTGAGTATTTCAACAATCATGGACTTGAGTTCTTCTGCTTTTTGACCGCCACCCTCCTCTACTTTCTTAACCAGGCCATCAATCAGGGAATTGAGTGCCTCACTGATTTCTTCGGTGCCATTCATCCTGTAACACGCTTTCATCATGTCAATGACATGGGGTTGTTCAAGGGGTGTTTTGCCAAAGTTTGCATTGCGCTGTGTAGCAGCCAAACCGGGGGTAAGCACCGCTTGGACACCTGAACCTGACTTGCCAGTTGCAGCGCTGGACGATACTGTGCGCTGACTGATAGCACTGGGTACTGCGGTGGTCGTTGGGGTGGTCATGGCTAGGTACTCCGGATAGTCAGTTCTGATTAATTGGATGAATGGGTGCTGAGACTTTGAAGTTTTCTGAGATCCTCGGCATCGGTCACGATGTTGAGTTTCAGAACCGCCAGCCTGGTCTTGATAAAAGCCTGGGGATCAGGGAACTCCTCGCTTGGTAGAATTTTCAGTTTGCTCAAGGTTTGCTCGAGCAATTTGAAATTACCCAGCAAATCGGCCTGCAAATCCATAGCCAGGTTTTGACCACAGACAGACCGTGCAAGCTCATCTGCCGTGTTCAGCGCCTCATTCCAGTGGGCGGAGGGATTCTCAGCTAGACTTTCACTGAGTTTTTTCCAGATAGCCAGTGCGGTCTTTGACACACCGCCCTCACCCATGGCCCCATGACCCAAGGAAGAACTCGCGGCGATTTCCGCAGCTACACTTTGAGGAGGTAAGGAGGATGAATTACCTACTTCGGAAAGACTGGCCGGCATGTATTCCCCTTGCTTGAAAACAGCAAAACGACGGGGAACGCATCCCCTTTCGCTTAAGGAACAAATGTGGCCAGAAAGTTCCTCTGGCTATTGATTACTGTCAGGTTCTACTGGTGTAAAACTGCGCCAGCGCGGTTGCGGTGTGCCCCGCTTTCTTGCCTTTTGCTTTTGCAAGGTCTTGCGGACTGCCCTGCGCCACCAATTGTCCACCGCCAATACCAGCCTCGGGGCCCATGTCGATTACCCAATCGGCTTGCGCAATCAAGTCCAGGTCGTGTTCAATTACGACCACCGTATGCCCTGCATTCACCAATCTGTGCAGCACGGCAATCAGCTTCTCAACATCGTTCATGTGCAAACCCACGGTGGGCTCGTCCAGCACATACAAGGTGGGTGGGCTCATTTGTACGCCCGCTTTGTTTTCACGCACCTTCACCAGTTCGGTCACCAGCTTGATTCGCTGTGCTTCACCACCGCTTAGCGTGGGGCTGGGTTGGCCAATGGTCAGGTAACCCAAACCAACATCATTGAGCAACTGCAAAGCCTGTGCAATAGCCGGGTGGGCTTCAAAGAACGGGGCCGCTTCCGAACAGCTCATGTTCAGAATTTCAGCTGCGGTTTTGTCCCGCCAGGTAACCTGCAAGGTTTCCGGGTTAAAGCGTTTGCCACGGCAAGCTTCGCACACCACTTTCACATCGGGCAGGAAGTTCATTTCAATGGTTTGCATGCCCTGCCCATCGCAAACCGGGCAACGGCCAGGGCCAGCATTGAAACTGAACCGATTGGCCGCGAAGCCACGCATGCGGGCTTCAATGGTGTCGGCCAACACATTGCGAATTCGGTTCCAGAAGCCAATGTAGGTGGCCGGGCAGCTGCGCGGCGTTTTGCCAATCGGGGTTTGGTCCACTTCCAGCACCCGTGCCACTTGCTCAGCACCTTCAATGGCATCGCAAGCAAACCAGTTGTGTGTGGGCTTGCCCTTCTTGTTTTGATTCAACACATACTGGCGCATATTGGCCAACAAAATGTCGCGTGCCAGTGTTGACTTTCCACTGCCGGAAACACCGGTGATGGCCACCAAGCGGCCCAGTGGAATATCCACATTCAAACCAGTGATGTTGTGCAGTTTTGCACCCTTGATTTTCAATCGTGCAGTGTCTTTTTCAACAGGGCGATTGGGCTTTGACAAGTGCGGAATCGGGTTTTTAAGGTAGCGGCCTGTCAGCGAATTTATGTCTGCTGTTACCTCTGCCACGGTTCCTTGGGAAATAATTTCACCGCCCAATTTGCCTGCGCCGGGACCAATATCGACCAGGCGGTCGGCACGTTGCATGGTGTCAATGTCGTGTTCAACAATCACCAAGGTGTTGCCCTTGGCGCGAAGTTCTTCAAGCGCATCCAGCAAGCGGTGATTGTCACGGGTGTGAAGGCCAATGGTGGGTTCGTCCAGCACATAGCACACGCCGCGCAGGTTGGTTCCCAGCTGCGAGGCCAGGCGAATACGTTGCGCCTCACCACCACTCAGGGTAGGCGCGCTGCGGTTCAGGTGCAGGTAATCCAGACCCACCTGTTTTAAAAATTTCAAACGCCCGGCCATTTCAATGCGAATGTCTTTGGCAATGGCAGTTTCGCGTTCGTCCAGCTCAAGCTGATCGACCCACTGCAGTGCGTCGCTCACAGTTTGGTCTGCCAATTGGGCAATGTTGCTGTTCTTGAATTTAACGGCCAGCGCGGTGGGATTCAGGCGTTGGCCATTGCAAGCACCACATACAGCGGCTTCACGTAGGTAGGTTCCTTCATCTCCCTCCGCACCATCTTCAGCGCTCTTGTCTTGCTCGGAAAGCCACTTGCCTTCTTCACCCGTGGTTTCGGCATCAAAGCCCTCCACTTCTTCGCCCACACCGAAACAACTGGCGCACCAACCGTGCTTGCTGTTGTAGCTAAACAAACGTGGATCAAGTTCAGGGAAGCTGCGTGCGCAACTGGGGCAGGCGCGTTTGGTGGAATAAAAGCGGATGGAAGGTGATTCGCTTTTCTTGCCAAGAGCTTCCACCATGACGGTGCCTTTGCCATACTCAAGCGCAAGTGCCAACACTTCGCGCAATTCTTTCTCGCCTTTGGCTTGAATGCTCAAGGTTTTAACAGGCAATTCAATGTGATGTTCCTGATAACGGGCCAGCTTGGGCCACGGGTTGGTGGGCACATATTCACCATCGACACGCAGGCGTTCATAACCGCGGTCTACAGCCCACTTGGCAATTTCGTTGTAAATGCCCTTGCGTCCCTGAACCAACGGAGCCAGCAAGGTAATTTCCTGCCCTTTGTAATGCTGCATGATTTGCGCCAGCATGCTGTCCATGCTTTGCGGCGCGATGGGCACTTCGCAAGTGGGGCAATGCTGAATGCCAAGTTTTACAAACATGAGGCGCAGAAAGTGGTACACCTCAGTCACCGTGGCCACTGTACTTTTACGGCCACCCCGGCTTGTGCGCTGCTCAATCGCAACCGTAGGTGGAATACCAAAAATGGCATCCACATCGGGCTTGGCAGCAGGCTGCACAAACTGGCGAGCGTAGGCGTTCAGGCTTTCAAGGTAACGGCGTTGACCTTCAGAAAACAGAATGTCGAAGGCGAGTGTGGATTTCCCACTGCCGGAAGGGCCTGTGATCACCGTCATTTTCTCGCGTGGAATTGTCAGGCTGACATTCTTCAGGTTGTGCTCGCGGGCATGCAGAATTTCAATGCCGTCGGTCAAACCACGCTTGGTGTGTGCAGTGTTCAGGCCATACAGCGCGGCGGCTTCAGCCACCAAGTAATCATTGCTTCCCTTGTTTAAATCGGCAGCATCCAGCAAATTGGTTTGCGCAAGGTACTGCTTGATCGCAACACCTGTGTGGCTGGCTTTGTTTTTCGCCAGCTGTTCCGGCGTGCCTTGGGCCACCAGTTCACCGCCGTACTCTCCCGCCTCGGGGCCCAGGTCGACCAGCCAGTCGGCGGCACATATCACATCCAGGTTGTGCTCAACAATCAACACGCTGTGCCCTGCCTGCTGCAACAAGCGCAGCGAACGCATCAGCTTGGCCACATCATCAAAATGCAAACCGGTCGTGGGTTCATCAAACACAAACAAATCGCCACGCTTGGCCACTTTTTGACCACTTGCGGTGGGCTTCAAGTTGGCCAGAAAACCGGCCAGTTTCAATCGTTGCGCTTCACCACCACTCAGCGTGGGTACCGGTTGCCCCAAACGTAAATAGTTCAAGCCGACCTGTGCCAGTGGTTGCAGTGTTTTTAACAGGGCCGTGTCTTTGTCGAACAAATCAAGTGCCTGGTCTACAGTCAGTTCAAGCACCTGAGCCATGTTCAACACCTGGCCTTTTCGTTCAAGCGTGACTTCCAGTGCTTCGGGGCGATAGCGTGTGCCATTGCATTCGCCGCAGCGCAAATACACGTCGCTCAAGAATTGCATTTCCACATGCTCAAAGCCATTGCCGCCGCACATGGGGCAGCGGCCATCGCCACTGTTGAAACTGAAAAAGCCGGGTTTGTAATCACGCTCAACTGCAATTTTTGTTTTGGAGAATAGCTTGCGCAATTCATCAAAGGCGCCCACATAGCTGGCAGGGTTGCTTCGGGTGGTTTTACCGATCGGGCTTTGGTCCACAAAGGCCAGTTGCGAAATATGTTCAACACCTTCAAGGGAATCGAACTCGCCGGGTGCTTCCGTGGGTTCGCCTTTTATCTTTTTAATGGCAGGCACCAGCACGTCTTGCACCAAGGTGCTTTTGCCTGAACCTGAAACACCGGTGAGCACTACCAGCCGGTTCAGCGGCAATTTGAAATCAATGTTCTTTAAATTGTTGGCACGCACACCCGTCAAGGCAATGTGTTCTTTCGAATCACCCAAAGGTTGGCTGGCTTCCACCACCTTCAACTCGCCTTTCAAATAGCGGGCAGTTAGCGAATTTGCCTTGCCAATTTTGGATGGGGCGCCATCGAACACAATATTGCCGCCGGCTTCGCCCGGGCCGGGGCCAATATCCACCAGCCTGTCAGCCTGGTTCATCAATTGCGGGTCATGCTCCACCACCACCAGCGTGTTACCGGCTTCCTTCAAACGCTGCATGGCCTGGGCCACGCGCGCAATGTCGCGCGGGTGCAAACCAACCGAGGGCTCATCCAGCACAAACAAAGTATTCACCAGCGAACTGCCCAGTGCAGTGGTTAAATTAATCCGCTGTACTTCGCCGCCACTGAGCGTTCTGCTTTGCCTGTCGAGTGTTAAATAGCCCAAACCCACTTGAATTAGAAAACCCAGGCGGGTGCGAATTTCCTGCAATACCAAATCGCTTGCTTCGTCCAGAGCACCCGGCAATTGCAGGTTCTTAAACAGTTGTGCCACCTTCAACAATGGCATTTGCATAATTTCATGAATGCTGTGTTGGCCCGATTCACTGGGCAATTTCCACAGCAGTGAATCGGGCTTTAAGCGTGCGCCATTGCAATCGCCACACGGCGTGTAACTGCGGTATTTGGACAACATGACGCGCACGTGCATTTTGTAGGTCCGGCTTTCGAGCCATTCAAAATAACGGGCGACGCCGTAGAACAAATGGCCATCCCAATTGCCGTCAAAATTCGCATCGCCTTCGATCACCCACAACTTGTGTTCTTCGGGCAAATGTTTGTAGGCAATGTCCGTGGCAATGCCTCGCTTTTTGGCGAATTTCACCAGGTCTTTCTGGCAGCTTTTAAAGCTCTCTGTAGTCCAGGGTTTTACCGCGCCCTCTTCCAGCGATTTGTTTTCATCAGGAATCACCAGGCCATAATCAATTCCAATCACCCGCCCAAAACCACGGCAGGTGTCGCATGCACCCAAGGGTGAGTTGAAACTGAAGTGGCTGGGCAGCGGGCTGGAGTAATCCAGATCGCAAGTGGCGCAGTGCAGGCCTTCGGAATAACGCCAAGGCGCCTGCTCCTCACCTCCGTCTTCGGGCAGTGCAAACACATTCACTTTGCCTTTGCCGCGATGCAGGGCGCTGGCCACAGCGTCGCTGAAACGGCTTTCCTCAACACCTGCCACACGGAAACGGTCTTGAACCACATCCAGCAGTTTTTCCACTACGCTGCGGCCTTTCTTAATCGGTGTTTCCCGGTGAATGCGGGTGTAGCCCTGCGCGCTCAGAAAATCTTCAATTTCCTGGGTGGTGAACTTGGCGGGCACGCGCACCGGGAAGGTAATCACGATGCGTGGATCGTTTTGTGCGGCGGCTTTGTCCAGTATGGATTGCTTGATGGTGGCTACTGTGTCCTCCCGCACCCACTGGCCACACTGACGGCAATGAAGGTGGGCGGCGCGGGCATAAATCAACTTCAGGTGATCGTTGATTTCAGTCATCGTACCCACTGTGCTTCGGGAGGTGCGCACGGGGTTGGCCTGGTCAATGGCAATGGCTGGCAACACGCCCTCGATGCTGTCTACATCGGGTTTGTCCATGCGGTCCAGAAACTGGCGTGCATAGGGCGAAAAGGTTTCAACGTAGCGGCGTTGCCCTTCGGCATACAGGGTATCGAACACCAATGAACTTTTACCACTGCCGGACACACCCGTGAACACTGTGATTTCACCGGTTTTGATGTCGATGTCAACGTTTTTCAGATTGTGCTGGCGGGCACCCTTGATGCGAATGATGTTGCCAAGGTATTGGGAATTTTGGTCTTTTTTTGCTTTGCTAGTCATGGGGTGCCTGCAGGGTAAAACAGTTGCTACATGACTTTGATTGTAATGGGTGAGGCGAGCTTAACCGGGCCTAAGCCGCCTGCTTGATTGAAATTATAAAACCCGGCGTTGCCTACTGGCTGAGGGGCAAGGGCTGAACACGATGACGCACGCTGGGCGACTCGATTTGATCCCGCAGATGCATGGCTGCAGCCGTCAACGTGCCTACCCGCAACTGCCCCAGCAGTGGTGTTTGAATTCCGGTGGGGATGGAGCCCTGAACAGCAAGATATGCTGAATTCAGGTCACCCAACTGTTGATAATCACGGGGCAGTGCATTGTGGCAGGCTGGTGCATCGCGCCTGGGCAAGACAGTGGCCACCAAACTCTCTGCCAAACGAATGTGGGTTTCAAATGTGGCGGCCTCTTGTTCGGCTTGAACCAGTATTTTTGTAGATTTCCCCTGATCAGCCCGCTTCAAATCGGGTTTGTAACTGTTTTTCACCACAGCATCCAGACAGCCTTTCAAGTTATCAGCCTGATCGTAAACAAGGCTGCTGCATGCCTGCAAGTTTTCAAGGTTTTGAATCACCGGATTGGCCACACTTGCTGGCGTGGCAAAACGTCGGCATTGCTTCAAATAATCTTTTGCCAGCGAGTCGACCGATTTGGTCAATGCACTGGATTCTTTCTTCAAAGTTTGAACATCAGAGATAAAACCATCCAGCACCGCGGTACTGTGCTGCAACTGGGCATGAAGGGTCGCGCTTGCGTTGTACATGGTTAAACCCCCAACCTGGAATCCAGATTTTGAACCAGTTGTTCCACCGATGGTTTCAATGGCAATTGACTTGTTTCGATACCCAGCATTTGTTGAAGTCCCACCACATCCATCTCGGCATCTTCAATTTTCGCCATATTGGATTGAAGGTAATTCTTTTGCTGCCTCATCCAGCCATTGGCCTGTTTCTCGCAAGTCCCAACGCGCGCATGCAAAGGCAACCAGCTTAAAAATCCGCTCATCAAATGGTCATGAGACTTCAATTGGCTTTCGTAAGCCTTTGCGTGAAAGTTCAGTTGCTTCGAAAAGTTGTGCAGGAAATTGGTGCTTTCCTTGAGCATCTTGATGACTTTTTTCACATCCAATTCAACGCGGCCGCCTTCCTCACAAACAATGACTTTGGCACCACTGCTCTGGGCCGTTTTAACGCTTTGCATCATCGACTTTCCAATATCGCCCACCGCGCTTGCGATTCCAGAAAGTTGTCGGGATTCAACCGCTTTGTCTCGCATGTTCCCGTAGATGGCTTGGGCATGACTGATTAATTCGAGTGAATTGAGGCCAGCACTGTTTGCATTGAGCTGACTTGCGGAAGCCCCAGGGTTTGCAGAACTTGAATACATCTTGAATAGTCCTCAAAGTCGTGAAAAGGATAAGTCTGTTAACCAACCAAAAAATAAGTTCGATTTATCAACAAAACCCAATCCGTTCTGCACAACAAAAATCCCGCTCGGGGGTTTGAACCCGGCGGGATTTTCTGAACTACAGCAACAGTTGGCGGCGATTAAAACCGGATATCAGACAACCTGAGCCAACCTGCGTTTGCGCACACCTTGTGCCAAGGTTTCCAGTACTTGCAGGCTGTCGTCCCAGCCCACGCAACCATCGGTGATGCTTTGGCCGTAAGTCAAAGGCTTGCCGGGTTCAAGGTCCTGGCGACCTTCCACCAAATGGCTTTCAACCATCACGCCCATAATACGAGCGTCACCGGCAGCCAGTTGTTCAGCAATGTTTTCGCACACGCCTACCTGGTTCTTCGGCACCTTGCTGCTGTTGCCATGGCTTGCATCAATCATGATTCGGGCGGCGAGACCCGCCTTGCCAATGTCAGCCGCAGCCGCCTCAACAGACGCTGCATCGTAGTTCGGGCCTTTCCCGCCACGCAAAATAATGTGGCAGTCTTCGTTGCCCGAGGTGCTCACAATGGCGCTACGCCCTTCCTTGGTCACACTTAAAAAGTGGTGCGGGTGTTGCGCCGCTTTGATGGCATCCACTGCGATTTTTACGTTGCCGTCGGTGCCATTCTTGAAACCGACCGGGCAGCTGAGGCCCGATGACAGCTCACGGTGAATCTGGCTTTCAGTGGTGCGCGCACCAATAGCACCCCAGCTGACCAAATCAGCAATATATTGGGGGGTGATCATGTCGAGAAATTCAGTGCCAGCGGGCAAACCAAGGCCATTGATGTTCAGTAGCACTTCACGCGCCATGCGCAGGCCTTTGTTAATCTCGAAACTGCCGTCCAGATTGGGGTCATTGATCAAACCCTTCCAACCCACGGTGGTGCGGGGCTTCTCAAAATAAACACGCATCACAATTTCCAGGTCTTCCGCGTATTTTTCGCGGTACACCTTCAGCTTGTTGGCGTACTCCATGGCAGCTTTTACGTCATGAATGGAGCAAGGCCCCATCACCACGATCAAACGGTCGTCGCCACCGTGCAGAATTTTGTGCAAAGCGGTACGGCAACCTGCGACTGTGTCAGCAATTGCGGGGGTAATGGGCACGTCTGCGATTAGCGCCGCAGGGGTGATCAGTTCTTTAATTTCTTTGATTCTCAAGTCGTCTGTTACCGTGTTCATGCCAATTCTCCTGAATGCTGGCGCGCTTTTTGTTCAAAGTGTCGGTTCAAAAAAAAACCGCCAGGAGGTTCAGGCCTGGCGGTTTTGGGATCTGTTCGAACTATGTGTTTTTACGCACAACCCTCTTCCGCCGCTTGCCCAAACCAGGCAAAGAAGCCAAAAAAAGCATAAAAAGAGTGCGCGAAATTCGTGTTCATCTTTTAAATGTAATCAATTCATGGCCGCTGTGCAAGCGCGCTGAGCGAAATTCTAACAAGTCGCGAGCGGCTGTGGTTGGCATCCCACTGAAATATCAGGAAATTTGATGCCTTATACCGCTTGGCGACCCCTCACTGACCCGTTACTGCGTACCACCCATGACCAGGCCATCAATTCGAAGGGTAGGCTGGCCTACACCCACGGGTACACTCTGGCCTTCTTTGCCACAGGTGCCTACGCCGTCGTCAAGCGCCATGTCATTGCCCACCATTGAAATTTTGGTGAGCGACTCCGGACCGTTGCCAATCAAGGTAGCGCCCTTGAGTGGGTAAGTGATTTTGCCATTTTCAATTTTGTAGGCCAGCGACGCTGAAAACACAAACTTGCCGCTGGTAATGTCCACTTGGCCACCACCAAAGTTAACTGCATACACACCGTCTTTCACACTGGCGATAATTTCCTCGGGGGTTTTGTCGCCGTTTAACATGTAGGTGTTGGTCATGCGGGGCATGGGCAAGTGGGCAAAACTCTCTCGGCGACCGTTGCCAGTCACCGGCATTTTCATCAGCCGTGCATTCGTAATGTCTTGAATGTAGCCTTTCAAAATACCGTCTTCAATCAAGGTGGTGCACTGGGTTTTGTTGCCTTCATCGTCGATGTTCAAAGAACCCCGGCGGCTTGCCAAAGTACCGTCGTCCACGATGGTGACACCCTTGGCTGCTACGCGTTGGCCGATCATGCCTGAAAATGCGCTGCTGCCCTTGCGGTTGAAGTCGCCTTCCAGGCCATGGCCAATTGCTTCATGCAGCAAGATTCCGGGCCAACCAGAACCCAGTACCACGGTCTGCAAACCGGCAGGCGCAGGGCGGGCTTCCAGATTGATCAGGGCCTGATCCACCGCTGTGTGAGCATGGTGCATCAGGAAAGCATCGTTGAAATGACCAAAGTCATACCGGCCACCAGCGCCCGATGAACCGGTTTCACGGCGGCCTTTTTGTTCAACCACCACGCTGACATTCACGCGCACCAAGGGGCGCACATCGGCAGCCAGAACACCGTCGCTGCGCGCAACCAGCACCACGTCATAAGCACCCACGATGTTCGCCATCACTTGCTTCACGCGTTTGTCGCGCTTGCGGGCAAATTGCTCAAGGCGCTTGAGCAAATCAACTTTCTCAGTCGATGTCAGCGTTGGAATCGGGTTCAAGGGGCTGTAAAGTGCACGGCTTTCCGCACCCGCGAAGCCCTTGCCTGTTTTCAGGTTGCGATTTGCTGTTTTTCCCAGGCTTGCGATTTCGCGCACCGATTTGGCAGCCGCCAGAATGGGTTTGAAGGCGATGTCATCGGAATAAGCAAATGCTGTTTTGTCACCGCTGACCGCGCGTACACCCACACCTTGTTCAATGTTGTAGCTGCCCGATTTCACAATGCCTTCATCGAGTGACCAGCCTTCTATGCAACCGTACTGAAAGTACAAGTCAGCAAAATCAACTTTGTGGGAAAAAATTTCACCAAAGGCCTTTTGAATGTGACCTTCGTCGATACCGTAGGGGGTCCACAACAGGCTTTGGGCAATGGCCAGGTTTGAAATGGCGGGGTCTACTACTTTCATGTTGAATCCTTTAAAGCACGCGGTGCGTAAGTGCGGGCAAGCTGTTTCGCACATCAACTATCTTAGCAGGGTCAAGCTGACCCAGCACGACCCCTTCGCCTTCTTCCAGCACATTCTCAACCTCACCCCACGGGTTCACCACCATGGAATGGCCCCAGGTGCGGCGCCCATTCTCATGCACACCACCTTGGCCGCAAGCCAGCACGTAACACTGGTTTTCAATGGCACGGGCACGCATCAACACCTCCCAGTGGGCGCGCCCAGTGGTGTAGGTGAAGGCAGCGGGCATCACAATTAAATCCACCGGCCCCATGGCACGGTAAAGTTCAGGGAAACGCAGGTCGTAGCACACGGACAAGCCGATTTTGAAGCCGTCTACATCAGCCACTACCGGTGTTTTTCCGGGAAGTAAAACCCGTGCTTCATCGTAACTTTCCTGCCCCTTGGTGAAACAAAACAAGTGAATTTTGTCGTAGCGGGCCGTGCATTCACCTTGGGGATTGAATACCAAGGCTGTGTTGTACACACGGCCGTCGACGTCGCTGGCAATTGGCAGGGTGCCTGCCACGATGTGCAGGTTGCGCACCACCGCCTGGTCGGCCAGAAATTGTTGAATAGGACCATTGCCGAAAGGCTCGACAATCGCCAGTTTGTCGGTGTCTTTGTGTCCCATCAGGCAAAAATATTCTGGCAACAGTACCATGCGCGCACCTTGCCTGGCGGCCTGCCCAATTAAGCGTTGCGCAATATCCAGGTTCCGTTCAAGGTCGGGGGTTGCAATCATTTGCAAGCTTGCCACGGTCATGGATTTGCTCATGCTAATTCCTTGTGTTGGGATCATTGGTGGGCGGGGTAACTGCATCGCCCTTGCGCACACGCTCAATCACCGGGGCCGCCCAAGGGCCGCTCACTTTGTACTGAAACGAGAAGATTTTCGACAGCGGATCTTTCAGGACAAAGTCAGCAATCAGCGATGCGATTCCTACAGCCGGGTTGGCTGCAATCACCGAGTAAATCAGCGATCCGCCCGTGGGATTCAAATCGGGCAACACCACCACATTCAGGTTTTGTGTTTCGCTTTCCAGGTCCAGTTTTCCGTCCATCAACACGGTGGCGCTGGGCCCGGTCATTTTGAAGTTCTGGGTGCTGGCAATGCCCTCCTTCATGGCCACATCAGCCTCCATGGTGTCGTAGGCGAAACCCTCAGAAAATACGTCTTTGAAATCGAGCGTGAAACGACGTGGAATGCTTTGCAAAGAAAGCACACCCAGCAATTTGGCAACACCAGGGTCTGCCTTCAAAAACTGCCCTTTGCTGCTTTTCAACTTGAATTGCCCGCTCAAGCTGCCATAGTCAATGTTCGTGGGGGCATCATTCCAGCGCAACCGCCCAACCAGCGTACCCTCGCCACCTTGAAACACCCCGGCCATGCCAAGTCGGGTTAACAAGCCTCCCGCATTTTTCACGGTTTGGTCGACTTCAATGTCGGTGCGCTGATTTTTCAGGTTTTCACCGTACTGCCAAACCCCCTTGGCCCTGGTAATCGATTCGGGGTTTTCAATGCGCAGTTCTTCCAGCTTCCACTCTTTCGGGCGTTGACCCAGTGCGGCGCGCGCCTGCTCCTCACGGGTTTGGTTAACAGCAATTAATTTCAGGTTGCCCAAAACCAAATCATTCAAGGTGAAGTTGTCCACCTGCACGTCCAAAGCCGGAATGCTGGAGGCTGGTTCTTCAACCAAATCGCGTATGTTGCTATCGAGCGTTTTGGGAATGGCCAAGGTTTTGAAACGCGCCAACACTGCACCGTCTGGCCTTTGTTTGTCGGAGATCCAGGAGAGATAACCATCAACCCCCTTGGCTTTCACATCGAACTGCCATCTTTTCTCTACCGTGCGGGCGGCCACGGATACACCTTCAAATGATTTGCTCCCCACATTCAGGCGCTCGGTGCGAATACCCACCTTTAATTTTACATTGGTGGCCGCGGTAGGGTCGCCCATCAATTCGCCCATCAATCCTGTGTTACCCGAAGCCGAGGTGACATCGTTAAAAATGGTGCGCCAGGTGTCCAAATCAATTGCCGGCACCCGAATATCACCTTGTATTCCAGCAGTGGGCGCTGCCAGAGGCGCGCCGATTGCAAACTGTATGGAATCAATACCCGCCTGCCCGGCTTCTTCAAGAACAATTGCACGGAGTTGTGCCAGCGGTTTTGCATCCGGGCCCAAATCGACTTGCCAACGTTCGCCTTGCGCGCTGGCAGTTTGATTCAGCCTGAATGGCAAACGGGCATCCGTTTTCTTTGTAAAAGGTGCAGGTAACTTGACTTCCAAACCCTGCAATTGGCTGTTGACATCCACCGTCACACCATTCTCGCGAGTGGATACAAGCACTGAATAAGGTGTGCTACCTCCGAGGTAAGGTTCGCTCAGAGGGTTCAAATACTGGGCAAGCCCCTTGGCGCGCGCAGTACCGTTGGCACGAATTTCCATACGCCCGTTGGCATCGGTGGTGCCTTTGACCACCACAGGTCCACCCAAAGCCTGACCCAAAAGCTGGTCGATAAACAAACCTTTGTTGGAGAACTGGATCACTCCATCCACATTGCTGACCATCGGCATGCCCCGCACCACTCGAATGGCATTGCCTTTCAATTTCAAATCGCCCTTGACCTGGGTTTTTTCAGGGTCGGCAATTGGAATGGTCAGGCGTAAATCCAGGTTGGCGTTGCCTTCCACCTGAGCATTGATCAGCGCCTCATTCAAAATTTCCCGAACCGGGCTTTGATTCACAAAGGCCACCATTTTGCCCAACTCACCCTGGCCTTGCCCCTTGATTTCCAGCAAGGGTTCCCAAGCATCCAGGTTATCAATGCTGGCCTGCACATCTTTCAAAGCCACACCAGCGGTTTCAGCTTGATCTGCCTCAATTGACATGCGTTTGCCAATAAACAATACCTTGCCGTTCACCTTCTGAATGCCAGGCCAGCCAGGGGCATAAGTCAGCTCACCGTTCTCAATCGGCACGTCGATTCTAAACACACCGGGGTGTTTGGGGTCGGCAAAGGGAAAGTCGCTCAAGCGGCCAGACAGTTCAAACTGGCCATTTTTTGCCATTCCCGCTTTTAGATTCTCGGTTAGCCACTCACGGGCGCTGGCCCCAACCACCAATGGCAGATAGTTGGCCACACGCCCAAGGTTGGCCATGGGCAAAGTGCCCTTGATATCGATGACATCCGATTCCTCCCGGCGAAACTGGTAAGCACCAGCCACTTGGGCCTGTAAATCAGCATTGGCGACCTTCAGTTGCTCCACGGAAAATTCTGCTGGCTGATTGGCCGTGAATACATCCCGCCAAGCACCACTGCCTTCAATCGAATCGAACGCCAGGGTCTCCGCTGCAAATATTTCGGGCAATGAAATTTCAGAATTATTGCCGACCAAGCTCCATTCGCCTTTGGAATCACTGCCTTTGAAGGTGCCACTGAGATTCTTGAAACCGGTGATTCGCCCATTCGATTTTGGTGAAGGGTCGCGATACAAAACGGTGAGCTTGCTGAAATCAACATCGGACTTGAACGAGACTGACTCCTCGTGTGGCTTCTTACCCGTGGTACGCCAATCCAGTGCAACACGGTTAATTCGCCCGGCCACTTCGAAAGACTTCAAAGGCTCCAGCCGTTGAAGCTGCCCCAGGTGCGGGCCCAACTCGAGCACCACCGCCTGGGCCTGGGCTGCGTCCAGTTGCTGGATTTGAACCCCCCAATCCACTCCGCCTGCACCTTCTTCTTTTTTCAGGGACAAATCGGTTGGCCCAAACTGTTTTTGCCCGGCAATCTGGCCTTTCAATTGACGAATCGAAATGGCATTCGGCTCAAACAACGCATGCTGACCTTGCACCTCCACCAATGCGCTGGTGTTGGTCATGTCAAAAGGTGGAGCATCAACCTCGGGGTTGGAAAAACGCAATTTCCCGATTCGCGCATCCAGCAATGAACGCTGCACAAAACCGTCTTCAAAATCGATCCAGAGTTTTCCCTGTGGTTGGGTTAAATCCACATCCAGACCGAAGGTTTTAAACACCGACTCAAGTGGTGCAGTTTGATCCACCAAGGCACTGAGATAAAAACTGCCTTTCCATTTGGACACATCACCCAACTGGCGCTCCAACAAAGGCGTTTTAAAGTTCAAACGGGCATTCACTGGTGTTTGTGCCAGCACTGGCAACTTGAAGGTAAGACCCGCCTGGTGGCGGCTTAATCCGTTTTCCAGTAAAAGTTCGGTTTCGATGGCCTGGGCACTGGGAAATTGCCCCATGGCATCTTGCCAATTCAAGACACCATTTTTTAGCAACACACGTTGCTGCGCCAACAACCAGTCCAGCCCGGGGTTGCCCTGGCTGCCATCGTCCACCAAAGGTATGCCGGCAACTTCGATTACACCTTGCGAATTGCGCACTACACTGAGCGCCGGTGATTGCACTTCCAGATTCTTCAAACGGGGGTTAAACGCGAGAATGCTGGGCAAAGACCAGGTTAATTTAAGCTGATCGGCGGTGAAACCTGGTTCGCCGTTGGCTTGCGGCAGTCGAACGTTTTGCACCTCGAGCAAAGGCCCAAAACCGCGCCAGCTGGCTTGAATCTGACCAATTTCGATCGCAGTACCAGTTTGGGTTTGCAAGTACTGCTGAATTTCGGGACGGTAGCGGTCAATTTCAGGCAGCACCAACCACTTGATGGCCAACAGCGCCATACACAGTGGGGTATACACAGCAATCAACACCCAAAACAGCACCGCCCCTGCACGCCGAAGCGAGGGGATGCCCTTGACTTGTTGCACCAGTGCCTGGTTTGTTCCTTCCTGCAAGAAATACCGCCCGAATAATCGTCAACACCTGTAGTACGCTATTGTAGAACCAAGCTTCCCTTTATTACGACACGCATGAACGACCCACTGGATTTCTATCATCAGGTTTGGCCCAACCACTCGGAATATGCCAAACGCTGGCTTAACCGTTTTCCACAATGGGACAGCACTGAGCATGATGAAGACCACCTGTTGAACTGTATTGAAACCTGGC
>CESG01005884.1_pt1 | contig 28153 bp, 21 predicted proteins | sample 531121 | NCBI WGS metagenome assembly CESG01 (sample SAMEA2621287, study PRJEB7988) | marine metagenome | biome: marine biome (ENVO:00000447); feature: mesopelagic zone (ENVO:00000213); material: "saline water (ENVO:00002010), including plankton (ENVO:xxxxxxxx)" | depth 800 m
AGCAACGGCTAATGCAGCCAAAACCTCAGGCATAGGCAATCCCAGTCCCCACTCGGCATTTCCAAACCACTGAGCTGTACTTTCAAAGTGACTGAGCTTATTAGTCCCGGCAGCCCAGAATATAGGAGCGAGATAGAGCCTAAGCGCTAGTGGTCCCAGAAAATCTAAATGACGGGTTTTATCCAATAGTCGATGAAAAATAGCGTAGATATTTACCAATTGCTGCATGATACATTTCCCATTATTTTTGTATTAATGCCACATCACCGAATCCTGGTGTGTGGAAGATTCCATTTTCTGCCAAACAGCATCAGCCATGCTGCTACCAAGCAATTTGGTCAATCGTGCCAACAACGCTTTTTCTTCGCCATACTCAACGATGTGTTTAACATCAAAATCATCACGAATAACCGACGCTAAATCACTGATACCATCAACCAGGCCTAATTCAACCGCCTGCTCCCCAGTCCAAAACTCTCCAGTAAATAACTCGTCGGGCGACTCTTTTAATTTATCGCCACGACTTTCCATCACCGCATCAATAAAGTGTTGATGAACTTGGGTTAGTGTTGCTTTTAGCTTTTCCTTATCCTGCTCATCAACCGGTGTAAACGGGTCCATACTGTTCTTATTCTCTCCAGCGGTATAAACTCGGCGCTCCACCCCAAGCTTGTCTGCCAGTTCGACAAAACCAAAGCTTCTAATAATCACACCAATAGAACCGGTCAGGGTTGAGCGATTGACATAGATAGTATCAACGCCGGTAGCAATCATGTAAGCCCCACTGGTTAGCATGTCTTCAGCGACGACCACGACTTTTTTGTCAGGGAATTCTTCACGCAATTTAATGATACGATCACGAATCAGCGAAGACTGAACGGGTGTACCGCCGGGAGAATTAATAACAACAACGACGCCCTTGGCCTGCTTATCATTAAATGCTTCGATTAAAGCAGGAATGACAAAACGTGCCGAAGCCTTTTCATTCGGGCCAATAGCGCCATTTATTCGAACCAGGGCAACGTAGTCATTATCCGGCTTTGCGCCTGGCCCCATGGCCGCACCAATCGCTGCGACATAAGCAAGAATAATCAGTGCGAAAAATCCACCCAATAAAAAAAATCTAACTTTCTTCCATCGTAACTCTTTCCGTTGCTGATCGAGCAGCGCATTTACCAGCTTAGTTTGAAATTCTGGTTCCATACATTTACCTTTATTAAATCTAGTACCTATATTAACTCTACACTTTCACAAAGTTTCGCCAGTTGTGGTTTAGTTAAAGCCGCAACAGAACCTGGCTTTAACTCTCTGGGAAGTGAGACCACGCCATAACGGATCCGTTTCAATTTACTGACTTGAATATCCAGCGCCTGCCACATGCGCCTGACTTCACGATTACGGCCTTCGGATAAAGTGACACTGTACCAGCGGTTAGCTCCCTCTCCACCACCGGCTTTGATGCGGTTGAATTTGGCCGGTCCATCTTCAAGCATTACGCCTTCACGCAGGGCTTTCAAATGCTCGGCGCTAACCTCGCCTAGAACTCGTACTAAGTATTCTCGCTCAATCTGGTGAGAGGGATGCATTAAACGATTGGCCAGTTCCCCATCGGTCGTAAATAGCAATAAACCGGACGTATTAACATCTAACCGCCCTACAGAGATCCACCGCCCCTGCTTCAACTGAGGCAGGTGCTGAAATACTGAGCGCTCTCGATCTTCCTTTGCTCGGCTGCAAATCTGTCCTACAGGCTTATGGTAAATAATCACTTCCCTGCCTACAGCACTGCTTGAAGCCAACTCCAGCAGGTTATTATCGAGACTGACCTTTTGGCCTGGAAAGATGCGCTCTCCCAGAGTAGCTACCTTTCCGCCTACTTTTATTCGCCCTTCGCTGATCCACTGCTCGACTTGCCGACGCGAACCAACGCCACTTCGAGCCAAGACTTTCTGAATTCGCTCAGCCTCTTGCTTTTCCTGCGGCTTGGCACGTTTATTCGCCGGTTTCCGAGTTGGAGGCGGCGTTCTCTTTTTGGGTTGTTTCCAGATCATTTGGTTGCTCTAAATCTAAAAGCTGTTGTTCCAGCTCTTTTTCAATTTCATCTAGGTTACGTACATCCATTAATGATGGTAGCTGTTCCAGACTTTTCAAATTAAAGTAATCAAGAAAAGCTTTCGTCGTCGCATAAAGTGCTGGTTTTCCAGGCACATCTTTATGTCCAACAACACGCACCCAATCTCGTTCCAGCAGCGTTTTAATAATATTGGTACTGACACTGACACCACGAACATCTTCTATTTCACTCCGTGTAATTGGCTGCTGGTAAGCAATCAATGCCAATGTCTCCAGTAACGCTCGCGAATAACGTTGTGGCTTTTCTTCCCACAAGCGCCCAACCCAGATCGCATATTCTGGGCGAGCCTGAAAGCGATAGCCAGAAGCGACTTCGATCAGTTCAATCCCTCGTCCCTGATAATCTGACATCAGGGATTTCATGATTTTAGTAATCGCTGCCGGTTTGGGACGTTCCGCCTCGTCAAATAAGCCCGCCATTTGTTCAACAGACATCGGGTGACCCGCTGTCATCAACGCGGCTTCCAAAATATTCTTGATAGCCTTGACGGTCAGCTTGGTCATGCTGCGGCCCTGAGGTGGATTGGGCTAAAAGGCTCGGCCTGTACAATTTCTATCATACCTCCTTTTAGCAATTCCAACATGGCAATAAAGGTTACAACCACCCCCATCCGGCTCTCCTGCTCAGTAAAGAAGTTTTCAAACCGGACAAAGTCACGTGTATCCAGCCGCTGCAGAATACTCGACATACGCTCGCGGATAGATAACTGCTCACGTTTAACCTGATGATGAACAAAGTCTTCGGATCGCTTTAACAATAAGTGAAGTGCTTTAAGCAGCTCTTGCATTGAGGTTTCGGGCAACGGTTTGGCAGACTCAGGTACATCAAATGGCAAATCAATAGGGAAAACATCGCGGGATACCCGTGGTAGTTGATCGACATCCTCGGCAGCCTTTTTAAAGCGCTCATATTGCTGTAGACGAGCCACCAGTTCTTGTCGCGGATCCACTTCTTCGCCATCGTCTTCAACTCGACGAGGCAGCAGCATGCGTGATTTGATTTCGGCCAGCGTTGCCGCCATCACCAGATATTCAGCAGCCAGATCGAGGCGTATTTCACGCATGAGTTCGACGTATTCGACGTATTGAGCGGTGATTTCGGCAATGGGAATATCGCAAATATCAATATTCTGACGCCGAATTAAATAAAGCAACAAGTCCAGTGGCCCCTCAAAGGTTTCAAGAAACACTTCAAGGGCATCGGGTGGAATATAAAGATCATCAGGCAGCTTGGTCAAGGCTTCGCCAGCCACACGGGCGATACGAATATCGTCCTTGGTGCCATCCCCTCCCTGGCCCTCTTCGACTGCTTCAACTACCACCGATTCAACCACGCCACCACTATCTCATTTTGCCCAAACTCAAACGGCACTACCTGTAACTTAAGCCCATAACATCTCGAACTTCACTGAGGGTCTGTTTAGCGATATCGCGTGCCGTTTCACAACCTTCTTCAACAATGCTTCGCACCACATCAGGGTTATTTTCGTAGTATTCGGCTTTTTCACAGATCGGTGCCTGCTCTTTGAGCACTGCGTCGATAACAGGCTGTTTACAATCTAAGCAGCCAATGCCAGCGCTTCTACATCCTTGCTGAGCCCAGGATTTAACATCTTCAGGCGAATAGACTTCGTGAAACTTCCATACCGGACAATTTTCGGGCTCGCCAGGATCGTGGCGACGAACGCGAGCCGGATCCGTAGGCATCGTGCGAATTTTCTTTTCTACAGATTCCGCTGGCTCACGTAATGCAATGGTATTGCCATAAGACTTAGACATTTTCTCACCATCGAGCCCAGGCATTTTAGACTCGGGGGTCAATATAGCTTCGGGGGCTGGCAAAATAATCTTCCCCGAACCCTCGAGATAGCCAAACAATCGCTCCTGTTCTGACAGCGTCAGGTTGGCTTGCCCCTCTAGCAACGCCCGACCACGTTCCAAGGCTTCCATATCACCAGTTTCTGTATAGCTCTTATGCAGGCTTTTATAGAGCTTGGCGTTTTTCTTACCCATTTTTTTAATGGCTTCGAGCGCTTTTTGCTCAAAGTCTGGCTCACGGCCATAGAAGTGATTAAAGCGACGCGCGATTTCTCGGGTCAACTCAACATGTGCGACCTGATCAGCCCCAACAGGCACCATACCGGCCTTATACACCAGAATATCCGCGCTTTGCAGCAATGGATAACCCAGGAATCCATAAGTTGCCAGATCCTTCTCTTTCAATTTTTCCTGCTGATCTTTGTAGGTAGGAACCCGCTCTAACCAACCAAGAGGGGTAGACATCGACATCAACAGATGCAGCTCCGCATGCTCTGGCACCCGCGACTGGATAAACAAGTGTGCTAACTTAGGGTTAACGCCAGCTGCTAACCAGTCGATCACCATATCCCATACACTCTGCTCAATAATGCTGGGATCTTCATAATGGGTTGTTAGTGCATGCCAATCAGCCACAAAAAAGAAACAATCGTACTCGCGCTGTAGCTCAACCCAGTTTTTCAATACACCATGATAATGGCCAAGGTGGAGCTTACCAGTAGGACGCATGCCAGAGACAACGCGTTGATTATGGGTACTCATGGAACTCAAAAGATCACTCCTTCTAATTTTTATGGCTTAGATTATGATAAGACGTGTTAACTTGGATAATCAAAAGGCGAAGTATCGCCAGCACCGGCACGCAAAACGACGACCTCATCCCCTGTCATATCAATCACCGTGGTCGGCTCCATACCACAATAGCCACCATCAATGATTAGATCGACAGCATGCTCTAAGGTTTGGCGAATATCATACGGATCAGTCATTGGCAGCTCATCCCCCGGCAAGATCAGGGTCGTTGATAATAATGGCTCATTAAGCTCTTCCAATAAAGACAGCGCGATGGGGTTTATCGGAACCCTGAGACCAATGGTCTTTTTCTTGGCATGCAGAAACCGACGCGGTACCTCATGGGTACCCTTTAGAATAAAGGTATATTGGCCTGGCGTGTGCGCTTTTATCATTCGATAATTCAGGTTATCCACCTGAGCATAATTGGCCAGTTCTGAAAGATCGCGACATACCAGAGTAAAGTTGTGATGCTTATCCAGCTCGCGGATCTGGCGCATTTTTTCCATCGACTTTTTATTGCCAAGCACACAACCAAGTGCATAACCAGAGTCGGTGGGATAGACTATTAGCGCGCCTTTGCGCAACATCTCTGCCGCCTGATGGATCAACCGCTTTTGGGGCGTTTCTGGATGAATTTGAAAAAACTGGCTCATGCAAGTCTCATTATTTACTGGTATATTGGGGCCAATATTCGGTGGCCACATAATATGCGAATCAACTGATTGATGGTAGCGATTTTTCCCCAATCACAGCATATAGCCCTATTTTAGCCGCTTTTTTTCGTAATTACCTACAATTTAGGATACCACTATGTTCTATGCCATTATGAGTACTGATGTAGAAAACAGTTTACCGCTTCGCCAAAGTGCACGCCCTGCACATATCGAACGGTTGAACGCGCTACGTGATGAAGGGCGACTACTGATAGCAGGCCCCCATCCCAATGTTGATAGTGAGACTCCGGGCGATGCCGGATTCAGTGGCAGTCTTGTGGTAGCGGAGTTTGCGTCACTGGAAGCGGCACAGACCTGGGCCGACGCCGATCCTTACGTGGCAGCGGGCGTGTATGCAGCTGTAACGGTCAAACCGTTTAAAAAAGTCTTACCCTAACGCCATTATTGATGAGAAAAATAAGGCTTGATGAGAGAAATAAAAAAGAGAATTTAACGATGTCACAACGAGAACAGGCTTTACGTGAGCGACTGGAAAGCAGCTTTTGTCCGACCCATCTTGAGATTATTGACGATAGCCATAAGCATGCTGGGCATGCTGGCAATGTCAAAGGTGGCGGACATTTTCGGGTTATGATTGTTTCCGATAAGTTCGCTGGATTGAACACTATAAAGCGCCACCAGGCCGTTTATGCCGCGGTAGGAGAAATGATGACTTCAGAGATCCATGCTCTGTCTATTTCCGCCAAAACGCCCACCGAACTCTAGGGGCAACCCGGCTTCACCCTGGAGTCTGATCAAGAGCTAGAAATATCAGGAACAAGCTTTCAACAGCTCAAACTGCATATGAAAGGTCGTTCCCACATCAGGATCAGAGGTAACGGCCAATTGTCCATGGTGGTGCTCAGTAACGATAAAATAGGAGAAAGACAAGCGTTTGTTGGCATCATCATTATCTTCTGTCGAGTCGCTACTAAAAAAGGGCTCGAAAATAGACTGCTGCTCTTCCATTGTCAGACCAACACCGTTATGAGATATTTTCAACCAAAGCGCATCATAACATTCAACCGCTCGGATCTGGATTTTCGGTTGAAAGGCTTGGTGTTCGACACGGTTTAACGCATACAAGCAATGACGTAACAGACGCAAAAACACCTGTTGCATTTCCGCATAGTGACAGCAAACCTTGGGTAGCCCTTGATCGTATTGGCGCTCTATTTCCACCTGCTCAAAGCTCAAGCCTCCTGGCAAGGCCAAAATACGGCCAGCCAATTCAATACAATGATCAATAATATCCGTCATTAAAACAGGCTGCTTACTCTGCTGCTGGGAGCTGGCAAACTCTAACAGATTGTTAACAACAGCGGTCGCCTGTTCTCCCTTATTCAATGCATCATTGAGCGCCATCATCAATTGCGTATCAACCTGCTCCTGCTTACGCATCAGCTCATAATGTACATCATGCAAATCTTTGAGCATCGCCTGCAGCGGAATATCAATGTCATGGGCCATGGTCGATGCCAATTCCCCCATATTAGACATACGCTCGCGTTGAATGATGCGGTTTTCCGATTTAACCTGCTGAGTCATGTCATCAATGATTAGCACAACGCCTGGCTCGGTAGTTCCTTCAAGCGGATAGACCGTAATATCGAAATGGAATAGCCCGCGCTGACTGTGGCGAAATGTCAGCACCTGGTTGTTTTCTAACGCATCGGTGACCTGCTGACCAGTGACAGTGATAGTTGGATAAGCATCCCAGAGATTCTTGTCTAAGGCATCAGCAGCAGCCAGGCCTGTGTATTCTTCCGCCTTTTTGTTCCACTGAGTTATGCGCCCTTCAGCGTCCAATCCAACCAACATCGATGGCATCGAACTAAGTATACTTTTTATGTACTGTTCAGAAGAATAGAGGCGCTTGGTTGTTTCCAGGTGCTCAGATATTTCCTGCTTGAGCAGCCGGTTGGCTTCGTCTAATGTGGCGGTACGTTCCTGAACTCGTAACTCCAAATCACGCTTAATTTCTTCAAGCTCGGTGTTCGCCTTATTGGCTGCTTGTCGGCTAAAATACAAGAATGTCGATATGACGGAAAGAACGATAATAAATGTACCGGCAGACCAGTTTGCCAAATGTTGCCAGTTGGTGTGACCATCCTCTTTTTTAAATAGCAGTACAAAGGCTTCAAATAGCCCAGTGAAATATAATATCGCCACCAATACCGCGCCAATGATCAGATACTTTTTCATACGTCGAGAAGATCCTTTTACTGTTTCTTGGCGATATTACCACAGACCAGACCCGGTGGGCGATAACCTGCACTATTTTGGTGGGTCGATACGATCGGCTGTAGATGTGTTGACGCGAAACCAGCCCGCGATGGAATAGCGGTCACGACTGGCTGGCAGCACTTCATGCGGAAAGTCTTCGCTGAGGAAAACCACAACCGTACCGAATCCAGGAACGACACGTACCTGCTCATTGTCATCAAGATAAATAACCAGCTCTCCTCCATCCTGAGCTTGCCAGTTGGGGTTTAAATAAACCACAACCGATAGAACTCGGTTGGCTTCGCCTTTAAATGCATCCAGATGCTTTTTATAGAAGTCACCTTTGGCATAGTGAGCAAAGTGGCTTTCGAACGAAAAAAGCCCTAGCAACAGGCTCCGGTTCAAGTGCTGTTGCAACGCGGACGTCCAAGCCAACCAATCACGGCCTGCATCGCTCTCTCCATTGATCCAACAGACCTCATCGGTTCGCACAAAAGTATTGAGCTGGCGGTCATTTTCCCGACCAATTCCTGCGCGCTTAAATTGGTGCGGCTCCATGGTCGTAACATGCCGCCACAATGACTGCGCCAAATCAGGTGCCAGTGCATTGGGATGGATACTGTAGCCTTTTTCGCGGATAGATTGCGCAATGCTATCAAAAAGCCGTTCGTCACAGTTGCTTGTTAGCTTGGCTAACGGAATAACATCAATATCGAACATCGATGTCATACGCCTCATGCTATAGGCTAGGTTGGGATTAGTGCTCCAACCATTGTTGCCTTATCGCTTCACCCCACCGGTCTTGCGATCACGCAACGATATATCGCGATTTGGGGCGTTTGGCAAGTAATTTAGGCCAGCGTAGTTTGCTCACTTATATTGGGAGTATGCCGAAAGACATATGCACTAATCGCTTGCTCGGTCTGGGTATCCAAATGCTGGAATTCCAGAGCCAACTGGTATGAATTATTCAAGAAGTCAAAGGCTGTACGCACAACACGACAGGATACAACGTAATCGACATCTTCCGGCAAAGTCAGGCGTAATGAAAACGACAAATCATTATTGATATTAAGTGGTAATGTCTTTAGCTTCAAAGACAGGCCTGACACGGAAATATCAACTAATTCTGCCAGCTCAAAGTTACTGTCAACATCGTTGACCAAAATCTCCCCAAAGTGAGGAACTCGTCGTGCTCTTTGATGGTTATCTTGCTCCATAATTAATGGGTATCCCAGCTGTAAAACCTGCTGACCATCAATATGATGAAAATAAGGTTTGAATACCAACAAATAGCCATCAAGCTCTGCTTCAAAGCTTAACTGCTGGGCAAGCGGCAAGATATTCAGAAACTCAGGCTGCGGGGCCGCCAGATTCAACTGCTTTAGAATCGGAGGAACCGAAGCTTCAGAACCTTCAGATGAAGTGTTATTTCCATATAGGGATTGGATAAACTCCAGCTCATCCTTTTGGAGTAACTTTTCATTCTTGTTCATGATTCCAAATCGCTATGACACGTATGTGGGTGCTAGAGCCTGTTTATCTTTCATTTATCGCCGCTGTTTGGCGATAAATGAAAGATAAACAGGCTCTAAAACATTGCCAGAACTACTCCATAAGGCAATTTTATTATAACGACATTTATTTCTATCGTGCAATTTTTATTCAATGTGACTTACAAACTTGCCACATCTAAGCGACGCCTCAGCAATATCCCCAAGAAAAATCATTCTTGTTATTGAGCGAGAAATGTTTAGCATTGAGCAACAAGCGAAATTTCTCACTTCATAAAGGACGTACGGAATGAATAATAAAGGCGTAGTCGTCATTCTAGGATGCGGTCACTCTGAGTCACTACATCACTATAACGCCAACGGCATCGTTAAGACTCCCAATGGAAATATGCTTATTGACTGTGGATATACAGTGAAACACGCACTGCATAGACAAGGAATGGGCTTCGAGAATATTGATGGAATATTCATATCACACGTTCATGGTGACCACGTATTCGGTTTGGAAAGAGTGGCCTTTGAAACCAAGTTTAAACTCAATAAAAAAATAAAGCTCTTCCTCCACAAGTCAATCGAGAAAGAGCTCTGGGACCAAACTCTCAAAGGCTCTCTCGGATATAACAGTGATGGTGAGAGCTCAATAACTGATTATTTTGATGTAAAGTTTGTTGAATCTAACACTTTTAAGTTCTGTGGAGTCAATTACTCTACTTTTCCGGTAAAGCATACCAAAGACAAGCCAACATATGGTTTACTAATTCAAAATCAGATTTTATGGTCGTCGGATACCGTCAGCATTCCAGCAACTATTAAACAATACGATTTTCTTCAAGGTATACATGATGTAACTTTAACAGACTATAATCCTGTCCATGCATCGCTAACAGCTCTAATAGAAGAATATCCGTTGGCTGTAAGGAAAAAATTGTACCTGATCAGCTACGAAGATAATTGGCAGGAGTTTAAGTCGATAGTAGACTCAGAATTTGCGGGATTCGCCACTCAAGGACAGGAACTAGAGTTTAAGTTATGAACCAATTAACGTGCCTATATTTTGATGAAAAAAATCACCGGTTTGCGATCTGTAGTGACCAAGAGCAAAGGCTGAACTTTATATATTGGCACGAGCTTAAGAAAAATGGCGTTAGATACCTAATAAGAGGCTCTCAATTTACCGCCTCCACTAAGAAGAAAACAGGGTACCCGAATGCAAGGGGGCTTGTTGTAAATGAAGTATCCTTATCAAACGCACAAAGTCAACCAAGCCAACCTATAATCAGTATTACTAACCAAAAGATAACTCAAAAAGGTCTGCAAGAGTACATCCAATCCCCCCCATCTAATGCGCTAGTATTTATCGAGTGTGAATTTCAAGAGATTGAATTAGACGCGCTAAATATTGAGACACCCATCGCTTTTTTCGATTGCAGATTTACAGACAATTTCCGCCTGCTAAATTCTAAAGTAAACGGCAGCATATGGTTTTCTAACTCACAGTTTGAAAAGCACTTTAGCCTTAAGGCAACAACTGTTTTAGGAAATGTACATATGGAAAGCACTGACTTCACCGGGCTTGGCGGAGCCTCGTTTAGACAGTTGAAGGCTTACAATCTATATGTCGATTTAGGGGTTAATGGAGCAAATGACCTTTTCTGGTTCAACGAGATGATAATCCATGAGACCGTTTCTTTAGGTGGAACGTTCTGCAATGAAGTTCAATTCCTAGGCCACCAAGATCGCCATACTCTTCGCCCCGAATCATATATTGGCAACTTGATCATAGGGAAAGAACTTTACGAATACGAAAAAGCTAACGCAACGTTAATAGAATCAAATTTACGTATAGAGGAGCTAGAGGTAAATGGAGAAATTTACCTCGAAAATATTAAAGCAGATAGCCTTTCGATTAACCTCATTGCAGCACCAATTATAGACATCCGAAGAATATCAATTAGAAACGATTTATCTATAACCGATTCACGGGGCAATAACGGAATCAACAACTTGGTATTAACCGGTTCTAGCATTGGCCGCCACTTAAGAATTGACCGAAATACCATGGAAGGAACAATAGATCTATCTGAGTCATCGGTTGCTGAAGTCACTTACTTTCAAGATAACTCGCTAGGAAAGCAAGCCTGCCTGAATATGTACCGCTTTACGACAGGCCGATTCCTAATCGATCCCGTTGAGAGCTTATATGGCACCAGTAAGTTTAGCGTTTTCCACCCTAGGTATTTTGCGCTACTAGATCATTCTTCAGAGAGCAAATGCGGCGAAGCCTACTGCTCTCTAAAACACTGGTTATCGGATAGCGGAAAGTTAGACATGGAGGATGTAGCATTTTTTCACATGAGACACTTCCATCACCGCAATCAAATATCAAGAGCCTTCTTCGGAGGCGCTTTTGGCTGGGGAGTAAGGCTTTCTAACATCGCAATTTCATCATTTTCGGTAGTGCTGGCCTTTTCATTTCTCTACCTATTTATCGACGATAAGCTCTCCTTTCTGAGAGCGTTAGCCCTTAGTGCTCAAAGCTTTATTAGCTCATTCTTTGGCGACTGGAATGGCTATCACCCTGATGGGGAGCTAGCTTACTGGGTAACTACTGAGTCTTTCATCGGAATATTTTTTATCACCGTGTTTATAGGAGCCTACATACGGAAGCTATTGAGATAGAATATTTTCCTCAGCCAAAACCACCTCAGTCATTGGCAAGACGCTATCTGGGTTTAATGAAATAGAGCTAATACCTTGTTGAACTAACCACGACGTGATTTCAGGGAAATCTGATGGAGCCTGACCGCAGATCCCGACGTATTTTTCTGCTTGTTTAGCAGCGCTGATCGCCATGCCCATCAGTTTTTTAACAGCGAGATCGCGCTCATCTACACCAGGAACTAAAGACGAATCCCGATCGACTCCCAGGGTCAACTGTGTGAGATCATTGGAGCCTATCGAAAAGCCATCACAATGGGCCAAAAACTGCTCAGCTAATAAGGCATTACTCGGAATTTCACACATCACGTAGAGTTTAAGGCCGTTCTCACCACGAACCAATCCAGCGCGACGCATAATAGCGACAACAGCTTCCAGCTCTGAAAGCGTGCGCACAAATGGTAACATCACAGCCAGATTATCCAGCCCCATCACCTCTCTCACGCGCTTCACAGCTTCACACTCCATCAAGAAACACTGCTCAAAAGCCTCTGACGGATAACGCGATGCACCTCGAAATCCGATCATGGGGTTTTCTTCTTTAGGCTCATAAGACTCACCACCCAGCAAAGCGGCATATTCGTTAGTCTTAAAGTCGCTGAAACGCACGATAACCGGCTTGGGATAGAATGCAGCACAGATCCGCCCCATACCTTCAGCCAGTTTACCAACATAATAATCGCGTCCATCGGCATAGCCTCGAATCAGCCTCTGAATAGATAGCTGCTGGTTCTCAGGCAAGTCACGTGGCTGCAATAATGCTCGAGGGTGTGCCTTGATATGGTTGTTGATAATAAACTCAAGGCGCGCCAGCCCGACACCATCATTAGGTAGTTGAGCAACTTCATAGGCTTGATCCGGATCGGCAAGATTAAGCATGATTTTTGTTTGGGGGCGATGGGCAATATGCAACGGATGTTTAGCTACATCGAAGGCTAAAGCTCCGTCGTAAACGAGGCCCACATCACCTTCAGCACAGCAAACCGTCACTGACTGACCATCATGAATGTCTTGAGTAGCGGTTTCAGTGCCGACAATCGCCGGTATGCCTAATTCGCGAGCGATAATAGCCGCATGGCAGGTGCGACCACCGCGATTGGTTACAATAGCCGAAGCAATTTTCATCACCGGCTCCCAATCAGGATCAGTAATATCCGTGACCAGAACATCACCGGGAGCCACAGTATCCATCTTCGCCACATCCAATATGACCCGTGCTCGACCCGTTGCGATCCGACGTCCGACACTTTTACCACGCGTCACCACTATGCCATGTTCTCGCAAGTGATAGGTCTCGATGCTGTCTGGCGATTTCAGCTGACTGTGAACGGTTTCGGGCCTGGCTTGAACGATATAGAGTTGATTAGTGAGTCCATCTTTGGCCCATTCAATATCCATGGGACGGGTTTGCCCCGCGATGTCGCTGTAGTGCTCTTCAATAACACAAGCAAACTGTGCCAATTGCAGCACTTCATCATCGCTAATACAGAATCGCTCACGCTCTTCTCTGGCGACAGCCACATTCTGGGTCATAGTGCCTTGCTGATCTTTGCTGGCATAGACCATTTTAATCGCTTTCTCGCCCAGGTGGCGAGCAATGACGGGGCGTTTACCCGCTTTCAACGCGGGTTTAAATACATGAAATTCATCAGGATTTACCGCGCCTTGAACCACATTTTCACCAAGTCCATAAGCGCCGGTAATAAGCACTACATCGCGAAAGCCCGACTCCGTATCCAGTGTAAACATGACGCCAGAAGAGCCTTTGTCTGAGCGCACCATTTTTTGCACGCCGACCGAAAGCGCCACTTGGTCATGCTCAAAGCCTTTGTCCATTCGGTAAGAAATTGCACGATTGGTATATAACGAGGCATAAACTTTTTTACAGATCCATAGCAGCTGATCGAGCCCACTGACATTCAGGTAGGTTTCCTGTTGACCGGCAAAAGAAGCATCAGGGAGGTCTTCAGCAGTGGCAGAGCTTCTAACGGCAACGTCGGTATGGTGGCCATATTCCCGTTCCAACTCATGGTAAGCATCCGCCACTTCATCGATAAATCCTGGCGGGAACTCCGCCTGAAGTAATGCATGTCGGATTTTGGCCCCGGCAACTTCCAGCTGATGAATGTTTCCTTTGTTGATCTCGCCTAACGTGCTATCAATAAAGGCCGCCAAGTCGTTGTGCTGCAAAAACTGGCGATAGGCATCAGCCGTCGTCGCAAAGCCATTGGGAACATGCACCCCTTTATCCATTAACGTGCGAAACATTTCTCCCAGTGAGGCATTCTTGCCCCCTACCACCGGAACATCTGCCATGGATATATCACAGAACCGACGGATAAATTTGTATGAGTTGCTCATGACCGCCTCCCCGGCTTTTCCAGAAAGCCTTCGCTGCTAAGGATATTCAAAGCATAGCCTACAATCTCAAGGAGTGCCTTGACACAGGTCAGAAATCATACAGTAAGGGACACTTTTGATGGCTAAACTTAGAGCCTTTTATCTTTATTGAGGCCATATCAAGCCTATCTGCTATGCTTAAGATCATGCTTGTGCTTAAGAACATGCTTAACGCTTGATAACAAGATTAATTTACGAGAACTGCCATGCACCTTGCAAGGCGCCATGGCATCGCAACTGTAACCATTATGGATGCCTTCTATGAAACTAACCGTACTGCAACGTATTGCGCTTGGCTTTGGTTGTCTAGTCATACTGATTGTTGCTTTGACGCTGTTTTCTGTGTGGAATACGCAGGGAATTCAGCGCCAGATATCGGTGATCACCGAACACTCAACACCATTATTGGCCCATAGCAATGACCATGTTCGACAGCTTCTGCAAGCCAACAAAATTGCCGTTCAGCACTTACTCGCCACCGAGCAACATGTATTGGATGGACTAGAGCAACAATTCTTTCAAATCAAAGAAAACAATCAAAGTAATGCAAAAGCACTCTCAAGCCTCGTGGAACAGCTCAATAACTCGGGTCACACGGATCTAGCCCTAAAAGACGCTTATACAGAGATAGAGACACAAGTCTCGGAGTTTTTTAAGCACGCAGATAAAGCCATTCAATTTAGCCGACAGGCCATGCAGGTCCAACAAAAAGTCAACGATGACCGCGTCACTTTTGAGCTGGCTACCGAAGAGCTAACCACACGCATAAATGACGCACTACTGGCACAACAAGATGACTATGTAGTCTCCATTGGCGAGCTCTTTAATGAATCATTTATTAGCGTTAAGCAGGAAACCTTAGACGCTCTGGCCAGTAAAGACGCAGCACGCATTCGCCGCATCGTAGCAGACAATTACAGCGCCAGCCAAAATCTGGAGAGCCTGGCAGAGCAACTTTTGGATGAAATTCCACAATATAAGGAAAATATACAACCACTGGTAGCCACATTTATTCAGGCAATATCAAACAACAGTGGGGTTTTATTACAACACCAAAAACAACGAGAATACGTCGAGCAAGCTAACCAGCAAATGGCTATAGCAGCGACCAACGTCAATAGCGGCACTAAGGAGTTAAATCAACTGATAGCAACCTCAAAATCCCTTGCGGATCAGGCAAACCGTATGGCTGCCGATAAAGTTGACGACAATAACCAAACCAGTCTCATTTTAAGCATCGCCGCAACGATTCTGGCTATCTTAGTGGCTTGGCAAGTCAGTAAGTCGATCATTCGGCCGTTGACGCGCATGAACACTCTGGTAGAGCAGGTCACGGAGGGTGATTTAACCGTGCGTCTTACTCACCAATCCAGAGACGAGTTTGATGCATTAGCAGGCTACATCAACACCTTGGTCGGTCAGTTGGATACCACCTTAAAAAGCATTGGCCAAGAGGCAGCTACTCTATCTGAGATAGCTAATTCGTCTTTACAAATGGCTAATCAAACCAAACAAGGGACCGTACAACAACGTCAGAAAACCCAAGTTGTGGCAACGGCGATTAACGAGTTAGATAGTAGTGCTACCGAGGTAAGTCGCAGTGCCGAGCAAGCTCAGGAGGCCATCAAAGAAGCCAGTAAGCAGTCCGAAAGTGGTCTGGAATTGATCAATCAAACGGTCAAAACCATTCGCCACCAGGCAGATATGAATCAGGAAGTGGCGGATGCTCTTGCTGAGCTGGACAATTTTACCAAGCGCATAAGCACCATTGTCGATGTCATTAATGGCATTGCTGAACAGACCAACCTGCTGGCACTCAATGCATCCATTGAAGCCGCCCGTGCCGGAGAGCATGGCCGAGGGTTTGCGGTCGTTGCGGACGAAGTTCGAACGCTGGCCACCCGCACGCGTACATCAACGACCGAAATCAATGGGATGATCAAGCACCTGGTTGACGGTTCGCGCAACACCGTCCAGCTGATGGAAAACAGTCTGGAAGACTCGAAGAAGTGCGTATCTCATGCGAATCAAGCGGAGTCATCTTTCGCCACCATAGCTGATCATATGAATCATATTCTGACTATGAGTACCCACATCAGCCAAGCTGCCTATCAACAGCAACATACGGTTGGCGACATCAATCAAAACGTGCATGAAATTGCTCACATCGCCGAAACTAACGAACAGCGGGTGCAAGAACAAACAGAATACAATCAACAACTGGCCGAGCTATCCCAGCACCAGCGCACACGCCTGGCACGCTTTCAATGTAGTTAACACCTATGGCTGATTTATATCTCGACATTGTCAAAAACAGCTGGGAAAAAGCCAGGCAGGGGGAGTATCAGTTATTATTCGTTAATTCAGGCACAGCCGGACTTGCGCCCGTTCCACTCAATGACGAGCAGTTTGCCCTTGCCCCCAATGATAAAGCCCTGCGCCATATTAAGCTTCACTGCACGCACCAATCATTAACCGAACCATTGGCACCATTTCTGCCACTATTACGTGATACCTTTGATGGGCTTAGCCAGCAAGAGCAACAAGCGACCCTAAAACAAGCCGCGCCTTATGCCAATCACCAAACCATCTTTAGTAGTTATTTTTACCAGCATGTAGCCCAGCGCCCTGAAGCTTTGTTGTTTGGTGAATTAAGATACGAACAACAACAGATGCGCCATTCCCTCCTCCGCCTGTTAAAAGCTCTATTTGCCGATAAAACCCTGGTATTGGAAATCAGCCAGTTACATCTGGCCAGCGACGACCTACTTGGCTTCGTGCACACGCTGCTTAGCAGTAAAAATCTCGATCACATGCTGATTGTTTTTTATCTGGATAAAAAACACTACTTCAACGACACCCAACGCAGCGAAGCCTGGCAAGATTTTGTCGGCCAAATCGAAGAGCGCTTTACCATCATTGATGAGGAGCCATCTTATGCAGAAAACACTATGCTCCCTCCAGCTCAAAGCGCTAGTCCTCGACTGGTACAGCACTTACTGCCCGGCATTCAAAATGCACTGCGCTTTCTGGCCTTTCAAGAAGCCAATATCATGGCGATTGCGGTGAATGAGCTGGCCAATAATCGCGCCACCTCAAGCCAACAACGCCTCAACATTCAGCGCTTACTTGCCCAAACCTACTACTACCTCGGTGACAACGACAGTGCGTTAGTCTGCTATTTTTCAGCCATTGATCTGGCCGAAGAAATCAACGACCTCCTATCGCTAACGCATATTTATTGCGAGCTGGCGATGGTTTATGCCAACAAGTTCGACTTCATCGATGCCAGTAAGGAGGCCATGCAAGCACTAAAACTGTCTCGTGAAATCAACCAGCCCGATATTATCCGAGAAGCTTTATTTACCCTGTATTTGGTGAAGGATCGGAAAACCGAGCCGATGCCTGCGCCGCTCTATAACGAGCTAACTTCGCTGCTCCAACATTCGAACGATCAGAATGCCTATGCCTTCTGCTGTAAAAATGCCTATATCTATTTACCGATCCACAAATCGCTGACCACAGTAGAGCAGGTCTGCCAGATCGCCATTGATATTTATACCCAGCATGACAACGCCTTTGGCCTTGCGGTGGCCTACCACAATATGGCGATGCTCCAAACCTATTTAATGAAGCCCGACAAGGAACTGTACTATTTAAAGAAAAGTGAAAAACTGCGTGCCCAACTTGCCGATCCACTGGAAATGATACGCATTTACAATGGTATTGGCTTCTTTTATGCCGAAACCGAGCAATATCAAGATGCCTGCCACTATTATCAAATGGCAACCAGCCGAATCACCGAGATCCCTGATTACAATGAAGTCACCGCCAGCATTTACAACTTAGCGATTATGTATTTCTATGCGCGTAACTTTCGTGAAACCATCCGCCTGCTTGATGCCATATTACAAATCATGCGCATCCTGCAAATGGATGAAATCCCATTTCACAATATGGATGACATTTATGCCTTGAAATCGTTATGTCATGCCGAAATTGGCGAAGATATCAACGCGATGATTTATCAGAACATCATTAGCCAGCGCAGCCATAAACTTGAAACCAGGGCCTTTATCGCAATAGCAAGAGGGATGCTGGCATTTTCTCAGCAACAGCACGATGATATATCCGAACAATTTGATCACGTTGCCTATGTATTTACCAAACAGAAGAACGAGCTATACCACCCATCCCTAGATGAAGAAGAGATTCAACCAATCTACTTTTATGAATACAGCAAGTGCCTGCCAGCCTTTTATTTTCATGAATATGGCCGCTGTTTAAAGAGAATACAGCAAAGCAGCAAGGCAAAAGAAATGCTCGCTCTGGCTATTGCCTATTGCGAGAAAGTCGACTTTCAAGCTTATAAGGACTTATGTCTTGAAGATCATGCTTCCAACTCCGTTACCGAAAAACGCTTAAACATTCCACTGGTCTCCATCAACCTGAAGACTCTGATAGAGTTGGCCAAAAAAGAGTTAACCCTGAGCCAGCTACAAAATAAATTAAAAAGTATTAAGTTCCTCCAACTACTTCAACAAGGACTCATCGAAAGCAATCGAGAACAAGATTTAGTGGGACAGTTCATTCAGCTACTCACCAATCACTATCCGATTGAATCGATCATGGCCTATGTGCGAACAGAGGATCTGAGTGCATTCCAGCTGGAGTCAACCAAGCATCGCGACGTGCATACGCCTCCGATACAGCGGGTACCTTTTGATTTGGAAAGCGAGCAGGCGTTCAAGGCCCAATTTATTGCTGAGAGCAGCAACCTGACTACTGGAGAAACTCTCTACCTTCCGCTGATCGGGCAAAACAATAGTCTGATGGGTTACCTGCTACTGGTTACCCAACCAGATACTCGGCATATTGCCCAAGAAGAACTGGATATTTTTGCCATTGCAGGTAATCAGGTCGGCATTTCCCTTGAAAAGATCCGCCAGGCCCAAGCATTACAGCGCTCAAATAATGATTTACGCCAAACCATGGAACGATTGACGCAAACTCAGGCAGAGCTGGTCGAGGCTGAAAAAATGCTAGCACTTGGACGCCTTGTCGCAGGTGTCGCCCACCATATAAACACCCCTTTAGGCAACAGTGTTACCGCAGCTTCCCTCGTGATGAACCAGCTGAAAGAGATAAAAACCAAACTAGAACAAGGCCAGCTAAAAAAAGATGGACTCACCCAAGCGCTACACCTGGCTTCAGAGGCAGGAAATCTGCTAGAACAATCACTGGCTAAAGCTTCACAGTTAGTTCATAACTTTAAAGAAGTTGCCGCCGATCAGGACTTGGGAGAGAAAAAAGAGTTCTTTCTTAAAACCTATGTCGAAAACCTGTTTGTTAACTTTGAGCCGGTTCTTAATCAGGAGCATATAGCCTTTAGCATTGAGGGCTCGCTATCTGTTCGACTATATAGTTATCCAGGTGCTATTTCTCAAATGTTAACCAGTTTAGTGATGAACAGCGTAGAGCATGCATTTAAAGACCGGCAAAATAGCGGCCGGCCCGAAACTCCAATGATCAAATTAATGTTTGAGCAACAACAAAGCGACGTTGTTTTGTATTACGAAGATAACGGCGTAGGCATCCCGCCAGACCAGGCCTCGCGAATATTTGAGCCATTCACTACCCTCAATTCAACTAACCACTCCAATCAAACCGGGCTTGGCTTACATGTGGTTTATAATTTAATCAAGCAAAAACTAAGAGGTAGCATTAGCCACAAAATCAACGGCTCGTGTGGTGTACACTTTGAGATTCGCCTTCCGCAAATTTTAGACTAATCCTGATTTTCCATCAGTAAGTAGCCCGCTAAAAGATGCAAGGTATTACGCAGATTCTCTGGACAGCTAGACATCAAATGGCTGATTTCCTGGGTTAACTCATCACCCGATACGCGCCCAAACTCAATTAGACGAGCATGCGTTACATAATAGCGCAGGATTGGAAGCACTGCTTGGAGCAGCTCGGTACTGATATGCTCACCGTTGATAGGCATATAAGCGACTATAACATCGTGATCACCCATGCTTAAAACACAGCTGATATCATCTTCTGACGCCCGTAGCTTGCCGCTACCAGCCCAGGCAACCAGTTCAGCAATACGCTCATGACCAATCACATCTTCAGGCTGAGTCATCGCCTTTTCAAGCCGCTCAGGCGCAACCGCCAAGCACGTGCTTTGCTGATCGCTTAACTCTAATAGGGCGCAATAGCTCGGAGACGGTGTAACAACCTTAGTTATCAACTCGCACAAAGTGGAGTAATAGGCTTGCCAACTACCCAAACGATGCTGCTGCTTGATCCAATCCACCACCACAGCCATATCAGTTGTCGGTGGTTCAGAATGCGTCAGTTTCGCTTTAAGCTGTTGCACCTCAGCATAGGAGCGTAAATTGGCGTACATCACAGAATTGAGGGTCTGAACGGGCAATTCTGATTTCACCCGATAATCATTGATATCGTAATTTGCAACAACGTGATCTTCCTGCAAATCACCCGGCTGCCCAGTTCGAATAACTATGCGGATATCTTTGTCCTGTATTTCATCACGAATAAAATCGACGACTCGAAAACCGGCATCTTCGGTTTCCATCACCACATCAAGCAGAACAACCGCAAACTTACACCCTGTTCGCAGCAAATCCTTGGCTTCCTGAGCGCTGTAAACACTGGTAAATTCGAGCTTACGACCTCCATAGACCAAACTACTTAAGGCGAGACGAGTCAACTGATGAACAAATTCATCGTCATCAACCACAAGGATCGGCCAAGGCGGTAAGACCTCTTCGGATTCGTCATTTGCAAACAATTCGTCAGTCATAAAGGCGTTTCAATAATATCCGTAACTACCGAGTGTTTTCATTGTAGAAAGCCACTGGACAAGGTGTAAAACATGAGACTTAAATGATGTCTTGAAGGTATAGGAGCCTTCTAGTCTAAGAATAGAACATTCCAGCCGAAAAGGCAGTATACTCTTTAGGATTAATTCACGTAATATACGGATATGACCACAAGATTGACCTTGGATGCTTTAGAAGTACTGGATGCTATCGACAGAAAAGGCAGCTTTTCCGCCGCCGCCGCTGCACTGTATCGCGTACCGTCGGCTATCACTTACACCATTAATAAACTCGAAGATGATCTCGGTGTCACTCTGTTTGTAAAAGATGGGCGTCGTTCTTCACTAACTCCCGCTGGACGCCGTTTGCTGGAACAAGGAAGAGAGCTGCTCGAAGCCACGGAGCGTTTGATTGAAGACGTAAAACAAGCGGAAAGTGGCTGGGAGTCCCGCCTGGCTATTGCGGTTGATTCGATTTACCCGCTAGAACGCATCTATCCCTTATTAGACGCTTTCTACCAAATCCAGCCTGATATAGAAATAGAGCTTTATGAAGAAGTACTTGGCGGTAGCTGGGAAGCACTCCTCGATGGGAGAGCCGATCTGGTCATTGGTGCCGCCCCACCATATCCGCCAGGGCAAGAGCTCGAGATACGCCCCATCCAAGACATTGACTGGGTTTTTGCCGTCCCCCCCTCGCATCCTTTGTGCAGGCTGGATCGACCGATAACTACAGATGATATTAAAACCTTTCGAGCAATTATCGTCCGAGACAGCTCGCACCGTCTACCCCCACAAAGTCGCCGAATTTTAGACAAGCAGCCTCTGCTACGAGTTGTCACCATGCAACAAAAAATAAACGCTCAACTCAAAGGGCTTGGGATTGGTTTTTTGCCCGTACAACGCATATCGCAACTATTAGATACCGAACAGCTGGTCAGCTTACCACTGGCAGAATCCCCCACGCCATCGCAACTGGTCGTCGCCGCAAAATCCCCCGTTCACGGCCGAGCATTGCAGTGGTTTCTAGAACAAAGCCCAAACTATTTTTTATCGGAGCCCTCATGAAATATCTTGCCTGCATTCTGGCGTTCCTTAGCCTGCTATCCTTGAGTATTGATGCTGAAATATACCAATGGCGCGATGCCAATGGGCAACTCCACTTTAGCGACAACCCACCCGAAAACGAACAGACCCAAGTAGACAAAGTAGAAATCAGCGAAAGCAATCGCTTCCCGACTGTAATTTCCCAAACTCACACCGAAGTGAACTCATCCTCCGAGAAGTCAACGGCATCCACGTCACGCAACAAAAAAGCCCGTGTCATCATGTATAGCACCAGCTGGTGCGGCTACTGCAAAAAAGCCCGCAACTATTTTCGCGCAAATCGCATTCCATATAAGGAATACGATATTGAAAAATCGAAATCGGCCAGGAAAGCCTACGATAGAATCGGTGGACGCGGTATTCCGGTTATCTTGATAGGAAAAGACAAAAAGCGCATGAACGGATTTTCCACTCAGCGCTTTGCATCTCTTTATCAACAAGCAAGATGAACACCAGCAGGCAAGCTGCTCGCATTCAACTCGAGCGCTAACGAATATACCAGTTCAAATCAGAAACAGCCGGGAGCTTATAGCCCTGGTAGCCATGAGGATTCATTAGATAGAGGTAGTTATCACCGTTTTGCTGATTGCGCCAGATAAGATCATCATCGCCATCACCATCTACATCACCGCTCAATGCGACTTGCCAAGCATCACCGTGAAATTGACTTAAAAGCCCTCTTCTACTCCAGTCAATCACACCTTTATTCAGAAAGTACACATAATTACGACCATCTACCCGATTACGCCACAACAAATCTGCACCACCATCGCCATCAAAATCCGCCACGGCGATCAATCGCCAATCGTTACCGGCTCGCATCAACTCGCCGCCATCGGCTATACCGCCGTCAACCAGCAAATGCTTCCACACGACCCCAGTCGACGCATGACGCCAAACCAGATCATTCACACCATCGCCATTCAAGTCATTGGCAGCTATCAGTATCCATTCAAGATCGTTCAATTGCATAAGTTGATGACTGCTTTGAATTGACGCCCCATCCATGAGATACAGCCACAAGGCACCCGTTTGGGTATTCAGCCACAATAAGTCGGCGTTTTTGTCTCCATTAAAATCAGTAATAGACAACACTTCCCAGCCTTGCTGGGCCGAAACCTGATTGATCTTTTTTACCTGTGTTACCTGCTCCCCTTGCATATGGTAAAGGTAATTTTCTCCTGAAATCGGATGTCGCCAATACAAATCGGCATTGCCGTCACCATTAGCATCACCTCGGCCAACCAGCTGCCAAGGCGGAGGAACGCTATTAATCCGTAAGCTGCTTTGTACCTCATCGGCGTTTAACGTATATATCCAGTTCACTCCCGACTGGGCATGGCGCCATACAATATCGGCTTTGGCATCCCCGTTCATGTCCTTATCTGACGCTTCAGCCTTCACCGAATCGTCTAAAGCAACAAGACGCTGATAGGGAGACAGAATCAGATCGATCGGCCGATTATCCACCGCAATATCCTGCATACCAGTAGCAGGGTTTTCTAAGCGAGGGTATCTCCAGTAGGTGATTTTTAGCTCATTGGTAAGCTCATGCTGCCAAAGGTGCTCTTCGATACCATCATTATTATAGTCACCGGATGCGACAACCTCCCATGGCCAAGCCAACTCTGGCTTGGCATCGAATACCAGCTCCCAATGCTCTTCACCGCCCAGGTTTAAGCGCAACACCCCAAAGGTGGCATTGCTAACAAACATGCCCGCATCCAACAGACCATTGCCATCCACATCAGCTAGCGGAAATAACCACGAGGTATCCGTTGTTAGCAGTACTGATGGCAGCATAAACTCGTGGCTTAAGCTGAACTGTTCCCATTCATATACAGAAATAAAGCCACCGGGCTGCTTGACCAGAAGCTCAGCTTGGCCATCGCCCGTTATATCTCCGGCGACTAAGGGAGAGAAGCTTTCGTGCAGAGCAATCAGCGAGTGTCGGCTGTTAGACTGCCCTATTTTGAGTACATCGATCTGGTTGGTCGTTGCGTTATGAATAAACACGTCGGCCTTATTGTCGCCATCGATATCAGCGACAGCTAATACCCGTTCGGCTGGGAGTAGTACTTCTAGCACCATGCTCTGCTTGAGTGCCAACTGCTGGATCAGCGCTATGCCAAGCTGATGGGTTCGGCGATGACGAAAGAGTACGTCAGATACCCCATCACCATCAAAATCTCCCCGCCCGACAACGCGCCAGTTCATATCTTTCTGCAAATCAAGCACATGATGGCCAATAATATTTGGCCCATCCATCACGTAGGCGTCAAATAGACCTGTTTTAATGTTGCGAATGAGAATATCTGAGCGATCATCGGCATTTAAGTCAAAGCGAGCAGCTTGGACAACACCAGCGAACAATACAAGTGCAACCCAGACAAAGAACGTTATCTTTAGCATAGCGTTATTGTTATACATGGCGTTATTGTTATACATGGTTATAAATGAAATTAATCGAGAATGGGACGAGTCTACCAGAAAACTTATGGCGGTACACGGGGGCATCCGGTGTGCCAGACTATCGATGCCACCGCTTATCACCAGCCATAGCGACGGCTTATTTTTAGCGAACCACTTGCCATGAAAGGTCTTCGACGATATTGATAGCCTTGCCAGTGAAGCCCAGCCCATCCATCAAATACATATAATTGCGACCATCGCCGAAGTGACGCCATACAATATCATCGTCGCTATCACCGTCAAAATCCCCTGCCATTACCGCCTGCCAGTCGGCCTCGGAAAATTGACTAATTACACGGCGCATATCCCAATTGACCACGCCGGCATCAAGCAGATAAAGGTAATTGCGGCCATCGTTAGTATTGCGCCATAATAGATCAGCATCTTTGTCGCCATCAAAGTCACCGACAATGACCAACTGCCATTCGGATCCTGCGCTCATCAACTGTTTACTTTCGCGAATAAGATGACCATCCATCAGGTATTGCCACACAACACCAGTCGCTGTATGGCGCAGAATAATGTCGGCTTTGCCATCAGCATCTATATCGCGGCTTGAAACGATTTGCCATTGATTATCGCTAATCGTCGTAACATGATGGCTGGTATGAATGCTTGCGCCATTCATTTGGTATTGCCATAAGACGCCGCTGAGAACGTTCTTCCATAAAATGTCATCTTTGCCATCGCCGTTATAGTCACCGATGGATACGACTTGCCAGCTTTGATCTGCGATGGTGTTTAGCGGAGCCGCCTGTGAAATCAGGCCTCCGTTCATTAGATATATGTAGTTTTGGCCTGAGCTTTGATTGCGCCACAATAAGTCACTTTTTCCATCACCATTGAAGTCACCTCTTCCGGCCATATTCCAGGTGAGTGCGACGTGGTTGAGAGGTTGACTGTTAGTTATTACGGAACCACGCATTCTATAATACCAGTTACTACCAGATACCTCGCTGCGCCAAATAATATCCGCCCGACCATCGGCATTTTGGTCGTATTTAACACGCGGAAAGTCAGTAGCATCATTCGGATCGGAGCCCCATTCTACTTCCCTGGCATCACCCACTCCGTCATCATCTGAATCCCAGACCGATGGGTTAGTCAGATGAATCAACACTTCGACATCATCCCTTAAACCGTCGTTATCGCTATCTTGGTTGATGGGGGAGCTATGATAGGTTGAAACCTCCGCACCATCATTCAACCCATCGCCATCAGTATCGTAAATAACGGGGTTGCTGCCAAAGGTAACCTCGTCACCATCACGCAACCCATCGCCATCAGTATCGGGCAATAAAGGGTCGCTAAAGTAGATATTCAATTCCTGATCATCACTAAGGCCATCACCATCGCTGTCGATAGGAATGTAAGGGCCGATGGATATGTTATCCAGCCATACACCATCATGGGTTCCAGATATAAAACTATCTTTAATATAAGTCCACAATATCTCATGGCGCCCTGGCGTTAATGAATAGCGTTTGATGCTCCACCAGCTGTGGTTTCCGGTAAAAGACTCAATAAAACGACCATCAATATATAGTTCAAAATAGTCCGCAGCCCCAGAGAGCATATTCGTCGAGAACCCAAATCGAAGCTCATCTCCTGATGAGCTATCAGCAATCAACCTCAGCGACTCGCGCGTTCCATCCTTTTGACCGATTGGCGAGCGAACGCTAAAGCTACCTCCCGCTAGCGAGTGAGCAGAGTCTATCGACCAATTGGTGGCTTGACCATCTCCGCCAAAAGCTGCTTCTTGCGTTAGGTCCGCCGACTCGAAATCAATAAAAGCGGCATTTGAAACAGGCAAGGTGGTAATGTTGTTGAGAATCCATAGCAGATACTGTTCAACCCGTGTATAGATACCATACTTGCCTTCACCACACTTGGGGCCAACACTGGTTATTCCCGCCAGCCGAATTTGCCCTTTCCAGCGAATGACAAGTGGCCCACCGCTATCTCCTGTACAGGTGTCCTGTAATAGCTCGCCCCCTGCGCACATCATTCCAGGCTCAATAGACACCCGCAAAGCATTTGAGCAAGCCTCATTTGACACTATGGGAAGTGAAACCTCTTGAAGAATATCGGGGAAAACCTTTGTGGCACTATCTAGTGTTCCCCACCCAGCGGCTTTACCAGATGTTTCAGTACCAATCCCTGCAATAATGGCTGGAGTTCGCGCCGAAGGCTGATCAAGAAAAAGTAGTGCAATATCATTTTTCTTCGGTTGGATGCTGGCATCGTAGCCTTCATGAATAAGTACACGTGCAACGTAGCGCTCTTCCGCTTCGGCTAAATAGCTGCTGCGCTGCCACAGGCCAACCCAAACCTTTAGATCTTTTGCCGAATATGGCAAACAATGCGCGGCGGTTACTACCACACTCGGGGCTATCAGGGTTCCGCCACAGATCACGCCGTCATTGGTCGCAGGCCCTGCTATCCTGGTAATCGCCACCATAAAAGGCCAATCGGCCTTAAGACTATCCGCCCCGCCAATAATACGCGTTGATGAGGCCAGACTCGTAGTGTTTGCCCAAGTAGTAGCACTTGCCCCAATTAGTATTAACAGTAATATAGCGCTTTGAATAAAGGTAGGCATATCCCTGCCTGTCCTATTAGCTCTCATTCTAGGTTCCTAACAACCAAGTTATAGTTATCGTTAGAACCTATTTTCTCCGATTTTCTTGTCAATGAACAGCACTTGACAGAAACAGGCTCTAACCTTCCTTAATGGACTGGTCGCCATCCACCCTCAGCGAGCGAAGGCAACAGCTGGCCTATATAGCCCGTTGAGCCAAGCAAGTAGACAGAGCTATAACCCAAGCGGTCATGATGCCAAATAATATCATCGTCACCATCGTCATCTAAATCCCTTGCCCACACCGGTTGCCAATGCATATCATCAAGAATCCCAAGACTGTACATACCATGACGTGAAAAGTCACCGCCTTTGACACGATGAATCACACTTTGTCCATTTTGGGTATTGCGCCATAGCAAGTCATCATCACCATCGGCATCAAAGTCTCCATGTAATGCCAGCTGCCAGTGTGGAGCAGCATTCATAAAGCGACGGCTATCAATAATCTGATGCCCATCCATCAAAAACCGCCAAACTACGCCAGTTTGATGATGTCGGAGCAATATATCGGCCTTACCATCACCGTCCAAGTCCGGCGTCAATTGAATGTTCCAGCTAATATCTCTAATCGCCGTAACTTGAACGCTAGCCACCAACTCCCCCGACAGGATCTGGTGCATCCACACCTCACCACTGGAAACGTGGCGCCACAATACGTCATCATGGCCATCACCGGTAAAATCAGCTATAGCATTAATGTACCAGCCAGCCGACATAGGGATCACACTGTTCTTTACGCTGTCTAAAAACTGTGTGCCCCGCC
>CESG01000911.1_pt1 | contig 28055 bp, 26 predicted proteins | sample 531121 | NCBI WGS metagenome assembly CESG01 (sample SAMEA2621287, study PRJEB7988) | marine metagenome | biome: marine biome (ENVO:00000447); feature: mesopelagic zone (ENVO:00000213); material: "saline water (ENVO:00002010), including plankton (ENVO:xxxxxxxx)" | depth 800 m
ATGAGTAGTTTTACCCCAACCTACATAACTATGAGGAACTGTGCCCGGGTAAAAAGGCATGATAATGTCGCGGGGAGCCCCTGCATCGTGGGTCACGATACTGTTTTCCTGGTCCAATACCTTGATGAGCTCTCCCACAACCCGATAAGGGCTTATGGGAGTTTCATCAGTTTCTAATACATCATTCCACTTCGACATCCAATCATCGTGAACAGCTTTTATTTCATCCTGCACGCCTGTGGAATTTTTCCTCCCCTCGTTGCCTATTTGAGATTTCACTTCTTCAACGAGCATTTTAAGAGTTATCTTGGTATCGCCAACAAGGCCACAATCGACGCTGAAATCCTTGTTGAGATCAGCAATAGTCTCAGTATTGTGAATCATTATTTTGCCATCTGGAATTGGTTGACCGTAACTTGTTCGTGTAAGACTCGTGCCCACACCAAAAAGTACATCTGACTCCTGAAGCCAAGTTCTAGCCTCAAGACTTGTCGCTCCACTACCAGATCCCAGGGACAGTGGATGCCTCTGGTCAAAACCCGACTTCCCAGGCATTGTGCAATAGACAGGAATATCTGTTAATTCAGCAAATTCTGTAAGTTCAGCTGAGGCATCAGCCATGAGAGTTCCCATGCCTGACCAAATCACCGGTTTCTTTGCAGAAAGAAGTAACTCAACAGCTCGAGTTACATCTTCAGATGCTGGGGCAGATCTATACCTCCTTGGAGGGGTGTACGCCGAAATTATGGCGTCATCAACATCCATTTCCCCCACATCTGCAGGTATCTCTACAATAACGGGGCCAGGTCTACCATTCCTCAATGCATGAAAAGCACGTCTCATTACCGATGCTACTTGAGCTGGTTGGTACAAAACTTCAGCAGAGACTGAAACAGAAGCGTATGTACGTGCCGGAGAAAAATTCGGCTTCACCGATCTCTGATCTACTGCGGGTCCCCCAGGCAAATAGAGAATTGGAACATTATCTGCATAGGCCTGAGCTAAACCGCCCATTGTGTTTTCCGATCCCGGTCCACCTTGAGTTATTAGAACACCAAATTCTTCCCGGTTTCTCATACGGCTGAAACCATCAACAGCCATTGCTGCTCCGCGTTCTTGCCTGAACATGATCGGATTAATACCCGCTTCGGCAATAGACTCAATAAGATTGTTTGAAGGAAAGCAGCCCGCCCACTTTACTCCTTCTTCGCGAAGAATACGCGCCACAGCATCAAGTACTTTCATCAGAATTCCTCCTAAAGCTATCAATGTATAAGTCAACGCTTTGCTAAAGACATTTCTGTGCCTAAACAGGCACAATCACAAGGCGCAAACACCATTGTAGATTGCACATTTATCCTTAGCAAGTTCGACAACCTGTTTTATATCAAATGATGTGTTAGCATCCGACGGCAATATGTGTGAAATTGATAAAAACATTATCGGATTGCTCCGACACGATATGGTCGTGGATATCACCACACGGGGCAGAAAAACAACCCTTGCTAGACGCATAGAAATTTGGGCACACTACCTGCAAGGTAGAATTTTTATAGCCTCCAGACCAGGTCGCAGAAGCTGGTACGCGAATCTGATTGATAATCCTGAATTTACATTCCACATTAAAGAGATTGAAACGATCGATATCCCAGCGATAGCTAATCCTATACTTGCGAAAGAAAACCGACACCTAGCGTTGGAAATTATTCAAGATGGAACTGAATTTCAAGAAAGAAAAAATATGGTGATTGACGATTGGGTATCGGGAAGTTGCATTGTAGAGGTATTTTTAACACCTAATAACGCCAACGAATTACCTGAGACATTTTCTTGATCATCGGTCGTGTTATCCACCACATTAATGAGACCGGTTCCACAATGGATGATTGCCGTAACCTAGCCCGAAAAGGCGCTCCTGAAGGAACTGTTATATCGGCCAATCATCAAGGGTCAGGAAGAGGTAGATTCCAAAGAAGTTGGGTGTCTCAACAGGGGACAAATATACAAGCATCCATACTAGTCCGGCCGAAAATGTCACAACTTCCGTCCCTCAATATGATTGCAGCGCTAGCAGCTTCCGACACTTCGCAACAATTATCGAGTACCAAAGTAGAGATAAAGTGGCCCAATGACATACAAGTATTTGGCAAAAAACTTTGCGGGATTCTTATCGAGTCAGAAATATCTGGGTCGGACGTTGACTTTTCAATAATAGGAATAGGGCTCAACGTGAATATGGATACTTCTGAAAATGCAGAAATCTCAGAAATCGCCACTAGCCTTAGGAATATTCATGGGCGAAATGTGAACAGGAACTTCACTATTAGAACCCTGTTGCAAAGAATAGACCATTACTACTGCATGTTAAAAAAGGGACAATCACTGACAAAATTGTGGGAGACACGCCTAAACACTATCGGAAAGAACATAACTCTTTCTTTTCCTAGCACCAATAGACCAAGTATTAAAGGAACAGCAAAGTCTATTAATGAAAATGGATCTTTGAATGTGATGCTGGACGATGGTTCAGTATTTGTTGCTTCAGCGGGAGAAGTAACTCTTCAGACAATAATAGCGACCTAACTTAGGCAAATACTTTAGACACTACCGTCCTAACTACATGAAGCAAAATCAAGGCCACAATAGGCGAAAAGTCAAACGTGCCGGTCCGGGGCAGCACTCTTCTTATAGGACCCAAAATTGGTTCTGTAACCGCAAATACAAGTCTCAAAAAAGGCATTAAAAAATTATCGGGCCCAACTTTTATCCAAGATAAAAGAACCCTTGCCAAAATTCCAAAGTAGAGAATAGTAGCAAGTATATTCAAAAAATGTCCTACAAACTGAATACCCACCTCCTATCCACCTAGTTCAAGGGATCGATCATAGGCAGCTCTCACACCTTTTATCACTGAGGCTCTGAATCTTTCATCTTCCATTGAAACTAATGCTTCAATAGTGGTTCCTCCTGGAGAAGTAACCATGTCTTTTAATTCTGCAGGGTGTTTGCCACTTTGTTTAACCAACTCCGCACTACCCAAAACAGTCTGTAAAACTAGCCTTCTCGCCATATCTCTAGACATTCCAAGATAGACACCAGAGTCTATAAGAGATTCGATAAATAAGAACACGTACGCCGGCCCACTTGCACTCAAAGCAGTTGCCATGTCAACAAATTTCTCGTCCTCCACATACACCTCATCTCCAAGCGTGCGTAACATTTTGCCTATGAATGATTTGTCCGATTCCGCGACATCACCTGTCGAATACCAAACCGCCATTCCCTCTCCAATTTGAGCGGGAGTATTTGGCATTATCCTGACTACGGCATTATGTGACAATCCTTCTCTTATCGTCATTGAGGTAGCACCAGCCACAATCGATGCCACAGACCTAGCATCAGAAATCTTCCCACTTAAATCTGACAATACATAAGGAAGAATCTGTGGTTTAACAGCAAGGATTACAATTCCATTCCCATCAACAATAGAACTATTTGACTCCACAGTGTTTATCCCATACTCAGATTCTAAATAGAGTCTCCGTTCCCCCAAGGGATCACTAACGGTCAATTCACCAGGATTCGAGAGGTCAGCATTAAGTAAGCCCTTCAAAAGGGCCTCAGCCATAACACCGCCACCAACAAATGAGATATCCATACTTATTATTCTACTACTCGCTTTTTTATTGCAAATACACCCTAAGGAAGAATTTCATCACTCGCTATCGACATAGCTACCTTTATTGATTCCATCATACTAACGTGATCTGCTACTCCTCTACCGGCAATGTCAAAAGCGGTACCATGATCAACCGATGTCCTAACAAAGGGTAAGCCGAGATTAACGCTCACACTTCTCTGCCAATCATAAACCTTGATAGGAATATGACCCTGGTCGTGATACATAGCTAAACAGACATCAAATTTCCCATCTATGTTTTGATTAAAGACAGTATCTGCAGGAACAGGGCCCACGACGTCAATACCTAGAGCCTGAGCCTCCTCAACTGCTGGAGTTATTTGGAGCTCCTCCTCCTCTCCCAAAAGACCTCCGTCACTCGAATGAGGATTAAGAGCAGAAACACCTATTCTAGGATTCGACCACCCCCACTTTTTGAAGTACTCATTAGTTAAGACTAATTTGGCCAACACATTTTCTTTAGTTACATAGTCACAGGCCACTCTAAGAGACTTATGAGTCGTAAGGTGGACAACACGTAGAACACCCGACATCAACATGGTTGCAACTTGGTCAGATCCAGTCTGGCGCTGAAATATCTCCATATGGCCTATATCTTTATAGCCAGCAAGGCTGCAAGCTTCCTTGTTAATTGGTGCTGTACTTATCGCCTGAACGGCCCCAGAGGCCGCAAGCTCACCCGCTTTTAGGATCCACTCTACTGAAGCTCTGCCTGAATCAGCCGAAAGGGACCCGTATTGAATATCGGCAAAATCTAGATTCCCAAGATCTAGTACGTCAACAACACCATAGTCTCCATTGATCTCTTCAAGTGATTCTGCAGGCCTCGCCTTTATCCCTGAACCAATTATTTTCAAAGCGTCATTCATAGCTTCAGTATTACCGACAACAAAAGGACGACACTTTTGATATATTTCCTCTTCAATAAGAGTCTTTGCGGTAACCTCCGGACCAATACCTGCAGCGTCCCCCATGGTTATCGCAAGATAAGGTCTGTCCCTCATGAAAATTTCTCCTTAAGTTCGATTGAACAGATAATTTGAGTAAATTATAAAGGGGTCACTCTCAGGAATAAAACGAGAGTGACCCCTTTATAATAGACAATAACCTCTAGACCAATAGATAATTATTCACATTTGTTGTAGCCACAGTCAGGACAACTCAAACAACCCTCTTGATGCAATAAATATCCAGAGCATTCGGGACACTTAGCCCCTGTAGGAACATTAATTGAATCGCCCCTGTCGTTATCACCATCACTAGTCGATTCTACGGAAGAGGGAAATAATCCTAATTGAGACGAACTTCCTGCCATGGTGGTGGTGCCACTACCTGCTCCCTCTTCTAGCAAATGCCTACTCAATGCTAACGCAACAGCATCTGGGGCTGATCTAACTAAAGTTCCTCCATCCCATGCAGGATCACACGTTATTCCTTTAAGTTGATCAACAATCTGGCCAGGATCAATTCCAGACCTTAGTCCCAACGAAGCCAAACGAGCAATCGCCTCTAAATAAGCAGAATCACATCCACCTGCCTTGCCCAAATGAGCAAAGACTTCAAAAGGATGTCCATCATCATCAAATGTTAGATTTACAAACATTGTCCCGTGGCCCGTTCTAACTCTATCTGTTACACCCATGACAGAAACAGGTCTTTGACGAGGAACCTTCAAATGATCCTCTTGAGTCTCTTCATCTTCCCTAGACGCCCCTGTCTCCAAAACCTGCATCGACTTAGATCCATCTCTATATACAGTTACTGCCTTACACCCCGTTTCCCATGCAAGTCTGTAGGCATCCTTAACATCTTGTACAGAAGCCGAGTTAGGTAAATTAATCGTTTTAGAAACCGAATTTGTAACATGTTTCTGCCATATCGCCTGCATCTTGATATGTGCTTCAGCAGAAATCTTCATAGCAGTCCGATAAACTGTGGCATCCAATCCATGATCACCCATAATTGCTTCTGCGTTATCTGGATCTTCAATGATCTTTTCGAGGATTCTCTTAGCTTCATCTTCCGTACCAAGAGCCTCTTGCAAACTCTGGAAAACAGAGGATGGAGAATCGAGTAACTTAGAGCTCGTACCTTCGTGATCAGTCCAAAGTACATTAGACCACCATGCCATAGCAAAATGAGGCTCTATGCCACTTGAGCAACCTGCTATACGACTTATAGTTCCTGTCGGTGCTATAGTTATGACACTTGAGTTACGTACAGGTGGCATCCCCCATTCTTTCAATGCAGAATTCTCATACTGCGGAAATGGCCCACGCTCTTCCGCAATCCTCGCTGACTCATCCCATGCGGTGGAGTTAAGAAAAGCTCCAAGTTTATCCGCGAGCTGTAAAGCTTCTTCTGAATCATATGACAACCCAAGACGTACAAGTGAGTCAGCCCATCCCATTACACCAAGCCCTATCCGTCGTGTATCAAGATTGACCTCCCTCAGCTTATCCAAAGGAAAAGAATTAACCTCAATCACATCGTTTAAGAAACGAACAGCTGTCCGAGTAGTATCTTCCAATAATTCCCAATCAAAATCAGTCCCATTTATATGAAGATCCAAGTTTATCGAGCCAAGACAGCAGTTACTATAATTTTCGAGAAACTCTTCTCCGCACGGGTTACTAGTCTTTATTTTTCCCATCTGTGGATTGGGAGCTGTCTCCCACACCCTATCGACAAAAACAACCCCTGGATCCCCGGTTTTCCACGCCGACTCAGCTATATCATCCCAGAGATCCTTAGCCTTCACGGTAGCGACTACTTCGTTTACAGGACCTTCTCCAGTATCCCGAGGTGTGACTAGAGCAAAGTCCTCATTATTATCCACAGCTTTCATAAACTCATCTGTGATCTGAACAGATATATTGAAATTCTGAAGAGTCTCGTCGTCATCTTTACAATGTATAAATTCTTCTATATCAGGATGAGAAATTATCAACTGACCCATGTGAGCTCCAAGTCTAAACGCACCTTGAGTCAGAGTTGCCCCGACAGATGAATAGAGTTTCATGACAGCTATAGGGCCACAGGCCTGACCATGTGTAGTGGAAATCTTATCTTTTTTGGGACGGAGGTCAGAGAGCCCGAACCCTATCCCACCTCCCCATTTCTCAATCATAGCCGCGTCATTAGCAACTTTCATAATTGACTCAATGTTATCCTCAGGAGAAACCACAAAACAGGCAGAAAGGCAACCTCTTCCTGTACCAGCATTCACTATAGTCGGTGAATTCGGCAAAAACTTCAGTGTCGACATTTTTTCATAATAGCGTTGTTCGTATTCTGCTCGTTTAGTCTCTGGTTCACCCAAAGCAATTGCTCCGGAAACCCTCCTGAACAACCTCTCAACATCTTCTACAGGCTCTCCATCATCACCTCTACGAATATAACGTTTTTCGATGATAAACCTAGCGTTTTCAGACAAGGACAATCCGTCATCAATTTCCTCATCCACAACCTCTATACCCCCATTTCTTAAGTTATTGGTAACAGCGGCTGCAACATCACCTGTTACACCTGCGGACTCAAGGGCTTTAACCACCTCGTCGATAACGTCCCCGCTTCCATCACCAAAAATCGTTTCTTGAGCCATAAGCTCCTCACCTCTTTACTATGTTCTTATTGACTACAACTTTCAGGTACTACAGATTTAGGCCGTAAAATAGAAGGTAAGACTACCAGATTTAGAACATTTGTACCAAACAAGCTGTAGTTCACCACTGTTAGTTCCCAGGATCAGTAACCTTTCTCTTTGGCTTCCTTCCCCTCCGCCTCTTACCAGGAACAGTAAGCTCATCATCTTCAAGAAAAGAGAGTTGGCTACTCTCTTCATCAGGCTGTCCAGGATCCAGTAACGCTTCCACTTCCTCTTTGAAGCTCTCTATATCTTTGAAATCCCTGTAAACACTTGCAAACCTTATGTAAGCAACTCGGTCTAAATTTCTCAATCTATCCATCACCAACTCACCTATTACTCTGGAGGGAATTTCTGCTCTGCCAGCATTTGCAAGTTGGGTTTCTATTTCGTCAATCACCTTATCGATGCTTCCGATGGGAAGGGGCCTTTTAGCACATGCACTTTTAACGCTTGCCCACAATTTTTCTCTATCAAATTCCTCTCTACGACTATCACGCTTGGCAACAAGAAGAGCTCTAGTTTGAACCCTTTCATAAGTGGTAAATCTAAGACCGCACCTTAGGCATTCTCTCCGACGACGAACGCTATCTGCTGAGTCTCTGGAATCGATGACCTTAGAATTGTCGTTATTACAAAATGGGCAATACATAATCCAGGAGAAAAACCTCTTCTCGGGATAATCGAACACCACTAAATACATTAATGAGCGGACCGAAACACACTATCTATCGTGTAGAGAATCCGAATCTACACCACATATTGAGGTGTGTCAATAAACCTCTCAAGGCAAAAAAGGGACCAGTTTTTTACAGATTCAGACAAGATACCAATTGGTCAGGCACAAATATAAAAACCGATATAAATTTGAAGACGTATTAACATTTTCAAAAGCTTCGACTGAACAAAATTTATGCTGTAGAAATCAAATCGTATTTTTTATGCTACTCAAAAAATCAACTCGGTGCCAAACCATCAAAGATCCAACACCGAGCTATTAAATTTCAATCTTTTTTATTGTAAATTTCCTGTCATCAATCAGAATGACCATTCTGGCTTGGCATTGCACCACCCACAGAAAATCCGCCAAGGTTTCTTCTCAAAAATGGAGGTAAGTCCAACGAATCTTCGTTACCCGCCACCCTCTGAGCAGCAGCAACTGTTTTTTCTATGTCTCGCTGTATCAAAGTTTCAGTAGTCGGAAAACCAGTAGAAATAATTGTTAATTTAATCTCGCTTTCCATTTTGGGATCCGTCGTCATACCGAAAATGATATTTGCATCGGGATCAACCACACGTTGAATTACTTCGGCAGCTTCATGCAGCTCACTTAGCTTAAGGTCACTACCGCCTGAAATATTAAACAATACACCGGTCGCTCCCTCAATAGAGACATCCATAAGCGGATTAGTTATTGCCTGCTGTGCCGCTTCTCTAGCCCGACCTTCCCCAGATCCATATCCAATTGACATCCACGCAGGCCCGGCGTCTCTCATAATGCTCTGAACATCCGCAAAATCTAGGTTAATATCCCCCGCGTTTGTTATTAACTCTGTTATTGACTGCACTCCTAGTCTTAATACATCATCAGCTAATTTAAATGCATTTTCGGCAGTAACCTCTTCCTTTGCAACAACATTAAGCCTTTCATTTGGTATTACAAGAAGAGTATCCACATTTGTCTGAAGCTTATCGATACCTTCCTGAGCCTGCTTAGATCTGCGATTACCTTCAAAGGAAAAAGGCCGAGTAACCACCCCAACAGTCAAGGCACCGGTCTCTCTCGCAATCTCTGCAATAACTGGAGCTGCCCCTGTACCCGTACCACCTCCCATGCCGGCAGCTACAAAAATCATATCCGAATCACGCATAATTTCGTAGATTTCTTCTCTGCTTTCCTCTGCTGAAGCCGCTCCTTTATCAGGATTTCCACCCACACCCATTCCTTCTGTAAGCTGCTCACCAATCCTGATCCTAACTGGAACATCACTACCCATGAGAGCTTGCACATCAGTGTTCATAACGATGTAATCCACTCCTGAAACACGTTCTCTAAACATGCGAGAAACCGCGTTTGATCCCCCTCCCCCAACACCAATAACCTTGATCCTCGCAACCCCTTCGAGCTCCCTGCCATTAATAGTCATATCATCCTCCGTAGCAATAGTTACCAATAAATCTACTAGTTAAACATCCCTTTGATTTTTCCAAAAACCCCACTTTTTGCACCAGAAGATCGAGTACCTCTAACCTGGGCAATTTCAGCTTTCATAGCCGCTATTTCCTGTCTGAATCCATACAGAAGAATCCCCACACCAGTTGAATAAGGGGGGGCCTGCAATTCTTCTGACATACCGGAAAGATGATCTGGCACACCCATTCGAATGTTGCAATTTGGAATAAATTGCTTGGCCATATCAAAAAAACCCGGCATGGTTGAGGCCCCCCCTGTGAGCACAACAGTGTCATTAGGGTTTTGTCTAAGACCAGCTTGCTGAAGGTTGAGGTCAATAAGTCGTATTAATTCAAGAGTTCGTTCCCTCATTAACTGACAAAGCTCTCTCCTATAAATCGTAGTGCTGGAATTTGCATTAGAGACAGGCAGTGAAATCTCTTCTCTCATATCAATATATGCCGGCTCAGTATTGGCATATTGAAGCTTTGCTTTCTCTGCGTCTTGGTAAGAGGTGTTATAAGTAACACAGATATCATTAGTAAATTGATACCCACCAACTGGTATAACAGATGTGTAGTCAATAGTCCCTTTTTTAAAAACAACTATATCCGTTGTGCCTCCGCCAATATCTACGATAGCAGCACCTTTATTCTTTTCTTTGCTCGTCAGTATCGCTTCACTGCTAGCGAGTGGCTCTAAAACCATACCTTTGACTTTTAATCCTGCACTAGTGGCTGCCGTTTCAAGATCTCTCACAAATGAAGACCCAGCGCTAACAACATGTGATACGACTTCAACACCTTCAGCGTGCATCCCCGTAGGATTATTTATACCGTTATGCCCATCAACTCGATAAGTCTTAGGTAAAGCATGGATTATCTCTCGCCCATAAGTTTCTGCACTCGCTGTAACCAGATCAGGTATCTTGCTTACCTCGTCGGCTGTAATAACCCCATGCCGACCAACACCGTCAAGATGATCTACCCTGTTATCAAAGGTGACATGAGCTCCAGTTATCCCAATATAAGCGGAGCGTATAGGAATCTCTGTCTTGCCTCTAACCTCATACAGGCTTTGCCGAATAGCTTCTGAAGTTAAAGTAATATCTTCAACATTTCCCTTTTTGAGACCCGAGCATGTTACGACGCTATGGGCGATAACTTCTGGGTATTCACCATTAACTTTTTGAGCAACAATGGTGCATATTTTAGTAGTTCCTACGTCAATAGCCGTGATTACATCGTTCTGTGCCATATATTTTCCGTTGGCCATAACTGATCCCCTAAATTTTTTCTGCGACCCTCAAGCGGGCACTTCTACTTCTAGCATTAGCTTCAATTTCTGACTTGTTTGGTCTCATAATTTTTCTGTTGATCAACCTTACCGAAGGTTTATGCCCACATTCACAGACCATAACCTCTCTTGGACATAAGCAAGACGAAGCCTGCTCCCGAAAAAAAAATTTAACTATCCTGTCCTCTAAAGAGTGGTAGCTTATAACCGCCAATCGTCCGTCCGCATTAAGTACTTTTATTGCCTCTCCCAATCCATGTTTTACATTGTCCAGTTCATTATTCACTGCAATTCTCAAAGCTTGAAATGTTTTAGTAGCTGGATGTATCCGTCCTCTTCGATTACCAACAGCAGAATCAATGGCTGTAACAAGTTGGAAAGTGGTCATAATAGGCCTGTCCCTTACTATCGCAGCAGATATTCTTTTCGATCTATGCTCTTCTCCATAGGCAAAAATCAGGTTTGCTAATTCATCTTGGGGATAGCTATTCACAATTTGCGCAGCAGTAACATCCCCAGAATCCCCAAAGCGCATATCCAAAGGCGCATCCCTCCTGAAACTAAATCCTCTCAAAGGAGTATCTAGCTGTAACGAGGACAACCCAAGATCCAACAGCACCCCAGAAACACCACCAACGCCCTCTCTCCTAGAAATACCCACAACATCACAGTAACTACCCTTTATAGGAAGGAACCTTGCACTAAACCGTGAGAGTTTTTTCTCAGCCGCCGCAAGAGCTTCCCCATCTAGATCGATACCCAACACTTGAGACTCTGGATATGCGTCCAAAAGTGCCTCACTGTGACCGCCCAAGCCAACAGTACCGTCTATAAAACGTCCAGGAAGGCAGGTGGAAAACACATCCACAATCTCACGGGCCATAACTGGTGAGTGATCTAACTCCATAGAAATCCTAAATAACCTCTCGCAGAGGAAATCACCCAACCCGTGTTAATATGTTGACAGCCCATCAACCTTACATATCCGTCTTGCATAACCGGCTCTTACAGTCTCCCAACGAGCATGCAAACATAGCAAGATGTTTTGAGTTCTCTTTTTTAACACTTCTAATATTTCTTATAGGTTTAACCAGATGCCAAATACGGATCCAATTACAGAAAGTCAGTTTAGGGTCGGAATTTTGACAATAAGCGATTCGGGATTCAAAGGCGAGCGTAAGACGGACGTTAGTGGAGACACAATCGCGAGCATGATCATGAATTCAAATCTATCTGTAGTGAAAAGGGATATAGTACCTGACGAAACAAATGCAATCGCTGACACACTCAGGCTATGGTGTGACGGCGGAGAAATTGATGTTGTGTTAACAACAGGTGGAACTGGTCTTGGGCCACGAGACGTAACGCCTGAGGCGACCAAGTCAATATTGGACATCGAGGTACCGGGCATAGCAGAAGTAATGAGAATGAAAACCTTTGAGATAACCCCTTATGCAATGCTGAGCCGGTCAACATCCGGTGTTAGATCAGGGTGCCTGGTCATTAACCTGCCGGGCAGTCCAAAAGCAGTCAGAGAATGCCTAGAAGTAGTATTACCCTCGATACCACATGGGTTGCAAATCATTCGCGGTGCTGGATGGTTGCATGATAATCCCTGAAACGGGCTCAGACTAAAATGAAATTCCATATTTTCACTTTGTTCCCGAATATGTTTTCATCTCCTTTAGACGAAGGCATATTAGCTCGAGCTATGAAGGACAACGTGATACAAATATTCGTTCATAACATCCGCGATTACACTAATAATCCACATAGAACAGTCGATGACTATCCATTTGGGGGTGGCCCAGGAATGCTTATGAAACCCGAACCGATTTTTGAGGCCGTTGAAAATGTAGCAATAGAGCACTCACTTGACAACAGGACCCCCAAAATACTGATGACTCCTCAAGGTAGAACTTTCAATCATGAAATCGCCCAAGAACTGTCAGGAAATAAGGAGCTAGTGTTGATTTGTGGTAGATATGAAGGAGTGGATGACAGAGTCCGCCAATACCTAGCGACCGATGAAATCAGCGTAGGTGACTACGTATTAAGTGGTGGGGAACTTCCTGCTATGACGATAATTGACGCTGTTTCACGACTAATACCTGGAACCGTGGGATCTAAGGAGTCAATAGAGAATGATTCCTTTTACAACGGTAACCTTCAGTTTCCCCAATTCACACGTCCTGTCACATACAGGGGAATGGAGGTACCCAAAGTACTTCTATCCGGAAACCATAAGGACATACAAATTTGGAGAGAGGAACAGTCATGTCTACGAACGAGAAAGCAGCGACCTGACTTAATCGATTAGTTTTTGAGTCGAGACCAATCTGTTGGTTCGATCAAATAGGCACCATTCCCAGACTTCCTTGAATGAAGTTAAAGGGTTAACATCTTCAAAACACCCTTCAGAGAGTAATCCAAAGAGTTAAATTACTGAATGAAAAACAAAGATTTTCTTTCCATTTTAGATTTAGGTGACGGTGAGGTCGACGGAATTATTTCCAAGGCAGCATCAATCAAACAAGGGAATACACCTCAAATTTTGTCTGGAAAAACAGTTGCCTTGGTATTTGAAAAACCTTCCCTTAGAACAAGGGTTAGTTTTGAGGTCGGGGTGAAACAGATGGGAGGAACCTGCATTTTTCTAAGTAACAATGAAATTGGTCTCGGGGTGAGGGAACCGGAAGAAGACGTCGCTAAGGTTCTTGATAGGCTCGTAGACTGCGTAGTAGCGAGAGTATTTTCACACCACAGCCTCGAGCTCCTGGCAGAGAACACATCAATTCCGATTGTAAACGCACTCTCAGATCAAGCTCACCCGTGTCAAGCCTTAGGCGACTGCCTGACAATATTTGAAAGAAAAGGTGGCCTTGAGGGTCTAAAACTAGCCTTTGTTGGAGATGGCAATAATATCGCAGGGAGTCTAGCGCTCGCGTGTTCATCCGCAGGGATGGACTTCAGTATCGCATCCCCTCATAGTTATAGACTGCCCGAAGACATTTGGAATCAAGCCAAAATTATGGCAAAAAAGCGAGGTACCAATATCAGATGGACGGAGGATCCTAAAGATGCCGTTTCTGAGGCTGATGTTGTCTATACTGACGTATGGGTAAGTATGGGAGATGAAGAAGAGAAGAAAGAGCGAATCTCAGTTTTTTCCTCCTACCAGGTTAATGAACAATTAGTGAAATTCGCAAAAGATGACTTTTTATTCATGCATGATATGCCGGCACATCGTGGAGAGGAAATCTCTGAAGGAATGTTGGAGCATCCTAACTCCGTTGTATATCATCAAGCCGAAAATAGACTTCACGCACAAAAAGCCGTTCTTGCAGAACTTTTTGGGTACTAGAGTATCATTTGATATTTAGTTAGCGAGACTGGATCCACCCAGCCTAGCAATAGGACGGAAAACTTGAACCAACAACAAGCCGCACCAATGAAACCGACAGTGGCTATAGTTGGAAGGCCCAACGTAGGTAAATCTACCCTTTTTAACAGGCTAACAGGAAGACGCCAATCGATTGTGTCTGACATAGCCGGCACGACCAGAGACAGAGTCATGGCAGAAACCGAGTGGTCAGAGCAACCCTTTGTGCTAGTTGATACCGGAGGCTTGGATTTATTTCCTGACGATGTTATTTGGAAACAGGTAAGTGACCAGATTCATTTTGCTATTAGCCAGTGTGACGTTATAACACTGCTCGTAGATGTTTCAGAGGGCATTACAGCAGCAGATAGGGACGTGGCAGACCTAATTCGAAAGACTGGTAAACCTACGGTACTCGCGGCCAGTAAATCAGACAACGATCAACGTAAAAGCCTAGCAGTTGAACTTTATGAGCTAGGTTTAGGCGATCCAATTCCTATCAGCGCCTACCACAACATTGGGTTGGACGAACTCATGGAGCAAATACTCAAGCATTTCCCAAATCAGGAAAGTTATCTGGCACCGGAGGCGGATCTTAAACTAGCAATCGTAGGCAGGACCAACGTCGGAAAGTCTATGTTACTCAACTCTATAACAGGCGAAAGTAGAGCAATAGTAAGTGAAATCTCCGGAACTACGAGAGATCCGGTTGATACCACCATCGTATATCAAGATAGAGAAATTCAACTTATTGATACCGCAGGAATAAGGCGAAGAGGCAGTATTAAACAAGGCATTGAGCACTATAGCGTATTAAGATCAATTCGAGCGGTAGAACGATGCCATATAGCCGCTTTGGTTCTAGATGCCTCGGAATTCGCCACCAGCCAAGACACGCATATAGCCAGCTACATATTAGAAACCTACAGAGGCATCATAATAGTTGTAAATAAATGGGATCTTCGCCATGAGATAGGGCTAGATAAACAAACTATGAAAGGGCGAATAAGAGAAAAATTTAAATTCGCCTCCTACGCTCCTATAGTTTTCACATCAGCCTTGAAAACCGATGGTGTCAATGAATTATTAGACACTGCACTCCGAGTTCAAGTGGAATGGTCAAAGGGAATACCCAGACCTGACATAAGACGAACGATTTTATCTGCAGTTGCAGAAAACCCTCCACCATCAGGTGGCCGCAAGGTGCTGAAGGTATACAGTGCTATGCAAGATACCACCATGCCTCCAAGTTTTACATTCTTTGTGAACCATACAGATATGATCCATTTTTCATATAGGAGGTATCTCGAAAACAAGCTCCGTCAAGAATATACCTTTGAAGGTGCTCCTATTAGATTCCGATTTAGGGGATGGAAGCGGTGATGGGTGTAATTACTGGAATCACTTTCATAGTTCTGGGATATCTAGTTGGATCCATTTCGTTTGGCTTGCTTATCGGAAAACTAGTAAAAGGTATCGATATTAGGAACTTTGGTAGCGGAAGCACCGGGGCCACTAATGTCGCGCGCGTATGTGGACCTATTTGGGGAATAGTCGCATTGGCTCTAGACATGGGAAAGGCAGCAATTCCAGTAGCTATAACAGTATATATATTGGAAACCCCGAACTGGTCACACTCGCTTACAGGACTGGCAACTATAGCTGGACACAGTTGGCCATTGTTCACTAATTTCAAGGGGGGCAAGGGAATTGCTTCAGGTTGGGCAGCACTCATTGTTCTATCGCCGTGGTCAGGATTAGCGGCTGCATTGGCCGCCGCTCCAATAATAGGAGTAACCAAATACGTTTCACTGGGATCTATCATAGGGTCAGCAGTTGGAGGATCATTCATCACTGCATTAGCGATACTTAATAATGCAGGCATCGAAGGAGTTCCAAATATTCCTTTGATCTATATCTCCTACGGCATAATCGGGTCTTCAATAACAATTATCCTGCACAGAGAGAATATTAAAAGGTTAATTACTGGTAATGAAAGCAAGCTGGGAGAAAAGACCTAAAAAATTACCTATTGATTGGACTAAAGGATTTCGTGGACAAAAGTATGGCTAAAATTGCGATAATTGGGACCACCACCTGGGGAACAACCCTAGGCATAATCAACGCTCGCGAAAATAGGGAAGTTATGCTACTTGCGAGGACTTCCGGTGAAGCCCATGAACTGCAGACAGAAAATGAGAACCAAAGATTTGTGCCTGGGGTTCCCTTTCCTGAAACAATCATTATTACCTCATCGCCCAAAGAGGCTATCGAAAACTCTGATCTAATTATATTTGCAGTTCCAGCAGCATCCCTGAGGAAAAATGCCACCCAGTTGTCCTCAGTTATCTCGCCCGAAAAAATAGCGATTAGTGCCACAAAGGGTTTGGAGCCTAAAACCGGGAAACGGATGACCGTTGTTCTGCAAGAAGAATTGGATTTAACTGAGAATAACATTTGTGTAATGTCAGGTCCAAATCTTGCAAAGGAGATCATTGTTGGAAAGCCCTCGTCAACAGTTATTGCATCCACAGACGAAGCTACCGCAACTTATGCCCAGACATTTCTCAACTCGTCAAACTTAAGAGTTTATACAAATAGGGATGTGATAGGAGTCGAACTAGCCGGAGCTCTAAAGAATATCGTAGCTATTGCGGCGGGCATATCTGATGGCTTAGGCTTCGGCGACAATGCCAAAGCTTCCATCATAACCAGAGGGTTGGCGGAAATTTCACGCCTGGGAGTTAGTCTCGGGGCAAATCCAGCCACTTTTGCAGGTCTCGCTGGAATGGGAGATGTAATTGCAACTTGTTCAAGTAAGCTAAGTCGCAACAACTCGCTGGGAAGAATGTTGGCGTCCGGGATGTCTCTAGAGGACATAACAGATGCCATGGAGAACATAGCGGAAGGAATAGGTACGACACAGGAAGTAGTTCAGATAGCTGAAACTATGAACATAGATATTCCGTTGACTAAGTCAGTCTACAGCGTCCTATTTGATGGAGTTACCCCACTGGATGCAGTTGCCGAGTTAATGGGCCGATCTCCTACTTCAGAGATATAGTTATGTATATTGAGAATCCAACCATTAACAACAGACTCTTCCAACCCGACTCTAAAACTTATCTTGCAGCCACATTCTGCAGATAATACTTATATATCATATTAACTAGCCCATGTCGCCAGACTCATATAACACTCCGACAGCTGCCGCTATACCAGCAGTTTCAGACCTAAGAACTCTCTTGCCCAAAGACACTGGAATCACTCCACTGTTTTCGGCAGCTTGGATCTCTTCAGGGGAAAAACCACCAACTGGGCCTATGAAAATAGCTACATCGGCACCTTCCCTCATTGCAGTGACATCTTGGTCCCTAAGTACCTCACGAAGACTTACCTGAGTTTCATTCTCCCAAGGAATTAATTTCAAGCCGCTAGAAGTTTTTAATGCCTCATCAAGAGAGACAGGTGCTGTTAAATCTGGAAGAATCACCCTTCCTGACTGCTCTGCCGACTCCATAATGATTTTTCGCCACCTAGTTAGACGAGAAGAAGTCAGTTGAAACGGGTGCGTCCTCGACGATATGATCGGCGAGAATGTAGTAATACCGATCTCTACTCCTTTTTGAAGGGTGTATTCAAATCTATCCTGTTTTATTAGTGCTTGATAGAGCGTAACCTTGACTCGAGGCTCACTATTGCCTTGGCGACGCTTAATAACCGTCCCGGTGCACGAATACCTATCGATCAAGTCAAGCCTAACTGTTTGCTCATAACCGCTACCGTCAAAGGTTATAACCAAATCACCCGTACCGAATCTTAAAACTCTTGTGATTTGCGCAGATTGTTCATTTGAAAATACTATTTTCTCCCCGGACTCGGATTCTTTTGGGATAAAAAATCTGTGCAATCCTCACCTTCCGATATTACTTTTTTGTTGCTAACACAGCAGTCCAATCACCATCGGTAATAACCTCGTGGAAAACGACTCCAAGACGGTATAAAACGTCTCGAACGTCCTCCAAATCACTTTCAAGCACCCCAGACAAAATCAGCTTTCCACCAGTTCTTAGTCCTCTTGTCAGATGCTCAGCAAGTTCAATAATGACTTTGGCCGATATATTAGCTAACGCTAAATCGAAATCTTCTTCAGAGTACCGATTGTTGGGAAGTGTTTCATTGAGAACCGTTATTGCTTCATCAACCCCATTCAAAACACAATTTTCCTCCGCTACCTTGACAGCATTAAATTCTATTTCGAGTCCGAGAGAAGAGCCTGCACCCAGCTTGACTGCAGTTACTGATAGTATTCCTGACCCGCATCCAAGATCTATAATTTTCTCACCGCCAGCAATAGTTTCCTCCAGCAATTCCATGCACATCCGAGTTGTAGGGTGATGCCCAGTGCCAAATGCCATTCCTGGATCTAAATGAATAAGGACGTCACCTAACAGCGAATCATATTTCTGCCAAGTTGGGCATATCACTAACTTTTTGCCAACTCTAATCGGATGAAAATATTGCTTCCAATTAGTTTCCCAGTCCTCATCCTTTATTTCTCGTTCTCTAAGAGGCGCAATTGGATGGATATGATTAATTAATTTCACTCCAATCTCAATATTCGCTCTTCGTTCGTCAGTTGAAGCATCCTTCGGGATGTAGGTCCGAACGCTCAGTGTTTCAGGAACTGGAGCCTTTTCACCTTCGTCAGGATTGAAGTCAGCAGGACTCTCGATGGAAACCCCACCATATCCATACCTGTAAAAAATGTGAGAAATCGGTTCTACAAATTCTGGCGGGACATCAACACACAGTTCCAACCATCTCACTAGCTACTTTCCCGACCACCAAAAACATTTTTAAATCTACTGAAGATTCCTGTATCTTCATCGTCACCCATTTGGGGCAATGTAGTCCCAAGCTTCTCCAGAAGATCTTTCTGCGTATTATCCAACTTGGTAGGCACCCTTAAATTGATTTTCACTAGTTGATCACCGCGGCGTGTGCCTTGAATTTGAGCAACTCCTTTTCCTTTAAGTCTAAAAACTCTTCCGTTCTGAGTCCCAGCCGGAATGGTTAGCTCAACATCACCTTCTATCGTCGGAACGACTATAGTTCCGCCAAGAGAAGCCTGTACTATATTCACGGGTACATCCAGCCTGATATTTATACCATCTCTAGCAAAAAAAGGATGTTCCTCTATGTGAAATACGACAAACAAATCCCCCGGAGGACCTCCATTAAATCCGTGTTCTCCTTCACCTGTAAGGCGAATCTGGGTGTCCTCTCTCACCCCGGCAGGGATAGTTGTGGCTATTTTTCGCTTTCTTCTTTGTTTTCCCTGTCCTCTACATTGGGTACATGGATTGGTAATGGTCTTTCCTTCTCCTCTACATGCATTGCAATCAGTCACTTGTACAAACTGACCAAAAGCACTTTGCTGTGCCCTGCGTACTTGGCCTTGACCATTGCAGGACCTACATGTAGAAACATCACTTCCAGGTTCACTTTTAGATCCCCGGCAGTTACTACAAGACTCTATTCTATTAATATCAAACTCTTTTTCTGTCCCAAATATGGCTTCTTCGAAGTTTAAATCCATCGAATACTTCAGATCAGATCCTCTTGCGGGTCTATTTTTGCTAGTTGAAGATCTAGACCCAAAACCAGAGCCCCCAAAGAAAGAATCAAATATATCTCCAAATCCACCCACGTCCTCGAAACCACCAAATCCTGAACCTCCGCCGCCATTGCCAGTCAGGCCCGCATGCCCAAATTGATCATATCGTGCCCTTTTGTCCTGATCTGAAAGAACCTGGTACGCTTCATTGATTTCCTTAAATTTTTCCTCGGCGTCCTTATCTTTATTCCGATCGGGGTGAAATTCAAAAGCCAGCTTCCTGAACGCCTTTTTCAAGTCGTCATCACTGGCGTTTCTCGAAACACCGAGTATCTCGTAATAGTCTCTTTTCTGTGTAGTCATAATTTAGGTTCTTAATTCTCTATAAATTATATCCTAGGAAACATGGCAATTAAGTTGATGTTTCCACGAGTTAATCAATGAAGCTGAGCAGCAAGTAATGTATTCGATAATAACATCGCGATCGTCATTGGACCCACTCCACCTGGAACAGGTGTTATCGCTGAGGCCTTTTGTGAAACACCGAGAAAGTCTATATCCCCGACCAACCTATATCCCCTCTTTCTGTTCGGTGCGCCAACTCGATTGATACCTACATCGACGGCAACAACACCGTCTGACACCATGTTAGAGGTGACATATTCTGGAATCCCAATAGCAGCGATAAGTATTTCAGCTGACCGGCATAACTCCTCAATATTTTTTGTTCGACTGTGGCAAACAGTTACAGTAGCATCCCCTCCTTGACCCTTCATAGAAAGGAGATTTGAAATAGGCCTACCAACGATATTACTCCTTCCCAGAATAACCACGTGTTTGCCCGATGGGTCGTTCCCAGTCCTGAGAAGCATCTGTACTATACCCCCGGGAGTCGCAGGAACAAACCGGGGCTTACCCGCAGCCAATAGACCCGCATTAAAAGGGTGGAGCCCATCCACATCTTTTAGCGGGTCTATAGATAGGGTTACACGTCCTTCATCAATATGATCTGGCAATGGCAACTGAACTAGGATTCCGTCACAGGTAGAGTCACTATTTAATTCATTAACAACCCTAATAACTTCATTCTCGGTGGAACTGTGTGACATTAAAATAGTCTTACCAAGAATTCCTACCTCATCCGCTCCACGTTGTTTGTTACGCACATATATAGCTGAGGCAGGATCATCCCCTACTAAAACAACCGACAGCCCAGGAGACCTACCTGTCTCCATCTTTAATCTTTTAACAGAGTCTATTATTTCTGATTTGACCTGTCCTGATAAACAATTACCATCGATAATTTTGGAATCCATCTATCTCTCTGCCACATTTAGGAGCTATCAATAACACTTGCGAATTTAACCGAGAGCTAATTATAACTTCCTGTCATTTTATTTACATAACAGAAGCTATAAGACGATCCAGTATAATTTCAAACGAATCGAGAGGTTATAAATTGTTAATTACTGGTGTCGACATTGTTGAAATCGATCGCGTAGGTCGTGTCGCAGAAGAATATGGGAAAAGATTCCTAGAAAGAATCTATACCGAGCAAGAAATACTATATTGCAGAGGAAGAGCTCCACAACTTGCCAGTCGTTTTGCAGCAAAAGAAGCTGTTATGAAATTGCTGGGGACAGGTACAAGGGGTGTGGGATGGAAGGACATCGAAATCCGGAGGAGACGAGGAAGTGCTCCTTTCATTGAGCTACATGCAAGAGCAAAGATTCGCGCAGAGCAGATTGGACTTCAAGATATTGCCCTCTCTCTGTCACATTCTGAAAAATACGCTGTGGCTTCTGTTATAGGCCAAAGTGACAGAGGAAATTTAATCCCACGAATCACTGAAACTACCTAATATAAAAGATTGAATCGTAGGATTTTGGCAGCTACTTGCTCCCAATCCTTTGTCTGAGATATTGAACTAGATGCCAGCGTTCCTGTTCGGTAAGCAACTTCCCAAATTGAGGCATTATAGCTGAGGAGGATTTATCTCTCGCCGCCGCTGCCAAGCCTGGTCGACCTCCCCAGGTTATATATCCAAATATTTCTCCGTCTGCCAGCTCTCTGACTCTATCCGAGTTGAGATTTACAGGCTTGGCACCATCATATGCCAGTGAACCATCATTCCTCGCACTGGGTAAAGTAGTGATGGGACCTGATCCATCCAATTTAATACCATGGCAAACCTGGCAGTTGACTGAATAAACCCTTTGAGCATTGCTATCATCATATGAGGTCTCAAATTTCCGGGGGATATCAAGTTCCATTAGTTCATCAATATCTAGAATCTTAACTTCGCCACCCGTGACAGGCACTGAGCCTTCAGGTGGAAGAAGCCTGGGAACTTCCTGAACCCTATAAGAATCGGAGTAATGCATCTCGGAAAACACAAGCACTGCATGCGACCCCGTCTCTGGGAACGCGGGTAGTTCAAAATTTATCGCACCACCAAATTCCACCTTACCAGTTTTGCTGTCATAACAACCAGACGTTACAACTACAAATAACAGTGATACCAAAATAGCTACCAAAAGCCCACTGATTCTCATTTTGAATTGACCTAAAACCATTACTAACGCTCTTTAATTATTCCCATCCCCTGATAATGTCGCCCTCGGCCCCCGCTTTTTTTAATGCCTCTTCGGCAACCCCTGTCCTACCTTCCTCTGTAGTCACAGTCACCCCAATATGCCCTTCGGTTATCTTCTCACTGTATGCCCCCATAAACAGGCGAGGCAATCTGGACTCAAATATGATCCCGATAATGGTAAAAATAATGGCACCGAGCATTGTTCCTTCATACATGATTATTGCCATTGGGGGTATTGACAGAATAGGCTTTCCTCCAGTTATCAGTGGATAAGCCATTTGTGTTCCCGCTGTGATAATAAGACCACCTGTGAAACCACAGGCTGCCCCAATAAGAGGCCACCGAAAAAGGTGATGCTCAGGCTCTGCCTCACCAAATGTTCCTTCTGGATAAGGAGTACCCGTCAATAATTCATATTCGCCTTCTTCAAAGCCTGCATCCCTCAAGTTGTCGAGGGCGTCAGCGGCGGAATCCTCTTCAGTGTAGAGACCTAATACACTTTTCTTAGCCATAACTGATCCTTATAGTCCTAATCTATTAATATTAATGATTTTTCTCATAGTAGTGGTGGGGAAGCCCTTCGCGTATAGAAGCAGGAACGGTTTTGCGACCAACTCTAATCAGATGTCGAAAAACCATACCCTCCTTCACATCAAACAGTGGAATTAACGGGAGCACTTTCGCAAATAACAGCATTCCCAAAGCAACGAAGGCAAAAGTTTCAACTACTATCAATATCTCCACCAGAGATGGATGGTAGGTGCCCCAGTCAAACGTCATATGAGTACGTCTAACTAGGCCAGGTATTATAATTAAGAATCTTTCAAGCCACATTCCTATGTTAACCAGAATGGTTGTCCAAAACATTATTTTTGCACTTCTTCTAAATCTCTTAAAAAGCCAAATCGGCACAGGGATAACGAATGAAAGAATCACGAATATAGCGAACAAAGGCGCATAAGGCCATTGGAATGCCTGCAACTCTCTTAAAGCAATTTCGGGGCTATCCAAGGTATAGAGTGCGTAAACCCATTCTAAGAAGAAAAAGAAAAACCATGTCGTCGCCACTACTATCAATAATCTGGCAATAGCATCAAAATGATCTGGCTTAATATAGTTGTCCAGTTTATAAAGCCAAACAGCCAGAGCCATAAGCATAGCTACAGCTGAAACGCCCGAGTGTATAGCTCCGATAATAAAATATGGAGCAAATATCGTAGAATGCCATCCTTCGACTCCTACCAAAACTGCGAAGTCCCATGACACTATTGAGTGAACTGAAACAAAAACAGGCAATACTAACGCCGACAATAATATTCCTGCCACTGTTTGTAGCTTCCATTGGCGAGGAGTACCCCTAAAGCCCAAACACAGAAATGCATATATCCTTTTTACAAATAGCCCTTTTGCCCTGTCTCTAAGGATGGCTATATCAGGTAGCAGGCACACAAAAACAAACAAAGAACTAGCAATGAGATATGTTCCCACCGCACTTGGGTCCCATACGAACGGTGATCTTATATTAGGCCATATGCCCCTATCGAAGTCATATGGGAAAATCCAGTACAACACCCTCCAAGGTCTACCCACGTGAAAGAGAGGAGTATGAAGAGCTGCAATCAGAGAGAACACAGTCATCACCTCTGCTGCTCGCGTCACCGGTCGCCTCCACTCTGCCTGCGTAAGACGAAGAATAGCGGAAATCATGATTCCGGCATGGCTTATACCAATCCAGAAAACAAAGTTTGCGATAAAAAATCCCCAGAACACAGGCCTATTCAGACCTGTCACACCAACCCCGTGGTAGACCATGTAACTAAATGCGCCCAATCCCGTAGCCACTATAATTCCAAGCGCCATTACAGTGGGCAGCCACCATTTCGGGACAGTGAGAACGTCCCTTAACAGCTCGTCATTGATCTGTTTTTGGCTTAGCTGTGTATGTTCCTGCATCTATATTCTATTTCCGTTTTATGACTATCTTGATTTACCAAGTACTACAACCTTAACCCTATGATACTGAGCCTCTGCCTTGTAGAGTAAAAACTCTTTTTGTTCCCAAATATTCATCACCGGCATCAATCTACTAGCTAACATAAAAATGAAGATCGATCCACCTATAAATCCAACTATGAGGAATATGTCCGCAATAGCTGGTGTAACAATTTTTTCTGGTACTTCATGCATCTCCATCTCTAGCATGCTTGCGAAATCACGACTAGCTACATCCCATGAAGCAACATACAACCTGATCCTATCTAGCAAGGTACCCAGAAGCACTGAAACGGCTATGACCGCAGGCCCCCAAACACTTCTTCTTACAGGGTTCCAAATCATTGAAAACCAAGGAATGATGAACACTAATAGGAACTCTGCAATAAACATAATCCTGTAAGGGCCCGCGATCAGAAGCTCAAGAAGAGAAAGTTCGGAGGGCTTTTTGGCGTACCAAAACAAGTTAAAACTTGAAAACCAGAACCAGAACCAGAGCAAAGATAGAGCAAGCAGTAACTTGCCAAGACCCCAGAATTGATCTAACCCAATATAGTCCTTATACCCACCAAATTGTCTGAGGCAGAAAATGGTCAACATCATAGTTGCCACTCCTGCCTGAAGAGCATTATGTGCATGCGTGATCGGGTACAAGGAGTCGATCCATCCTGGTACATGAACCATCAGAAATTCAACACTTATGAAAAAGTGCACAAATATCAACATCATGAAGTAAAAAGCACTTACTACACCCATCCGGTGATATTGCCAGTTCCATTGTCTGGATGTGCCTATCCAACCAAGAGATAACCTTCTCCCCCACTTCTGTCTCCACCCGATACCCTGATCTCTCATTACGGCAAAATCAGGCAAGCAAGACAACCAAACCAAAGCAAGCCCAAGAACGACCAGCGCCACGATTGCAAGGGTTACCCAAATATGAGGGGAATATGCAGGAACGGATTCAAACCCAGTCCAAAATTGCTCTTTGCTGGCCTGTTGACCGTAAAACCAAAGGCTCCTTCGTCCATTTTCCAAGCTTGGAAGAAGCCAGATTAACGGGATATACAAAACCAGATTCAAACATCCAGCGACGGTCCAAAGCTCAGCAGCACGTGAAATGGGTCTTCTCCAGTGCGCATTAGCAATCCTGGGTGCGATAGCAACCATCGGGGCCGCAGAGGTTGTGGTCATCAAGAATGCAAAAACAGCTACATAATATCCCCATACATCTTTATCATCGAAACCAGACGCCAATCTCAGCACGAACCCAATAATGCCAAGTGCAAACATTAGGCCAGTCAACGCCGCAAATTGCCAAAATCTATTGGAAGTTACATTATGTATTCTGAGTAGTCGGTCTGAGATGTCTTTCCGATTATCAACAGAATTTTCTGTCTCCGCGTACGGTTCGGAAACCGCTTCGTATTCAACTCCGGCCGAGTTAGTGGCCATGCACAGCTCCTGCTGAGTTATCCACTTTCTTGAGATAGATCACATTAGCTTCCGTACCGAGGTTGTCCAAAAGTCGGTAGCCTCTACCTTCCTTTTTACCTCTGTTGGCCATTGCCTCTTCCTTCATCAAGGAAACTTGACTTGCCTCGTTATTAAGATCCCCAAACGTTAAAGCAGTGGTTGGACAGGCATTAACACATGCAGGACTAATGGCTCTGTCCCCATCCTCCACCTGTACTTCATCTCTTTCTGATTCCCTAGTTGATCTTCTAATACGCTGCACACAAAAACTACATTTTTCCATAATCCCACGACTGCGCACAGTTACATCAGGATTGAGTTGGTTCTTCAGACTCTCTGGCCACTCTGGCTCCCAAAAATTAAAGAACCGCACGTGATAAGGACACCCGTTTGCACAAAACCTTGTACCTATGCAGCGGTTGTAGACCTGCACGTTAAGGCCTTCGTCATTGTGATAAGTAGCATATACAGGACACACCGGCTCACAAGGGGCGTTGCCACACTGCTGACACATAACAGGAATAAAGCGAGCCTTTACGTTCGGGTATTCGCCTTCCCAGTACCGCTCTATGCGAATCCATTGAATCGCACGACGTTGATTGAAGTGTTCTTCCAGATTATTGGGAATATTGTTCTCAGACTGGCAGGCAATAACGCAACCGTTGCAGCCAGTACACCTGTCAACGTCAACTACCATTCCCCATTTTCTATCTTGGCTATCAGCCATTTATTTGCTCCTGCACTTAAACCTTCCTCTGTACCATTAGCAGCTAGTGACTATCCTCACTAGTAAGTTCTATCACATGATTATGTTCATCCCTTGGGAACTCTGGCACGGTGTTCTCGAATTTAGGTACCCTTACCCACTCACCAGTAGGAGTTACACTTACCTTATTTGCCGCCCAGGCAAGCGCCCCCGTCGTCTGATCGTGAACAGCATCAAGAATTGCCAAGAGGTTTCCACCTCTTCCAGCTGAATACCTTCCTCCATCTCTATGCCCTTGCCCAAACGGAATAGATACCGCATCAGGGGGAGTAGCAGGATTAGGCATTGCAAGGCCCGTAATGCTACGACCAGAGGCACTAACTGTGACCACGTCGCCTTCTTTAATTCCTCTCTCGTCGGCCACCTTATGATTTATCTCAACCCACGTTTGCCATGTAGCAGTCGATATCGGGTCAGGCATTCCCTGCATCCAAGGCAGAGAGGCATTCCTGCCATCCAACAGAGACGCTGAGGCAAAAGGCATGAGGTTAAACTCCCCGCTGCCAGTAATCACTGGTGATAATATTCCATCAAGTCTAGCCGGTTCTACCGAACTAGGCCCCTTTGCATTTACATCCCACCAACCACCTCGCTGCAATATCCCATTCCAAAATGACTCAAATGTGGGTGCATTGATGGAGCCTCTTCCAAGTCCGAATAGCTCTCTAGCGCTTTCCCTAATAACCTCTTTAAACGTATCCGCACCTAATCCAAGATCTATTTGCATAACTTGTGCTACTGCCAAGAGAACGTCTCCAAACCCCTTTGTTCCCAGATTATCTCCCCTGTTCTCAAAAAATGGCCTAACAACAGGCTGCTGAAAGCCTACTAGCTCATATCCAACGCCAGCCAACGGAATGTCAGTTCCCCAATCTTCCAGAGAATGGTGCTCTGGCAGGATGAGGTCAGCCATACTTGTCGTATCGTCCATCATTCCACCAAAGCTGACTATCATTGGTACGCTGGCAGATCTTCCCTTGAAGCCTGAAATGTCCGGAAGACCGTAGAATAAATCAGCTCCTCTCACCATAAGGACCTTTACAGTTCCTGACTGCATGTCCTCAGTAAGCCTTTGAAATTCCGCGAATGAGTTACCAGCGGGTGCAGCTTCCAGTCCTTTTACTGGAGAATCCGGATTCAGGATTACCCCGCCCTTTTTGCCAATGTTGTCAGCCACATGATTAAGGGAGAAGATAGCTTTAATAGCAGCGTAACCATTGGAATGAGCCGCTGCGGAGCCACCCCCAACGGCCAAGGCATGATTGCTATGAGAAAAATCCTCCGCTACGTGAAGGATTGTCTCAGAAGTGACCCCTATCTCCTCTGAAACATTCTCTGGACTATATGTTGAGAGCCAGTCAGAATCTCCTCCAGTCAAAGCACTCACAACAGAATCACTTATGTGACC
>CESG01074096.1_pt1 | contig 27815 bp, 20 predicted proteins | sample 531121 | NCBI WGS metagenome assembly CESG01 (sample SAMEA2621287, study PRJEB7988) | marine metagenome | biome: marine biome (ENVO:00000447); feature: mesopelagic zone (ENVO:00000213); material: "saline water (ENVO:00002010), including plankton (ENVO:xxxxxxxx)" | depth 800 m
GCAACACTAAAAGTCGAACTGCGGCTAATTGCTGATATTGGACTTGTGGGGTTCCCCAATGCCGGCAAAACGTCATTGCTAAATGCACTCACAAATGCAAGAGCAAAGGTGGGAAATTACGAGTTTACTACACTAGATCCTAACCTGGGAGACTACTTTGGGTATATCATTGCTGATATACCTGGGATAATCGAGGGAGCCTCGGAAGGACGAGGCTTGGGGCACAAGTTCCTCAGGCACATAAGCCGCACGAAAGCCCTTATTTTCTGCATCTCGGTTGAACAGGATGACCATTTCTCGGTCTACAGAGCTCTGTTGGACGAGCTTTCGCAGTTTGATCCAAATCTGCTCGAAATACCGTCTATGATTGTTTTGACGAAGACTGACCTGGCTTCAGAGGGTGAGGTGGCATCTTCTCTGGGGGCTCTGGAGGCATCTGGTAAGCAGGTTTTGCCCGTGTCCGTGCATGAAGAAGCTTCGGTTAAGTCCCTGGGGGACTCTATTGTAGCTTTTGTGCGAGCGAGCTAGTTAGCTTTTTTGTTGGTTTGAGTTACCATACCTCCATATGTATGAGCCAACCATTGGTCTGGAAATTCACGCAGAACTTCGTACCAGTACGAAGATGTTTTGCAATTCTAAGAACGATCCTGACGAGCCGAAACCCAATGCAAACATCTGCCCCGTGTGCATGGCGCACCCCGGGGTGCTCCCAACCATAAACAAGGAAGCGGTGCGACACGTGCTTCGAGTCGGTTTAGCGGTCCAAGGAGAACTTGCAGATTACTCAGAGTTCGACCGCAAAAACTATTTTTATCCGGATCTTCCAAAGGCATATCAACTTAGCCAATATGAATTTCCCCTGGTGACCGGCGGCGAGATCAACGGAGTACAGCTTACCAGAATTCACCTTGAGGAGGATACGGCTCGTTCGTCACATACTTCTGATGACAACAATAGTTTGGTTGACTTCAATCGCGGCGGGGTGCCACTTATGGAATTGGTGACCGAACCTGTTGTGCACTCGGCTGAAGAAGCGGTGCGGTTTGCGCGTGAACTACAGTTGCTCTTGCGCACACTTGAAGCGTCGCACGCAAACATGGAGAAGGGCGAAATGCGAGTTGAGGCGAATATTTCTGTCGCTAAGAATAAGGGCAAACTGGGGACCAAGGTAGAAGTCAAAAATCTGAATTCGTTTAAGTCTGTTGAACGGGCGATAAAATTTGAATTACAACGGCAGACCAAGCTTCTTGAGGAGGGAAAGAAAGTAGTTCAGGAGACCCGAGGCTGGGACGAGAATAAAGGAGTCACTTTCAGCCAGCGTGTCAAGGAAGAGGCAGCTGACTATCGTTACTTCCCGGAACCGGATCTTCCCAAGCTAAGGCTATCAGAGGTGCCAGAGTTTGACCGGGCGACACTTGAGAAGACCCTGCCAATGCTGCCTGCGCAGAAACGCGAGCACTTACAGTCTCAATATAGGCTAGGGGCGGAAGATGTGGAAGTGTATGTGCTCGATCCTAAATTGGCGGAGTTTTTTGAGGCAGTTGCGGGTGAACTTACTGATACCGAAGGGGCTGACAAGAAGATCAAGCTTGCGTCAAACTACATCATTAACAACCTCTTGGCGTTAAGAGACGAGTTAGACCACCATGTGACAGACAATATTGACCCAGCAAGCTTTGCAGAAATCGTAAGTCTTGTGTACGAGGGGGAGGTCTCGTCAAACGGCGCAGTCGAATTAATTGCCAGCATTGCAAAGGTATTTGATAAAGGAAAGACGATCCGCGAGTTAGCCGAAGAGAGGGGGCTTTTGCAGCAAAATGACGAAGGGGCACTTCTGGACGTGGTTGAAAAGGTAATAGAGAGTAATCCGGGTCCAGTTTCCGAATACAAAAGTGGCAAAGAGCAAGCTTTGCAGTTTCTTGTCGGTCAGGGCATGAAAGAGAGCAGGGGGAGGGCCAATCCTGCAAAGCTAAAGGAACTTATCGTGAGGGAACTCGCCTGAGCGAGTCAAAATATCCACATAAACATAGCGTTCTCGGTATGTTATTTGCCATGGCGTGCTGCTACAATGTTCCACATGAGTGATGTTATTGTCGGCGGGGAGAAGCTCGTTTCGACGAGTCGCGCCGCCGAGCTAAGTGGATACTCGAAAGACTACGTCGGACAGCTTTGCCGAGGAGGGAAGCTTGAGTGTCGCCGGATTTCTGGCCACTGGTACGTAGACGAGGCAAGTTTGCAGCAGTATAAACAGGGTGATCCCCAGGCACAAAAAGAGACTGAGAGGGCTAAGACAGCTTTCGGCATGAAGGTGGGAAATGTCCGGGACGATACCTTTACTTATGATGGGGTTGAGTACGTCGCTACTTCACGCGGGGCTGAACTGACTGGGTATGCCCAGGACTATGTGGGTCAGCTTGCAAGAAATGGCGAGATTAAAGCACGGAAAGTGGGCCGCCGATGGTTTGTCGGGAAGGAGTCTCTGGTAGAACACAAGAAGCACAACGACGGTTTACTCGCCTCTGTGCAGGCAAAGGCAAGCGGACTGAGCTCCAGCGCCCCAATAAAAGTAGAGCAGCCAGAGGAAGTTGAGGTAGAGGGGCATGACGAGGAGGTTGAGATTGAGATCCACAAGAACGTGGAGCCAGGTGATATAAACTTCAACGTTCGCTATATACCAGAAACCGACCGGCCACTTGTACCCAAGTTGCAAACGCGTATTTCAGCAAACAATGAATATGCTCCTGGTGATATAGATGCGGTGCCCACCGGACATGTGACAGTATCGGACTTGCAACTATCGAGGCCCCCAACAGCTGAAGTAAGCAAAATCGTTGATACGAGATACACAAACAAAGAAGATACTTCATCTCGGCAAGGTACAATGGGAACCGATATACGTAAGCCCGTGAACACATTTTTGCCCGCGACAGAGAAAAAAAGAGGCTATCCGTTTTGGTGGTTGGCTTTGGCTGTTCCACTGCTACTGGGAGCTGTTCTTCTATCCGTCGGCTACTTCCTAGGTGGAATTCCCACATTTTACAGCGCAGTGGAAGATGCATCATCCACTGCGCTGATACAGTCTCTCAACGACTCCTACGGCGACTTTCTTCCGGGGTTTGAGGTTGAGTATACTGCTAAGTAGTATACGGCTTATTATCCCGGGGTTTATTGGTGTTTTTTCTAATAGGCAGTAGAATATAGATACATCGCGTTTACGACCAGCAACAACTGTGAGTAAACTTTTGCACCTCGGTAACAAGACATATATAGCTTCGGTAGCAGCGGGAGAGGCTGTTGGGTATTCGCATGACTATCTTTCAAGGTTGTGTCGTAGCGCTTCGCTTGATTGTCGTCGGATAGGCCGAGTGTGGTACATAGAGAAGACCTCGTTGGATTCATTTGCAGAGCGCGAAAAGGGTTCTGCGGTCACCCGAAGTCGTCCAGACGACATCCCGGTACATAACAGTGTTTATTATGGTTATCTGGCAGAAAAGGACTCTGAATCTTCTCCTGTTTCAGTTACGTCTGATCCGTCGGTTGACGAAAGCAAAACCGAAGATACGCGACTGGATGTAGCAAGCCCCTCCGACCCATTTTTTGCAATATCCCAGCAGGGGTCATTAGACACTTCTTCGATACAGACGGTGCGGTCTTCGGGTGCTCACGAAATTGCTTTCAATGACAATGACTTCTCCGGGGGAGATAGTAGAAACAGACGAACTGTTCTAAGACCTCTGGTGGGCATGCTTAGCGTAATCATTTTTGCGACAGGCGGTTATGCAGCGGCACAGGTATATGAAACACCAATCCATGAATTAACTCGTCAGGTTTCGACAAGTGCCCAAACCGGCTTTGCTTATATTCTGGACAAGAGTGACCCCTCAGTGTTGCGCGCGACCGCACGAGGCCCTGGCTCAAAACACTTAGGAAGAATAAATACTGCTACGGACACTGTTACTGCTTCGGCACTCGAGCGCGCGCTGGGTATGGTGCACGACATATCGAATGAGATTGCCATGAATATCCAACGTGGAATGGCAGAACTCGTGACAGGGATACCGCGTGATATTCCTGGTCGCCTTGTACAGTATGGTGATTCGCCCGTGGCGTTGGTGGCGAGCACCTTGAGTTCACTTACGCAGAAGGCGCTTGAGGATAGTTCGAGTGTCATCTACGAGCCTATCACCGGGGTCAATGTTTTAGCAGTTGCTGAGGACAGTGGGAGAAACCAGGTGGTAGCGGCTGTGCCCGAGCCATCAATTATCGAACAGACGGTAATAAATCAGCCGGTGATCGAGCGAGTTGTCGAGAAGCAATTTACGGTCGTTGAGTCAGGAGTAACACTTGAGCAACTGCAGCAAACAGAAAATGAGCTACGGGCGCTATTTGGCGAATACGTTTCAAGCCAGCCAGTAAACCCCGTAGCGAACTTTCGCAGCATCGCCCTTACACAGCGCATAGACACACTTGATGGCACTGACATATCGAACGGAACATTTACCAGCGGGTCCATCACAAATTCAAGTGTTTCCGCGACAACTCTGTCTGCCTCAGGTGTGGCGACATTCAGCGGCGATATCGACGTAAGCGGCGGCACTCTTGAAGTACCTAACTCAACCTCTCTTCCCGGATCGTGTTCTGTTGGAGAGATCTATTTCGACTCCGATGCCGCTTCAGGACAGAGAATTTACGCCTGTGAAAGTGCCGATACCTGGGTGTTGCAGGGAGGTGTCGCTGCGGACTCACTTGATTTTTCGGACTTTCTGGATGCCATGACCGTGGATGCTACTACTTCATTTGATTTAGACACGAATGCAGCCGACCTGAACTTTGATTCAAACACATTCGTTATTGACTCGAGTGCAAACAGTATCGGCATCGGCACCACCATCCCCCCACATGTGTTGTCGGTGTTCCAGGACAACAATGCTGCAAGGACTGAAATAGGGATTGACAATCAAGACCAACGCCTGGTACTCGGAGCATTTTACGAATCGGGGGTAGCCCAGTATGGGAGTATACAGGCGACGAATGATGCGGAGAGTTCTGCAACGTCTTTGGCTCTTAACCCGGACGGCGGCAACGTCGGCATCGGGACGACGAATCCGCAAAGGGGACTTGACGTCAATGGTTCCATTAGAATAGCCAGTGGTTCAGTCCTAGAATTCGGAGCAACAGCAGTGAACAACTACATAGCAAGCACAGACGCTGATAACTATCTCGCCTTTGCTACAAACAATGGTGAGAGAATGCGTATAGATTCTTCCGGCAACGTCGGCATCGGGACGACGACGCCGGGGACCAAATTACACGTCGCGGGGCAGGCGCGTGTTGACGGTTCGCTTCTCTATAACGATGAAAACGGCCAGGACGGGACCAAGTGGGGGCTGTATGGCTGGGACGATCAGTTCGTATTCAGCAAGCGGAATGCGGATTTCTCGTTCAACAGCACCTATATGGTGATCAAGGACGGCGGCAACGTTGGTATTGGCGACACTTCGCCCGCAGCTCTTTTAACGGTGGGGGACGGCGACCTTTTTCAGTTTAACTCAACTGGAGAGCTAACATTAAATGAATCGAGTGCAACATATGATATTTGGATACAGGGTGCGGATGTTGCCAACGGAGATGCACGCAACCTGGCACTGCTTGGAAATGCCAGTACCGACGATCTTATTTTGAACTACAACACCGAGTATGACTGCGTATCAATAGGGGGCACATCGTGTTCGAATGCATTGGACGTGACAGGCACCATTACCGCTACAGGAAACATTACCTTAGGCTTCGGATCCTTCCAAGATACCTCGGTTTCGGCATCCGGAGCGTCAACACTTTGCTACGACGGGTCGGGGGTATTTGGAGCGTGCACCTCTCTTTCGGAATTTAAGGAGAATCAGCAAGACCTCACCCTGGGTCTTGAGACCATCATGCAGCTGCGCCCAGTCGAATTCGATTGGATACCGTCCAAGGGGGGTGCCCGCGACTTCGGGTTTATCGCGGAAGAAGTTGCCTCGGTCAACCCATTACTTGCTGCATATGAAAGCCCGGGAGGGGCATTGGTGGGAGTCAAGTATCGCCACCTCACTGCACTCTTGGCAAAGGGCATACAGGAAATTGCAACACCTATCGATGTGTCGCGTGCAGGTTCAGTAGTATCCGCCATAAGCATAGACGAAAATGGAAACGTCGGCATCGGCACCACTACACCCAGTGCTCAGCTACACACGACAGGAACCGTACGTTTTGAGAACTTTGGTGCTGGAACTTTAACCACCGATGCCGACGGAAATGTATCCGTATCTTCCGATGAACGACTAAAGGTTGTTGAAGGTATGTTTGCTTCAGGACTTTCTGCGGTACTGGCAATAAACCCCATTCAATACCGTTGGAATGAGGATTCCGGCTTTGACCGAAACTCCATATATGCCGGATTCTCCGCACAAAACGTGCGGGAGGTTCTTCCCGAGGCAGTCGGTGAAGACAAGAGGGGTTTCCTCACGCTAAGCGACCGCCCAATCCTTGCCAGCGCCATAAATGCAATCAAGGAAGTGTGGCAACAACTAGAGGAATACATGACACGGACAGAACGACTGGAGCAACGAGTGGCAGAGCTGGAAGCACGGTTAAATGGGGTTGTACAAGTTACACCCGTTGTACCTGAACCAACAACAAATGCGGCTACTCCCGAACCTGAAGACCGCACATTGACCATGGAGGTGGTAGGCAACAACCCGGCAACTATTGCAGTTGGCAGCTCATACGCTGACCTAGGCGCAATAGCGCGCGACACAAACGGTGCTTTGCTCTCAGTCGAGCTTACGCTTGATGGTAACCCAGTACCGTCGATAGATATCTCTACCGATGCCCCAGCTACGTATCTCGTAACGTATCGGGCCCAAGACGGTGAAGGAAATAATATACAAGCGACACGCAAGGTTATTGTGGTACAGAACGACGAACCAGCCCAAGATATTCTCACTGACCAAAAGGCTACCCCGCCTGAACCAGAAGCCAAGACGTCTGACAGCGACGGTGCAGACACGAAGAACGAGAATGGCGACACGGCTACATCGGGTGAAGGGGAAGCGGCTTCCTCGAGCCCTGGAGAGCCACCGCAAGATGATACGGGCCCACGCAACACAAAAGAAACGAATGCAAATACGGGCGCGAGTGAGCAGGCAAACTCTATCAACGACACTACGACACTGACAGAATAAGAATCCCTAAGCATATGGCAAGGGGGAGTTATAGTTCAGAATTAAAGAGTAACACCAGACGTGTGCGACACGGTACCCGACACTCATCAGTCACTAAAAAACCCTGATTAGTGTATCTCGGATCGGCGAGAAGTCACAGTACAAGCACATATAAAAGAGGTGACACACACACGCTTTCTTTTCCAGGCCTGTTTTAAAAGCACAGGCAAAAGCTTTGCTCAGTACGTCTGGAAGACGTGCGAGATTCTGTGGCTCTAGATCTGGCTCGTTTGCGTGTCAAACAACCTTGCATATATGCCGAAGAGCTGCGCCTTGGAGTCCTCTCGCGGTGATTGGTTTTTCGCGCCTTGCGCGCAATTGCGCGCAATTGGGTACGTCAAGCCGCACTGTATATTCTCACTTGGATTATTGCAGGGGTAGATATCTCAGTTTATTACGCTCTTAGACTTATGATGGACAGAGTCCTTTTGATTTTGGGGCACGTAGCAGCACCGGATACGATAAAAATTCGTAGTGCTGGATGTTATCCCCATTTCCCCGATGTATTGTGGCGAATTGACTAGTATTATATAGGTACATCGCGTTTACGAACAGTTCTCAGAATTGTGAGTAAACACCTAATTTTAGACAATAAAAAATATCTCTCAGCGAAGGCGGCGGGCGCGGCGGCTAAGTATACTTCTGACTATGTAGGAAAATTGTGCCGCGAAGGAGCTGTTGATTGTCGTCGCATCGGACGTTCGTGGTACGTAGCACACGAATCGCTGAATTCATTCTCAGAGCGACAGAAGCAGGAAAAGAAAGCGCGCCGCAAGGAACTTTCAGAGCATCGCAAGGCAGAATACACGGCGCAAGAGGCTGCGTTGGAAGCAACTACCGCAACCCAAAAATCATCACAAGCGCCAGGCATGTCAAATCGTGGAGGGGTTTCTGGCCCGGAAGGGAGCAGGGATGCTGAAGATGCCACGCACAATACGAAACCGTTTGAGGCAATACATTCCGGTCACGTATACGAGACACCGCAAGGGGCGGGCCGATTCATAGCACAGCCAGTAACCGGTACGTACTTTAGAAAAAGAATTGCAGAACATGGAGTCGATGACGAGGTGGTGAGAGTGCCTGCTTCGCGTGCCCCCAATTCCCACGCGCATGTCTTGTTGCAAAAAAGTGTAGCCCTCGTTACTTCAATGGCTCTTGTGTTCGGCACGTATACACTTATAGATGCACAGTATCTAGGCGGGGCTCGCGATACCATTGTTCGTAATGCCCAGCAAGCAGCACGCCTGGTGCGAACGATTCCGCAAGCTGTCGCCAAGGCCGATGCAACATTTGCTCGGACACTTATCGCATTTGACGATTTTGCCGCACAACCGGCGGCATCTATTCTTGGTCGTAATGCACTTGCGCAAGTCAGCGCCGTTGATCTGGCAGGTAAAGTATACGCAAGTGTAAACTCGTTCTTCTACAGCATTAGCAAAAGCTTGGCACCGGAGGCTACGCTCGTGGCATCAGGTAGTAGTCGTGGGCGTGTAGAAGTTGTCGTTCGTGGTGTTACGCGGGCCACAGCCGGCTCTGGAGTGGTCTTGCAAGGTGAAGGCGGCACTCAAGAGAGTTCGAGAGAGTTTCTCTACAGCGAACAGTCTACGACACCAAGTATTGTTGAGCAGACCATCATTAATCAGCCCGTGATTGAGCGCGTGGTTGAAACGCAGCGAGTAGTGACCGGAGGCGGCATCACGCTCGCTCAACTACAGGAAACAGAAAACGAACTGAGAAAAGAAATCGCCCGCGTTTCGACGGCAAGTTCCGGTGCTGTCACCAATGTTTTCAGGACGGTGGCCCTCTCCCAGAAGATAGACACACTCGATGACGTCGACATCACCAATGCCACATTTAGCGGTACTATTGCAAACACCGAAGCAACGTTCACTGACCTCACGGTTTCAGGCGCCACCACGCTCGATGGTCAGCTGGTCGCCAAGTCTGCCCCGACATTGGCACACACGTTTTCGAGTTGGGCGACGGGGGTTTCCGATTCGAATGCATCCGACGCATCCTTTGTGATCAACCCGGCAAGCGCCGTGGCCGACAGCAACCTTTTCTCCGCTTCCGTGAACGATTCGGTCAAGTTTCTTGTAGATGCCGAGGGAGACTTGTTTGTGAACTCCATTACCTCTGTCGGCTCCGTAACACTTTCAACCACCACCGCTTCAACGTTTACAGTCGAAGGTGATACTACACTCGGCGATGCTCCGGGTGATGCAACGACTGTGAGCGGCACACTCACTGTTTCTGGGGACCTGGCCGTCAATGGCGGTGACATAACAACAACCGCTACAACATGGAACTTCGACGTTGCTGACTCCGGCACTATCCAGTTTCGTGACGGGACCAACACGCTCTTTACTATCACCGACAACGGTACCACCGGTGATGTGACGGTAAGTGGTGACCTTACCGTCTCAGGAGATGACATTACCCTGGGAACAAACACAAGCGGCTTTATTTTGGTGGCTGATGGCATTAACTTCAATCCTGTTGCAGTCTCTGGCGACATTACTATAAACGCAAGCGGTACTGTCGCAATCGCTGACGATGTGATCGACTTCTCTGACATCTCAGACACGCTCGAAGTCGACGCCACCACCTCTTTCGATCTCGATACAAACGCTGCCGACCTGAACTTCGACTCCAACACATTCGTTATCGACTCAAGTGCAAACCGAATAGGTGTCGGTACCACAACCCCAGCAGTATCTCTGGCTATAGATGCAACCGACGCACTGCTGCTGCCAGTGGGAACAAGCGCACAACGCCCAACCGGCATCACAGGACTTATTCGCTACAATACGAACACTACCCAGTTTGAGGGGTACTCCTCAGGTGCATGGCAAGGCCTGGGTGGCGTTATCGACATAGACCAAGATACATACGTTACTGCGGAAGAGTCGTCAGACGAAGACTACCTTCGTTTCTATACGGCCGGCTCGGAGCGCTTAACCATCAATAACAGTGGCAAGGTTGGCATCGGCATCACGAATCCTTCAAGCTTGCTGAATATAGCAGGGGCTCCGACGATAGATGGGGACAACCGTATTTTGTTTGATCTCACGGATACGTCATCACTGGCTGCTGGTATAGGTGGAGGATTTAACTTTGGTGGCACCTATACTTCGGGTGGGGCAACCGCTGCGTGGGCGGGGGTCTCCGGCATCAAAGAAAATTCTACAAGCGGTAACTATGCTGGTGCGCTCATTTTCACTACGCGTCCAAGTGGTGGGAGTCAAACGGAGCGGCTCAGAATTACCAGCTCCGGCAACGTCGGCATCGGCACCACCACTCCATCTCAGACACTCACCGTAGTCGGAGACTTCTCAGTGTCAACCACTTCAACCCTAGCCGCCATAGTCACAGGCGGCGACACCATCACCGACTTCTCCGGCACTGGTCTAGCCGTCGTAGGCAACACCCTTACCACAACGCTTGGGACGTCTGTTGATATATCGGACGAAACGAATCTTGCAGTCGGCAATGGCATCACGCTGACCGACGACACCCTCACTGTCACCGCAGCTGGCGGCCTTGCACAAGCAGCCGGGGGTCTGACCACCACCGGTGTCCTAGAAGACCTCAACACGCTCGGCGCCCCGTCGGCAGACTCAGAGTTTCTCGTTGCCACCGGAGCCGGTACATTCGCCTACGAGAGCGGTGCAACGGCGCGCACATCGCTCGGCCTCGGCTCGCTTGCCACACTTTCATCAGTCAACAACGACAATTGGAGTGGTACTGACCTCTCTGTTGCCAACGGTGGTACCGGGGCATCTGACGCCGCAACCGCACGCACAAACTTAGGTGTCGCTATCGGTAGTGACGTTCAGGCATACGATGCAGAACTCGCGGCTCTAGCTGGACTCGCCAGTGCAGCAGACGCACTGCCATATTTCACCGGCTCAGGTACCGCAAGCACATCAACGCTCACGAGCTTCATTCGCACGCTCCTTGACGACACAAACGCAGCTGCAGCTCGTACCACACTCGACGTTGATCAGGCAGGAACCGACAACTCCACAAACGTTACTCTCGCAGGAACACCAAACTACCTCACGCTCTCCGGACAGGAGATCACCCTCACCCAACTGGACTTGGCCGACGACCTTGCCGCGTTCTCAAGTGCGGACCTCGCAGGAAAGTTGAGTGACGAAACAGGCACCGGCCTTGCAGTCTTCTCTGCAAGTCCTACGCTCACCGGAACACTGGGCGCAGCAGCTGCAACATTCTCTGGAACTATTGGGGTCACGGGCACCTCGACACTTGCCACCACAACAATCAGCGACCTTACCGCAACCACCACAACCATCAACACGTCGCTTGCCTTAGGCGGCGACACCATCACCGACTTCTCCGGCACTGGTCTTACAGTGACAGGTAACGTACTGACAGCTGATTTAGGAACATCGGTAGACCTCACTAGTGAAGTAACAGGGACACTCCCTGTCGCAAACGGCGGTACCGGTGCTGCAACCTTTACCACAAACGGCATACTCTACGGAAACGGAACAAGCGCACTGCAGGTATCTGCAGCAGGCACGTCAGGACAACTGCTGCTTGCAAACGCCTCGGCAGTACCCACCTTCACCACACTCTCAGGCGACGCTACGCTCGCTGCGAGCGGAGCGTTGACCATCAGCGCAAACGCGGTTGCGCTCGGTACCGACACCACCGGTAACTATATCGCCACTCTTGCCGACGCAGGCAGCTCCTTGTTTACCATCACCGGTTCGGGTACGGAGAGTGCCGCGGTAACCATCGACATTGCTGCAGATGCATTGAACTTCACGCAGCTCTCCGACACGCTCACCGTGGATGCAAATACCACCATAGACACCACCACGAACACACTCACCTTCAACGGAGGCCTGCTCATTGCTTCATCAACGCCCGCAACCACCACCAACGCACTCTACAACCTCGGTGGCGCGCTGTATTGGAATGGCTCACAGGTTGGCTCAGGGTCCGCGCTCTTCACCGATGGCGGCACCATCACCTACCTCACCAGCGAAACAGACGACCTCGCACTCGGAGGAACCACCACCGAAGCCGCACTCTTCTTCGACGAATCGGCATCAGCACTATCTCTTAACCCATACGGCACATCAGCAGGAAACACCGGAGAGCTACGCTTTGAAGAATTGGAAGCAAATGGCGACAACTACGTTGGCCTCAAGGCACCCGACTCCATCGCCGCAAACACCATCTTCACCCTGCCGAGTGCGGACGGAAGCTCAGGGCAGTACCTCTACACAAACGGCTCGGGTGCGCTTGCGTGGGGCACGGCCGAAAGCGGCATTGCCCCGGCGTTTTCAGTGCACAAGAATGGTACGAATCAAACCATTACTGCCAGTACGTGGACTAAGGTTACGTGGTCCACTGAGGATTTCGATACAAATGCCGACTTTGATCTCACTAACGACAGGTTCCAACCAACCGTAGCGGGGAAATACTTGCTCTCTGCCTCCGTTAATATATATCCCCTTACGGCGGCGACTTCCGTATATGCAGCAATATATAAAAACGGATCGCTCTTCCGGCGTAGTATTGATGTACAAGGGAACACCAATGTAGAAAACAATGCGACTATCTCGCTAGTGGTAGATGCTAATGGTACGACGGACTACTTTGAAATTTTTGTGTGGTCACAAGACACCACAGTCGGCGGATATTCGTACCAAACCTACTTCTCCGGCTCCCGCATCGACGGCGGCAACGGCCTCTGGACACAAAACAGCCCGGACATAAACTACACGGCCGGCAACGTCGGCATCGGCACCACCACTTTGTCGGCACGCCTTACCGTACAATCAACTGGTACTGACGACATATTGAATCTCCTCGAGACCGGAGGCACCGAGGTATTCACGGTGCTTGAGAGCGGCAACGTCGGGATTGGGACGGCGAGCCCAGAATTACCCCTACACGTTAAAAGGACTGGTGCCACAACAGATAATGTCTGGAACGCGGCGTATCTTGTTGCGGACAAGTCAACTAACATGGCAGATGGGTTTGGTACAGGCGTTCGATTCAGAATCGAAGATGATGCAAACGTGGAAAACACCATAGCTGAAATTTCGGCAGTCAGGGACGGATCAGACGATTCTGGCCTTATCCGATTACTTCCATTTAGTTCAGGATCGCCAGTCACCGGGCTGTACATAAAGAGCAGTGGCAACGTCGGCATCGGGACGACGACGCCGGGAAAATTACTCACCGTGTATGGCAAGGTGGAGATTGGAGGAAATGCGGATGATTCTGCCATGCTCACACTTGATGGTAATGGATACTCAGGAACTTTGGGTATTGATGCGACCGGATTGAAGATCGGCCATAATTCAGCTTATCGTGACCTTCGTTTTCAAACAAATTCAACTGACAGGGTAACGATTGCAGCTGGCGGCAACGTCGGCATCGGGACGACGACGCCGGGAGCAAAGCTTGACGTCAGAACTACCGGACAACCAGGCATTTACGGAGAGACTGATGCCAGCGGCGTAGCCGTGTATGGGTATAACTCAAGTACAAATTATGGCGTACGCGGATATTCAGTCGGAAGCTATTCCGTGTACGGGCAAGGAGGATCTTCATCATACGGAGGTGTTCTCGGGTACACTTCCGATGGAAGCACGTACGGCATACTCGGGTACGCGACGAGCTACACGCTCTACGGCAACGGCATCGCATTGGCAAGCGGCGGCCACACGACCTCGGACCGTCGCCTGAAGCGAGACATCGCCGATATAGAACCGACCGAGGCGCTCGCGAAAGTACTGCTCATGCGACCCGTGTCGTTCCGATGGGACGAGCGCTCAGAGCAGTGGGCATCGAACCAGGGCATCAACTACAGTTTCATCGCCCAAGAAATGCAAGACATACTCCCCGATGTGGTGCTGGACAATGTCGCGCCGCCGCCCATGCCTGGCGCTGAACCGAGTCTCAACCAAGAGCTGGGCTCCACGCTCTCTATTTCGCAAACCGCCCTCATTCCGTATGCCATAGGAGCGATACAGGAACTCTATACGGAAGTGACCCAGCGTATCGACTACACCGACGCTCCGACTTCAACGCCCGCCTTGCGCATAGATGCAAGCGGCAATATCGGCGTACAGACGAGCGCTCCCGGGCAGGCCCTGCAAATCGGCGAGAGCGGTGATGGCTCGGCGGCGCTGGCTAATGCGTGGTATACGTTCTCGGACGAGCGCCTGAAGGAAAACATAAAGCCCCTGGAGGGTGCGCTTGATGCGGTACTGCTTCTCTCGGGCATTACCTTTGACTGGCGCAACGGAGACACGAACGAGAACCTCGGGTTTATTGCCCAAGATGTACAAGAGGTATTCCCTCAGGTGGTATCGGAAGATGCGAACGGATTCCTCTCGCTTTCGTACGACAGGTTGGTGGTGCCGATTGTCGTAGCAATACAGGAAGTGTGGAGCGCAGTGCAGGAAAATACACGCAGTATCGCGCAGCTCTTAGACTGGCAAAGCGAAAAAGATGCACAGATAGCCGCATTGGAGGCACGCCTGGCAACACTCGAAGCACGGCTTGCAGGAGTAGCAGAAACTGTGCCGTCAACGGTCAATACTGATGCGGCGCCACAGGAAGCACTATCTATTGAGGTTCTGGGCAATAACCCAGCGACAATCGAGCGCAATGCCGTGTACTCCGACTTGGGTGCGAGAGCGCGTACGGCAGAGGGAGCCGATATTGGCGTTGCTACTTTTGTTGACGGTGTTGCGGTAGCATCTGTTGCGCTCGATACGTCAACGAGCACCTCCTACACCATTACCTATACAGCAACGTACAATGACGAGACGGTTTCTGCCGAACGTGTCGTGATAGTCGATGGCGAGCCCGAGAGCGAACCGACTGAGCAGCCAGATGACACAGCGCCAACGGACATTGAGGAATCCACGCCAAACGACGGAGCTGCATCAAGTACGCCTGACACATCTCCGACGACTCCCGAAGATACAGAATCGACCTCTCCTGAGTCAGGTACTGAAGGCACTGCAACAGGCACCACGGAAGAGGTAACGACGACCGATAGTACGACCCCCGAAGCATCGGAGGCGCAAGCTGCGTCCGACCCTGCCAACAACGAAGAGAGCGAACAAGTGCTGCCAGACTCGACAGAAGCGGACACGCCGCCAGCTACAGAATAAAATGATGGGAGAACTTGCAGGATTTTGCAGCGAGGCCTCGTGCGCGAGTACGAAGGCCTCGCGCCTGGTGATTCGCCAATCTAGTAAACACAAGACGCGAGTCGGGGCTCTCTAGTAGCTGGAGACTTGAGCCATATAAGGCGGCTTAGGTTCTACCGCAATCTACATTGCGTGTAGAAGGGATATCTAGAACTGGTATACTTCACCCATGGATACAAAAAAAATAGCCATCAACGGCTTTGGACGTATTGGCAGGGCCTTCTTCAAGTTGGCTGCACAGCGAGATGAACTGACGATAGCCGCGATAAATGACCTGGGCGACCAAACAAATCTTACCTACTTGCTTACCCATGATTCTGTGTATGGGAAAACCGGGGATTCAATAATGAAGACTTTGGACGACGTTTCGTTTGTTCAAGAAAAAGATCCTTCACAGTTGCCGTGGGGGGCACTCGGTATCGACATAGTCGTTGAGAGTACCGGAATCTTTCGCGATCGCGAACAAGCCCAAGCACACATTGCTGCCGGCGCGAAGCGCGTAGTTATTTCGGCTCCTTCGAATGATGCGGCGACAATACTCATGGGCGTGAATGAGAGTGATTTAAAAAAACATACTATAACGTGCAATGCATCGTGTACCACAAATGCGGGCAGTCCCGTAATCGGTATTCTTGACGAAACCATAGGAATAGAAAAGGCAATGCTCAATACGGTGCATGGCTACACCGCAACGCAACGAACAGTCGATGGCCCCTCAAAAAAGGATCCGCGCCGCGGCCGCGCTGCTGCAATAAACATCATTCCGACCTCGACTGGCGCGGCTATTGCAACGACGAAGGCACATAAGCAATTGTCGGGCAAATTTGATGGCATCGCGTTGCGGGTGCCGGTCCCGGCAGGTTCAATAGCCGATATTACCTTCGTTGCAAAGCGCGACACGTCCGTTGAGGAAGTGAACAGCATGCTACAGAACGCCGCTGAGAACGTACGCTGGAGCAGTGTGTTTGCGGTTACAAACGAGCCGCTGGTTTCTACCGATATTATTGGCAATACCCACGCCTCAATTGCAGATCTTGGCATGACGCGTGTCGTCGATGGCAACCTGGTAAAGGTACTAGCCTGGTACGATAATGAGGTCGGGTACGCGCACTCGCTTGTTGAACACGTGATAGCTGCCGGTACGCATATATAAGGAAACATGAAAATCTACTTTGCAGCCGACCACGCGGGCGTTCGCTTAAAAGAGCGCCTCGTTGCGTTCGTTCGCGATGAATTGCTTTTTGAAGTCGAAGATCTCGGTGCACACGAGATTGACCCGAGAGATGATTACCCCGATTTAATACGCCGTGCTGCGCAGGTAGTGAGCGAAAACCCGACCAATCGCGCGATAGTGTTGGGGGGATCAGGCCAGGGCGAAGCCATCGTCGCCAATAGGTACAGGAATGTGCGCGCCGTCGTCTGGTATGGTGGCGATATCGACATCGTGCGTCTTTCTCGAGAGCACAATGATGCGAATATACTGAGCCTCGGTGCCCGACTCATGAACGAAGAGACTGCTCAAGAAGCGGTCCGGGCATGGCTTTCAACGAGATTTAGCGGTGATGAGCGGCATGTACGGCGAATACAAAAGATTGATGATGGTCCTGTGCATACATAACGTAGAGGAGTGTTTACGAGAATGATACTATTATATCCATATGCAATACAGGAGAAGTACATATGCCAAATAATTACAATAACAACCAAGTGACGTTCGACGAGCCGGGAATGAATTACGGAGGCCAGAGGCCGCGAGGCCCCAGGCAGTCGTGGCTTACAAAGCTTGTGATACGACTTGGTTTTGCAAAAGATGCAAAACAGGCAGCGGTTGTATTGATCGTCCTGGGTGTCGTGGCGCTCATATTGGCCGTAGTATTTTGGCCACGCAATTCCGGGTATGAGATCGTTCCACAACCGGGCTTGGGGATTACCCAGAGTCCCTAGCATGGATTTGAACCGCGCGGTGATTGAGCCCGCAGTAATGGCCGACGAGTGGAGTTCGCTAACAGAGCAGATTGATGTAATAGCTGATGTAGCAACGCACATTCAAATAGACGTGATGGACGGGCAGCTCGTTCCTCCGTTTAGCTTTCCGTACAATAAAACAACACTCGATACGCAACAGCTGCCCCACACCGACTCTATACAATTTGCTGCGCATCTGATGGTGCAGCATCCACAAGAAGTCGGGCTCCGCTTCATTCATGCGGGGGTGCAGCGAGTAGTTGCACAGATTGAAGGGTTTCGTACAGGGGAGGTGGCACGTGTTTGCGACGAATGGAAACTGGCAGGAGCCGAGGTCATGCTCTCAATAATGCTCGATACCCCCCTTGACCAGGTTACGGATTTTGTTGAGGCAGGTGTTGTTGACGCAGTGCAAGTCATGTCGATAGCACAAATCGGATACCAAGGACGCGCCTTCGACGAGCGAGCGCTTATACGCATTCGAGAACTACGAGAACGGTATGCGGATGTTATAATTGCGGTTGATGGAGGTGTGGGTGAGCACAACCTCAAAAGACTGTTTGATGCAGGGGCTACCGTGTTTGGTGTTGGCTCGGCAATTATGAAGGCGGATGATCCACGACAAACATTGGCTCACCTACAAAATCTTTTAGACTCATATGCTCAGCGATTCCAACATACGAGAGCTTGAGAAGGTGGCAAATACTATCCGCCAGGATATTATCGAGATGCTCTTAGAAGCAGGTTCAGGACACACCGCAGGGCCGCTTGGCATGACCGACGTGTTCGCATTGTTATATTTTCATGCGATGAAACACGACCCGAAGAATCCCGAATGGAGCGAGCGTGACCGCCTTGTGCTCTCAAACGGACATATCTGCCCGGTGCAGTACGCGACGATGGCACGCGCAGGATACTTCCCGGTTGAAGAGCTTACGACACTGAGGAAACTACACTCGCGCCTACAAGGGCATCCGCATCGTGAATATCTACCAGGAGTTGAAGTAAGTTCGGGACCTCTCGGCAGCGGGCTTGGGCAGGCTGTCGGGATTGCACTGGGGCAACGCATGGATACGGGGCGCGGGACGGGAAACTATGTGTACGCGCTTATGGGGGACGGAGAACTTAACTGTGGCATTATTTGGGAGGCGGCTATGCTCGCAGGCAGAGAACGACTCCAGAATCTTATTGGTATTGTGGACAGGAACGGCATACAAATCGACGGCTTTACCTGGGATGTCATGCCGCTTGAGCCACTCAAGGGAAAGTGGGAGAGTTTTGGGTGGCACGCTATCGAGGTAGACGGCCACAATTTTGCTGCACTTGATGAGGCGATCGGCGAGGCGCAGTCTGTTAATGACAAACCGTCGGTCATAATCGCACACACTATCCCCGGCAAGGGCGTGAAGGAGTTCGAACGAGATTTCCATTGGCATGGCAAGCCCCCAAACAAAGAGGAGGGGGTTCGTGCTCTCAAGGAACTACGAACATTGGGAAAAAGAATTATGTGTATCGACTGTGATTAGGAGCATGTACAACCGAGATCAAAATTTACATGAAGGAGTATTCGATACAGAAGTCGAACAGGTCCCGTTACGCAATGGGTTTGGCGAGGGCTTAGTTGAAGCTGCGGACAACGACGAACATGTTGTGGGCCTGTGTGCGGACCTGACAGGGTCTACACGAATGAATGCATTTGCGGATAAATACCCCGAGCGATTTGTGCAAATTGGTGTGGCCGAGCAAAACTTGGCCGTGGTTGCCGCAGGGCTGGCGGCAACCGGAAAAATTCCATTCATCACTTCGTACGCCATGTTCTCTCCCGGAAGAAACTGGGAACAAATTCGCACGACCATCTGCTATAACGACAGACCCGTAAAAATTATAGGGAGTCACGCCGGGGTGTCGGTAGGCCCAGACGGAGGTACACACCAAGCCATTGAAGATATCGCAATCATGCGCGTTATACCGCGCATGCACGTAATTGCTCCTTGCGATACTCATGAAGCGCGACGAGCAACGGTCGCGATTGCCAAAACCAAAGCACCAACTTACATGCGCCTTGCGCGCGAGAAAACTCCCGTGATGACGACAAAACATACCTCGTTTGTAATCGGGAAGGCGTATGAAATGTGGCGTTCAAAGAATCCAGAGGCTGTCATTATCGGCTGTGGCCCGCTGTTGCACCATGCTCTTTTGGCCGCTAAGCAACTACACGAAGACGGTATCGGCACGGTTGTGCTTAATAACCACACGATAAAACCTCTCGACAAAAAAACCATTACGACTCTCGCAAAAGAGACAGGTGCCGTTGTAAGTGTTGAAGAACACCAAGCTGTTGGAGGTCTCGGAGGAGCCGTAGCAGAAGCGCTGGCGCAAGGCGCTCCTGTTCCGATGGAGTTCGTAGGAGTCAAGGATGTATTCGGACAGTCAGGAACTCCTGAGGAGCTGGTTAGGCTATACAAGCTCGACACTACGGCGATAGTGGCAGCCGTGCGTACAGTGATAGCGCGAAAACAAGGACACTAATCGATTACAAGCAGAGCCTGAGTTCTCTTTGTGTTCGTGATGTCCCGGGAGCTACGTTACTAAGGACGGACACAATACACAGGGTCTGTGCATGTGACAGCCCCGACTGTTCCGTCTATGTCGTTAGAGAGAGCACTGTGCCCTGCGTTTTCCAGGTTTGCTCCAAGTACATAACTTGTGCATATCCCGGATGCAATTGAACATGCAGCACCCGTGTTGGTAAGGTTATCGTAATAGTATGCGCTCCCGGTTCGCGGGTCGGTGGGAACTGAGGGAATATAGTTGCCAGAAGCAAGCGAGGAAAGAGCATCCGGATATTCCGGGGGGCTCGCGTCATCAAACCTAAGCTCTAGAGCAGTTTGCAGCTGTTTTAGATCACTGAGACGACGAGCATCACGAGATTTTTCTCGCGCAGAATTGAGCGAAGCAAGTACGACTGAACTCAGCATTCCAATAATTGCGATGACAACCAGCAGTTCAATCAGCGTAAAACCTCGGTGTCCTGTTTTCCTGAACATACAACAATTATATCAGTGCGGAATGTCCTTTTACAGTTCTTCGAGTTTATAGTCTGCTGGTGCCTTGTCCAGATATTCCTCAATTTCTTCCCGGGAGAGGAGACCCCTTTGAGCGCCAATATATTGGACCACCGACATTGAGTTGATAGGCCCTCGCCGAAGGGCCTCCGGAAGTTCCATGCCTAGTGCAAGCATCGACGTCACGGTACTCGAGAATGAGTCACCTGCACCAGTTCGATCTACGGGAGGGGCAGGGTCTGGATACATGGGCACCCTCCAGTATCCTTCTGAGTTTGAAGCAAACGCTCCCGCGGGGCCGTCCGTGATGACTGCAATAGCAGGTCCGAGTGCGCGTACGCCGTCGAGAAGGTTCTTCATATCGTTGCTCTTTGAATCCAAGATTCGCTGGGCTTCCTGTTTGTTGCAGAAAAACAGTTCACTCGCCTCGTATACGTCGTGTATCTTCTCAGCTCCCAGGGAGATTTGAAAACTTCCCGGCTGGAATGCCAGCTTTACACCGTTCTCTTTGCAGTAGTTCGCAAGATCGTGATGGTACTGAAGTCCGTGTTCACCAACGCTTGAGAAATAAATCCACTCCGGCGGTTCGTCAAATACCGGAATTGCGTACGGATACTCATGGTGTTTTATAAGAATGGTTCTCTCTGGACCATACCGCAGCACGTAATGATAGTTACTCTGCATGCCTTTGTGCACCTCAACGTATGAGGTATCGACCCCTTCCGTTCTCAGGGAATCGAGCTTTTTTTTGCCAAAGTCATCGTCGCCAATGTCGGTTACAAGCGCAGTGGTAAGACCCAAACGATGAGCGGATACAGCGGCGTTACCTGCATTTCCAACTGCAGGAACTACCGTCACGTCTTCATACTCCAGCTTGTCCCCAAAACGTATCCTGATCTCCTTTCCGTGCTCGTCTTCGCCCAGGTGCACTCCCTCTTTGAGTTTTATAAACGCATCGGTGACGATATCACCAAGACCCACAAATTGATATGCCATGCACCTAATCGTAGCATAGTGGGTATGGTAGACTAGTCCATATGAAAACACTTAGAGAATGTACAACCGAAGCGCGCGAGGAAGGACGTGCAATAGGACACTTCAACATTTCAGATTCAAATCAGCTTAACGCCATAGCAGCAGCCGCACGCGATGTTGGTTCCTCCGTAGTGATAGGTCTATCGGAAGGAGAGCGCGAATTCTTGGGGGGGCGCAAGGCTGTTGCCATGATTGCCGCAGCCCGCGAAGAGTTTGGCATTGATATCTTTCTTAATGCGGACCACGCACACGAGGTTCATTCGTGCAAGAGCGCAATTGACGTCGGGTTTGATTCAGTAATTTTTGACGGCACCAAACTCTCACTTGAGGACAACATTGCCAAAACGAAAGAAGTAGTCGCGTATGCCAAGATGAGCGGGCGTGATGTAATAGTGGAGAGCGAACTCGGTTACATTGGCACTTCGAGCAAGCTTCTTGATGATGTGCCCGAAGATGTTGTGCTGGACTCCCTACCGACGGCTGAAGATGCAGAAAATTTTGTTGCCCGAACAGGTATTGATGCGCTTGCGCCTGCGGTGGGGAATCTGCACGGTATGCTCAAAGGGCGCAGTAACCCGTCGCTGCAAATAAACCTCATAAGTGCTATTCGCGCGGTACTACCGACTACAGAGCTCGTATTGCATGGAGGTTCGGGATTAACGAGAGACGACTTTCAGGCTGCAATCAGGGCAGGTATGAATGTGGTGCACATCAATACCGAAATCCGAGTTGCGTACCGCAAGGGGATTGAAAACGCACTGAGAGAAAGGCCGGACGAGGTTGCTCCGTATCGATACCTTAACCAAGGTCGCGATGCCGTGCAGCGCATCGTAACCGAGCGCCTTGAACTCTTTACCGGGAAATATCAGTAATATGAAAGTATACGTAACTCGCCAGATACCTGAAAGCGGACTTGTAAAGCTCAGAAGCGTACATGAGGTAATAGTGAGCGGGAAGGACAGGGTGCTCACGCAAGACGAGCTCATAGCAGAGTTGCAAGAACATAACCCCGACGCAGTACTGTGCTTGCTCACCAATTCAATTAACGGAAAGATATTTGATGCCGCCCCAAATGCAAAGATATTTGCCAACTATGCAGTTGGTTTTAACAATATTGATATAGAGGCGGCAGCAGAGCGTGGAGTCACCGTGACCAACACCCCGGGAGTGCTTACCGACACGGTTGCCGAGTTTGCAATGAGTATGATATGCGCGACTACCAAGCGCATTGTTGAGGCGGATGACTTTACGCGTGCAGGTAAATACGATGGGTGGGGACCAATGCTCTTGCTCGGAGTCGACCTCAGGGGAAAGACGCTGGGGATCTTGGGGGCGGGTAGGATTGGAACCCGGGTTGCCGAGATTGCTCATAACGGGTTTGGCATGAACGTCGTGTACTACGATATAAAACAGAGCGAACATATCGAAAAGGGCGCGCGCGCCACTTTTCGGGCCACGCCCGAAGAGGTACTGCAAGAGGCAGACGTGGTATCGGTGCACGTACCATTGCTCGATTCGACACGACACTTGATAAACGCAGAGCGCTTGGCAATGATGAAGCCGACAGCTTCGTTGGTGAACACGTCGCGGGGCCCGGTTGTGGATGAGGGCGCTCTGGTAAGTGCTCTTAAAAACGGGGCCATACGAAGCGCGGCGTTGGACGTATTTGAGGAAGAACCGGCCTTGGCACCGGGGCTTGCTGCCTTGTCAAATGTCATCATTACTCCGCATATAGCATCGGCAACTGAAGAAACCCGAAGCAAAATGTCCGATATAGCTGCGGAAAATATACTTGCTCATCTACGCGGGGAGGAGCCACCGAACAGCGTAGGAGGCAAGTAGTTACGAACACGTACCCGTGGTATACTCAGGGCACTTACAAACGTAGCAATCCATCATGAGTTTTGGAGCCATTTTAATAATCATCATTGTCGCGGCGGCACTTTGGATGATATGGGCATATAACGCATTTATTCGCCTTATCAACCGTACCGACGAAGCGTGGGCGGACATCGATGTACAGCTCAAGCGCCGCTATGATCTTATTCCAAATTTGGTTGAAGCAGTAAAGGGATATGCAAAACATGAGCGCGGCACTCTTGATGAGGTAACACAGGCACGCGCAGAGGCGACTAAGATACATGTCGACCCGGCAAACATTACCCCCGAGCAGATACAGGCGATGGCAGGAGCTGAAACAGCGCTTACTCAGTCACTCGGAAAACTTCTGGCGGTTGCCGAGAGCTACCCGGACCTAAAGGCAAACGAGAACTTTGTAGAGTTGCAGCGGGAACTTACGGATACGGAAAACAAAATTCAGGCGGCACGTCGTTTTTACAATACGAATGTGCGCGATCTCAACACTGCGGTTCAGTCATTCCCACAAAACGTGATCGCAAATATGTTCAAGTTCACTGAGCGCGATTTCTTCGAGTTGGGAGACGACGAGCAGGCAGCAAAAGAACCCGTGAAGGTCAGTTTTTAATGAAAAAACGATACGGAAAGTTGGTGCGCGACCGAATACCCGCTATCATACGGGCCAGTGGTGAGTTACCAAACTCTCGACCAATGGAACAGGATGAGTATCGACGTGAGCTGCTCTACAAATTAATCGAGGGAGCAGAAGAGGTGCGACAGGCCGGGTATGATCCAGAAAGTCCGATGTTTGTGAAGGAGCTGGCAGATGTCTCTGAGGTTTTCGACGCGATCTTGAAAGAGTTTGAGGTGCCGATAGAAACGGTTGAAGCTGCACAGGAGCAGCGTCGCAGGGAGCGAGGAGGGTTTGAAGACAAGATATTTCTTGAGTCAGTGCAACAAAATTAGCTACGATGGTGTCACTTTATACGCATCAGTCGCAAAATGTTCGAAGGACGTGGATACTCATGTTCGTTTTTTTAGCGGTGGTTATAGGAGTCGGTTGGGGATTCGCACAATACTTTGGAGACGTCTCGTTTCTTTATATAGCGGTGGCATTCTCGCTCTTCATGAACGTAAGTTCGTTCTGGTTTTCCGACAAAATTGCAATTTCAGCCGCAGGAGCAAAACCCGCAGACGAGCGCGAGTTTCGCGACTTGCACAATACTGTTGAGAACCTTGCGATTACCGCGGGCTTACCAAAACCCAAGGTTTACATCATCAACGACCCTGCGCCAAATGCATTTGCAACAGGACGGAATCCAAACAACGCGGCGATTGCTGTTACTACGGGGCTTTTGCAAACTCTCGAAAAAGTTGAACTTGAAGGAGTGCTGGCACATGAGCTTTCGCACATCGGCAACCGAGATATCCTTGTGATGTCGGTGGCGGTAGTCTTGGTGGGTTTCATTGCCATTTTGACCGACATGGTATGGCGGATAAGTTTATTTGGGGGAGGTGATCGGGATCGAAATACTCACCCGGCGCTTATAGTCGCAGTCGTGGTACTTATGATCCTTGCACCAATTATAGCCAAGCTCATGCAGCTCGCAGTTTCTCGCAGGCGCGAGTTTTTGGCCGATGCTTCAGGGGCGCTCCTTACACGTTACCCCGAGGGGCTGGCATCCGCATTGCAGAAAATTAGCAGTTACCAACATCCCATGAAGCGGGCCTCAAGTGCAACCGCACACATGTTCATCGCAAATCCGTTTGGGCCGAGCGGTAAGGCGGGGAAGACGATGCGTAAGTTGTTCAGCACACATCCACCAATGGAAGAGCGCGTGGCGGCCCTGAGGGGGCAGAGCGTATGATAGTGTTTGAGTTGCTTTACTTAGCACTTCCGGCGTTTGTTGCAAACATGATGCCTGTATTTGCACGACGGCTACGGATACTGTCGTCTTTGGCTGTGCCAATGGACGGAGGACGAACGCTCCGAGGAAAAAGAATTCTGGGGGGGAGCAAGACGTGGCGGGGACTCATAGTTGCAGTCTTTGGTTCAGTCGCTGTAGTAATTGCGCAATTCTACGTAAGCGTGCCTCTTACGATAGAGACTGCGGTGTACGACTCTCTTCCAGTAGCCGTGGCTTACGGGGTTTTTGTGGGAGTATTAGTTGTTACGGGAGACTCCGTCGGGAGTTTTATAAAAAGACAATGCAGCATTGAGAGTGGTAAGCCCTGCATACCACTCGACCAGGTAGATTACATAACGTTGTTTGTTATAGGAACACTTCCTTTGATAGCCTGGGGCGTAGTAACTGCCGTTGCGCTTATACTAATAACGTTCTTTCTTAATTTAGGAGCTAACGCATTAGCGTATGCTACAGGAATTAAAAACACCTATTGGTAAACTTTCTGACAAAAAGGAGCGATTTTTTGTAGTGATCTATAACGCACAAGCAGGCAGGGTACGCGGACATGCACTTGAGCGAATACGACATTTTTTCGACGAACGTTCGCTTCCGTACCTCGTGACCGACTTGTCGTACTGTGACTGGAATAACATACGCACAAAGCTGGAAGAGTATGAAGACGTACGTTTTATAGCTGCGGGAGGAGATGGAACTTTGCGTCTTGTTTTGGAACAATTGTGGAAAGAGGATCTGCTCAGACACTGTACGGTAGGCTTTATACCGTTAGGAAGCGCCAACATGGCCGCCGTGTCGTTTCGTCTGCCGTTTGGTCTCTTGCACGCCCTCAAAAAGACAGTGGAGGGGACTCCGAGGGCAATAGACCTCGGTGTTATAAACAATACATATGTATTTTTCATAGCAGCCTTTTTTGGGGTTGCATCAAATGTGACAATAGGTGCCCACCGTGGCCTTAAAAAGAAATGGGGGTGGTTCGCGTACGTTCTTAGCATCGAAAAACTTATACATAGCAATTATCAAAGAAGGTCTTTTATCATAGAATTTGAAGAAAACGGACAAAAAAGGAAAATACGAAGCCACAGCATGATAGTGTGTAACCAACTGAATATTGGGGGACTGAAACCACTTCGGGGCATCAGGCCTGATGACAATCACCTACATCTTATAACGCTGCACAATACGAGCCCGTGGGGATTCCTTCAGGCCGTGTACGATTTCTTCCGTGGCAGGAAAGACACGGGCATACTGCGGCACAAGAGGTTTACGCACACACGCTATACTCTGAAGAATTTTAAGGGCGCAGTTCATCTTGATGGTGATGCGTATATAGATCTTGGAGATACGCTTGAGTTTTGCGTGTTGCCGCGAGCTGCTAAACTGGTGATGTAGTCTATGGTCGCATATATTCCTAACATACTCACAATCTTGCGGATCGCCCTAACATTTGCAGCCATCGCCATATTGCCGTTTGAGCCGCGCGCAATGTATACATATCTGCTCGCTATCTTTGTGGTCGGAGCTGTTTCGGACCTTGCGGATGGTTACATTGCACGAAAGTTTGATGCCGTAACGGATTTCGGAAAGGTGTTTGATCCTCTAGCTGATAAGGTCTTGTCTTTTGTGTTTTTGGTTATCCTGTATGGAGCAGGAATTGTGCCGCCGGCCATTGTACTGCTGCTCATCGTTCGAGATCTGGTAATCGACAGCGTACGAGGGATGTTCACTGCCCATATAAAAGTGATCCAGGCTATTTTTACTGCAAAGGTAAAAACAGCAGCGACATTTGTTTTCATTGCCCTTGCCCTGTATACACTTGCGTATGGAGGGGGGAATATTCTTGAGCTGCTTACGTTTTGGACGGCACTTGCAGCTCTTGCGTTCTCATATATCAGTGCAGCTCAGTACGCGGTAGTGTTCTACCGCGAGTACCAAAATTTCAATAAGCCCGAGACCAAGTCGTCCAAGGTGTAGGCAAACACCGCAAACGGGCGATCCTTTTTGCTTTTAAGACGTGCTTTCAAAAGGCGCGCTTTAGCTTTAGTTGTAAGTGCGAAAAGTCCATCGGTGAGGAACTTGTCTCCGATTACCAAGAGTGGTTTTTCGTCCACGACCTGAATGTGTTTTAGAATACGCGGATCTGGCTTGCGAAGCTTTGTGTCAGCCCACGGTACGTTAAGCATACCCGCTACTTTTGGGGTGCGACCTTTACGACGAGAATTTGAGACGAGCCAGACATCGTTGTTTCCGATGAGTTCTAGTATGTAGGGCAGGACTTCTTCGCTTGGCTCTTCTTCGCCGTCGGCCATGAGAACTCCGTCGACATCGAGCAAGATAGTATGGTCGCGTATGTTCTCATCACGGATAGTTTCCCAGTCTGTCCAAAGGATATTTTTCATGTGTGAGTATGATAGTGTATTGAAACGCGAAACGCGAACGGAGAGGTGGCTGAGTGGTTTAAGGCGCTCGCTTGGAAAGCGAGTTAGGAGCAATCCTACG
>CESG01134477.1_pt1 | contig 27782 bp, 28 predicted proteins | sample 531121 | NCBI WGS metagenome assembly CESG01 (sample SAMEA2621287, study PRJEB7988) | marine metagenome | biome: marine biome (ENVO:00000447); feature: mesopelagic zone (ENVO:00000213); material: "saline water (ENVO:00002010), including plankton (ENVO:xxxxxxxx)" | depth 800 m
TGGAGCCAGGAACGGGATTCGAACCCGTGACCTCATCCTTACCATAAAAGTAATAGTGGTCTTTTCCCAATAATACGTTGAAAACAATGGCTTAAATGTGGTTTTTGTTATTAAAAATTATGCAGTTGTGATGACCTCTTTTTCTCCAGAAATCATTCAAAAAATACTGATACTTTTTACTTAATAACTTATAAACCGACAGTATCAATACTTTCATAGTTACGCTAAATTTTCAATGGACAACTTATTCATTCTATCCCTTACGTCTTCAACACCAAGAGACCTCAGGTATCTGTCTGTCATACGCAAATCAGTATGACCCATCGCTTTCTGTAATTCGTAAGAGCTAGCACCAACTTTTGCCATTGCACAGGCAAAGGAGTGGCGAAATTGATGTAGATGAAATACCACCCCAGAGTTACTTCGTATTTTATTAACCCAATGCTTTAAACCGTGATTTGAAAGTGCGCCATCACCATTGTTTGACACAATAAAATACTCCGACTTATACCCCCTCTTATTCCTTTCGGAAATATACTCTCTCAGGTGCATATCCAGTATAGGGCTTATGGGTAGTTCCCTTGTCTTTTTTGACTTAGAGGTGTCTCCGCATATTCTAATAATTCCTTTGTTCAAGTCTACATCCATAACTCGTAAGGAACGTAGTTCCCCTCGTCGTATTCCTGTACTGAAAAGCAAATACACCATCGCCTTATCTCTTTTAAAAATTAGAGTGTTAGATGAATGTAAATCTATTGCCCCTATAATCTTTTCTAGCTCTGATTTAGAGAGTGCTTTAATGTCTCTATATTCTGGTTCAGCTGGTCTTACCTTAGGCAGAGGGTTCACCTCTAAATATCCATTCCCTTCTAGCCATACAAAGAAGGAGTTTAATTTGCTCCAATATGTCATGATTGTTGAAGCTTTTACACCAATACGCACTTCTCCTCTCCCAACAACTCTCTTCCTTGTTTCCAACTTCTTAAAAAAGTGGTTCATGCATTCCACAGTGATGTCTGACGGGGTTTTAATATCAGGCATTAAATTAGAGAAATGCTTAAACGCTTCTACGTAACCGTTTATGGTTGCGGGTCTTAATCTACGTGTATATGTACAGTATTCTACGTACTGAAAGAATAGTTCTTGTAATAACTTATGGCTTTTCATTTTCGTATCCTTAATACGAGTAAAGAAGCTTATGTCTTTTGTTAAACGAAAAAAACAAGTCATCTGACCTGCTTCTGTTACCTAACAAAAGCAAGGAGGTACAAACCTTCCATAAACTTTTGCCATAAGTGTTTATTAAATTGTGCGACTATCTTTCTCTTGTACGAAAACTTACGTCTCGTACATGGATATTATATAACATGCCCACTTCTTTGCAAAATAGGTTCTATCTGTTTACGCTTCTACTTTCTGTATGTTGTCGTAATCAAGCGTATCTCGCAACTTTATAATATCTTCCTCAGAGAGGTTGTTTATCACCTTCGTTATCTTATCTTGTTCTTCTGTCTTTTGTGATTGTGCTGATACTTGAACCGCTTTTGGTAGAGCACTCCTTTCTCCCATTCCGTCATATCCGTATCCCAAAACATCAAGTTCTGCCTGTACGGCAGGACTATTAAAAAACTTATGGGGTTGCCGATACATCGCCTTGCTATAGCCAGCTCTTCTCAATGCGTCAGCTTTACTTTTCCTACCGCCACCCAACCAAAGCTGTATTGCTCGTCGCTGTCGGTATGACATTGGCTTTCCGTGTATATACATACACATATAGTAACAAAAATACTTATGTCTCGTGAGATTTTGCTACCGTTTGCTACCCATTGCACCCATATTTTTATTTTGGGTCTATAAAATCAAGTCCCACACGATAGTATTTAACCTGTATTTTATCTGCCACCATACCAACAGCATTTGTTAGTCGTACACTTCCATCTGATGCAATTATAATACCTCGCACGTCTTGTCCGTTAGTTGCGAGATTACTTTTAACCCAACCCATATAGTGAAGTATCTGTCCTACAACCTTTTCACCACTCCGTCCTTTTTTAAGCTCTATGACAACAAAATTGTTATCCTTATCAGTCGCCAGAATATCAATCGCACCACTATCTGTCGGATACTGCTGTCCTATCTCACCATCCTCATCTTCATATAATGTCAGTCCCTCTTCTATACTTATGCGTTCCCAGTTACGTACAATAAAGTTTTCTAATTCTTTCTCCCACTGAAATTGCATTTCTGGGTCTCCAATGGTCTCGCTTTTATTATCGTCTTTATTATCTTCATCAGAAGTCTCCACTTGTTCTATCTTTTCAATCTGCTCTTTCTCCTTATTGTATTCATCTTTAAGTAAACGAGCAGTTACGTAAATAACGTCTTGCGTAATCCACCTATACCCTAGGTCATCAAAGTCCAACCCCCTTGTTAAACTTCCTCGTATCTTCTCTATCTGCTCATTACCTTTTATGTATTCAAGTAGCGCATCAGTATGTTCAGATAAAATCTTGTATTTATCACCCTCAGAAGTTTTGGGAGCAATCTTGAATTCATCATTTATATATCCTGCAAACGCACGCCACTCTCTCGGCTTCATTGCGTTATATGCTTCTGGATTGTGGTATCCAAGAAGTAAGCTTAGAAAGCGTAATCCCGCATAGCTATGAGCTTCTCCTCCAAGTTCTTTATTTTGTATATCCATTAGTCTGTCTAAATCCGCATGTGCTTCATTTATGCGAGCGATAATATCTTTATCCTCATTAAACAAGTTACGCAATATCTCTCTGGTCTTGTCTGGGAACTGGCTTGCAAATATGAGTAGCATTTTACGAGGAAAATAGTGAGCACCTACCACAAGGTTATTCACTATGATTGATTTATCCAACATATCTCCCAAATCTTGTGCTTCAATGTCAAAGTTCTTTTGGAATGTCTCAACTGCTTGAAATTTATATCCCTCTTCATCTTTGATGTGAGTTTCTATTGAAATTTTATTTATGTGGTCAAGGTATATCTCAACCCACTTTTTTATTTTTTGCTCTGAAATCATGTTTTAGGAACTACGTCCACCATCAAAAGACGAAATTTTTACTTATTATGTAATCTTACAAGTTCGTCAAAGTTTTTTGCTTTATCTTTTTCGTATACTTCTTGCTTTACATACAAAGCTTTGTAAACAACCTTACTTTGTCGCCCGTTTACATCCTCACACCACTTTTCAAGTCTCTCAAACTTTATCTTAGCATCGTCATCCTCTCTACCTTTTGTCTCTATTACATACACTTCTTTGTCACTCACTTTTACAAAGAAGTCTGGATAATAGAAAGAGATAAACCCTTCGGAGTTCTTATACTCAATTCGTAATGCGTTTGCTTCTTTGTTCTGGAAGTTCTTAGCAAATGAGACAACATCTGACACTTTTTCAAGAAAGGCGGAGAACTCTAGCTCAAAGTTACTGTCACCAACTATTCTATTGAAAACAGACTTCTTAGGTATCAAGAATGCTTTATCGTTGGCGACGAATGGTCTCGCTTCACTAACTTTTAGATAATTCTTTATTTCAGTATCGCCCTTGTCTTGTACCGTCAACTCATTGATGGCTTTCTTGAACTCATCTTTTATTAGTTTTATATATTCAACTTCTGATAGATTACGCAAAACATTTAAGTTTGTAAGCTCTACCGTGCTCTCAAACATATAGTTTTCAATAAAGTCTTTTACTTTACCGAACATAATGTCGTAACATCCAAATAGTCTTACCTCTCGCATTATTGCTTGTGCGAAGAAACCGACTGCACTCTGGTAGTTTGGCTCAATGTCTCCAGTCAAAATTGTTTTGTGATGAACTTCTTTAGCGACAACATCTTTAAATACAATCTCTCGCTTTTCTTCTTCAGTAAAAGTTTTTATTGTTACTGTTTCGTTTCCAAACTTTGACACATCCAATTCGGCAAGATTTTTATACTCTCTCTGTATTCTCGGTGTCATTACAGGGATTTCAATATCAAGCTTTTCAATATCTTTATCAGCATTTTCTTTATCTACCTCAACAACCATTGGAGAAACTGGTTTTGTCCCTTTTCCCATGAGTCTTTTTTCAAGCAACACCCCTTCGCCTTGAATTGACTCAACGAAATCCATAAACGCAGGTGTTCCAAGGACACTAACGTATTCATCAATATCATCTCTTCCAAAGTACATTCTTCTAAGACCTCTGCCTAGCGTTTGTTCTGGAAGTATCTTTGAGTCCGAAGCGAATGGTCGTAATCCTACTATAGTAGTTACGTTTTTTACGTCCCAACCTTCTTTTAGCATCATTACAGAGACAATGACCTTATAAGGACTTTCCCAACCATCAATGTCGTTTGCCTGCTTTCTCAACTCTTCTAATTCTTCTTTCTTCTTTCCACTAGTACTCTCAGATATTTCTCCACTTTTGTTTGTATGAATAGTTAAAACAGCATCCTTAAGATAAGAGAAGCTTGTTTCTAGGTACTCGGCGACCTCATCACAGTTTTTTGTATCGTCAGTCATTATAAACAAGAGGGCTTTCTTATTTAGTTTCTTGTGCTCGTCAAAAACTTTTTTCCATTCCTCAACACCAAGATTGATGTAGTCTCTATACTTTTCACTAAACAAGGCACTCTGTTTTTCTTTTAGCTTTCCACGACTTGCTTCGTCTGGGACTACTGGATTTTTTACAACTCTCTGATGAATCGCTTCAACTAATGGGTAGTCTGATATTGTTTGCACAAAAATAGAGCCATCTTTCTTCTTTGGTGTTGCAGTAACGTCTAATTGTAAAGATAAGCTACCACCCTTTTGCTTTAGTTTATTATCTATATCACGAATAGATTTGAGCCATGCGTTTTCTTCGTGAATGTGATGAGCTTCATCGTTTATTACGATAAGCTCATCTATATCACGCACAATCATCCCCAAATCAACAGTAGAGTCGCTTGTTTTTGTAACAGGTTTGTCTCCAAGGAAGTACCCCGAACTATCTTCGTCATCGGCACTATACTCTTGTACATCAGTCTCAAAAACCCTATGAATGTTTGTTAAAAAGATATTTCCAGTATCAGAAACATTTCTTAGTTCGTCTTGTAAATGTAAAGTGACTTGGAAATCATCCTGCCAATTTTGACCCATATACCCATTATCTGGGAGTACTGGGTCTGCAAAAAATATATGGTTACCTTCAAAATCACTTTTTATTCTTTCAAATACGATTACGTTCGGAGCTATCAATAAAAAGTTTTTTGCTAGGTTTGAGTCTGATTCGTATTTCTTATGGAAATACGCCCAAGCGATGACAAGACTCATCACTTTTGTTTTCCCTGAACCTGTTGCCATTTTAATGACAAATCGTAGCCATTCCTCTGTGAACATCTGTGGACTTAAGACGCCTGTTGAGTTGTATCGTATTAAATCGTACTTGTCCTTCACCCCAGCCACCTCATAGAGCCACACAACGGTCTCTAGAGCTTCTCTCTGTGCAAAGTAGTACTGAAATGGGTACGAGGTGCCGTCAGCGTTATAGAGGATGTGCTCCTCCTTAAACCACCATGTAAGCAGTGCCTTTGAGGTCTCACTTGTGCCTTCGTATTCGTTATTTCGCCACTCTTGTACCTTTTTGCGTAGTTCTGCAACAAGTGGCGGGATAAGTTTTTCAAAACCCTTCTCACGCAAATCTTCGTCAGCAGGAAACCACCTTATCTCTGGCTCAAGAATTGCAAACGGGTCTTTTGGAAAGTCTTTGTGTAACGCCATATTATATCTTTACATCAATTACTTTAGTGGTGTCGTTACCAAAGATATCCACGACCTTTATCGCAACTTTGTAATCTCCCTTCGGTAGTTCTTTTGGAGCAGAAGTGAGTTCAAGGTTTCTATTTTTCTTAGTGCGGAAGCTCTGCCACTCGTTGTCAAAGATGTAGTCTCCAGTCCATACTTCTTTCTCTTCGTCGTTCTCAAAGACCTTAATTATCTCTTTTCTGTCAGCAAAATCATAATCTATAGCCCAATAATCAATCCAGTCACTCCATTTCTTTGTAAGTACCTCACGAGCTACCTCTTGTGTATCTTTATCTTTAGCTACTTTCAGTACCTGCCCATTTTCAATAATCACCTTTGAGCGTCCCGCTTTTAGTTCCTCGTCAATTCCGCCGTTATCTTGATTATAGAATACAGAAAAGTCTGTGAGTTCAATTGCCAGCTCTTTCATATTTCCACGCCCTGTCACTATCGGCTTTACATCAATATAAGCAACGTCGTAGAAATTAACATGACCTCGCTCTACCGCTCTTTTATCAAATACTTCACGAGGGATAATCTGGAATGCAATATCTATCCCCTCGGTTATAAAGTCATCAAAAACCAAGCCCATTTCATAATCAAACCCTAGCACGTCTACTTTAGTAAGATTTTTCTCCTTCATTTCAGCAACAATCTCTTGAATGAACTTTTGAGAAATGGGCAGATTGATTGGACCAATTGCTACCAGTCTATCTCGTTTTTTCCCAACAACATTTAAAAAGCTCTCAACTGGCTCTGCTTTATATGCAGAAAGGATAAGACTAATAAACTCTTGTTCTTTGCGTTCTGCTTGCCTTGCTTTTTCTTCTGCTCGCAAGTCATCATTGGTTTCTAGAAAACTTTCTCTTTCATATTTTCCGACATTAAGTATTTCAAATGCACGGAAATCTTTCTCATTTTTTTTGAGCTCCCTCTGAACACCAATCATTCTTTTACGTGAGGTGTGAACACCAAACTTACCCAAATCGGTTCCAATCCATTTTCTATTAAGTTTTTCTGCTACAGCAAGTGCAGTACCAGAACCACAAAAGAAGTCAGCTATCAAATCACCTTCATTTGTTGATGTTTTAATTATTCTTGCAAGCAATCCTTCTGGTTTTTGTGTTGGATAGCCTAATAATTCTGGACCACTTTTTGTCATAAAAATATCAGCCCATAGGTTTTGGACGGGTCTTCCAGGGTACTCATCCAAGTACTGTTTTAGGTAAGGAGTTCCTTCCTTTGAATAATATATTCGATTTTGCTTTTCCAGTTCATCTATTCCTTTTTGAGTATATGTCCAGTGTCTGCCCTTGGAAGGTAAGCGTGAGACGCCTTTGAATATCCTAGCAGGTCCTGCTCCTTTTCCTGTTATTACATTAGGATAAAAACGGCGTCCATCTGCATCCTGCATAGTAAATCTTTCTTTGATATATTCCTCGGTGTATGGTTCTGTTTGTTGATTATAAAGTTTTGATGTAGATTTGCTATAATAAAAAATTGTATCAGTTACAACTCCATATTTTTTGCCGTCATTGTGTGCACCAAATCTTTGCCATACAATTTCATTTTGAAAGTTTTTTTCACCAAATATCTCGTTAAGGACCAACCGCATATAGCTATTCACTCTCCAGTCACAGTGGACGTAAATACTTCCATCTTCTGCGAGTAAGTCGTGCATTAGTTTAATACGTTCATATATCATTGCAATAAAACTATCTGCTCCTTTCCCCCAAGTATCACGATAAGCGATTTCCTCAATTACGGATGGTTTTTTAGTAAAACTTTCTTTTTCAGCATCACCAATTTCTATATCCATAGAAAAATCAGCCCCAACATCAAACGGAGGGTCTATATAAATCAACTTAAGACCCCCTTGTGCTTCTATTTCTTTTCGCATAGGTCCATTTTTGAGTGAAGATAGAATAAGCTTGTTATCTCCCCAGATAAGCTTATTAGTCCACCCTGTAATTTGTTTGCCTGACGTGTCAAAAAGAGTACCTCCATCACCAAACTCTTTTCCTTCTCGTGGCTCGTCAATTTGCTCAATTACTTGAAAAGGAAGTACTACATTTGTCACTTCATTAGTTTTTCCATTCCAAAGAAGCTCTACTTCACGGTCATCTTTAAAGAGTAAAAAACGATACTTTTCTGGAAGAGGTTTACCTGCTTCCAAGTATTTAATAACATCTCGCCTTTCGTTATCAGAAAGATTTAAACTATTTTTTGTACCTTGTTTGTTCATAATTCACTAGATGTTTGAATGCGTTATTACTGGCTTTGAGAACACACTCATGGCTTTATAGATGTTTTTATTATCTCCGTACTCATTTGTTAACCTACCTGCAAAGATTGCAGTTGAAATACCTTCCTTTTTTGCCGTATTTTCAATTGCTCTACTTAAACCAACTTTTGCATTTTGCTTTTCAAAGAAAGACATCGTCTCCTTAAAGTTTGGCATCAATTGTTTTTGTGCGAAGCTATCTGCTTGGTCTTCTAATTCTGTCTTCTCCCCATTTTGGTCAAAATCTACAAATACCTCCTTTTTACTATGCAGGAGAATGTGCCCAATTTCGTGGAACAAATTGAACCAGAATTGACCCTCAGTTCTCTTGTTGGTGTTGAGCATAAGAAGTACTTTATCGTTTGCCAGCCACTTAGAAGCTCCTTGCGTATGTGTATTAGTCATTTTAGGCATATACACAACCACAACACCACAATTAGAAAGAAGTTGCTCAACTTCTGGTAAATACTCTTCTGGAGTACTGTTTGATAATTCCCTAAGCTTTGGCAAAAGGTTCTTTAATTTCTTTTCATCAAAAGGTTGTGTATCAGTACGCTGTGCTTTTATTTTTCCAATTCTTAACCAAGCAGACAGAGTATACGGATTTACATTTTTCCTCTTATATTTACGGAATGCAAAATCCATAGTTCCTTCTTCAACAAATCCAAGAGAATTCACACCAAAAAACTTTTGTAATTCTGATGTTATTTTTCCAAGATTTTCTTGAGTCCAAGATAATCCTGACACAAAACCCCTATCAAGTTTCTTTAGTTCGCTGTAAGTTTCTTTGAACTTTACTGCCTGTTTTTTTACTTCTTCTGCTAGCTTAACTTCCTCCTCAGAATGAGCAATGCTTGCATCATATGCCTGCTGTAGCTTCATCCAGTATTCAGATGGAAAGTTGAATACCTTGCTTAATTTGAACGCAGTAGAATGTGTTATAGGGTTACGCCCCCTTACAATGTCATTGATTATCTTCTTTGATAACCCAGTTCGCTCGGACAAGTCTGCCTGCGACATATCATATTCTTCAAGTGCATCCTCAAGAAACTCCCCAGCATGTATTGCGACTGGGGACTCCCAACCGTGTAGTGCTTCAGATACTTTTCTGTCGTGATATTTTGTAAATTGTGTACCCATATTTTTATTTAATGTTTTTCTATTCCTAGTATCTCAACCTTAGTAATTGTAGTTAAGTCTGATAAATCGTACTCATCTCCAATAGGTATAAAACGTATTCTGTGTACCCCTCTACCACCTCCTAATGAAGGAACATCAATCGTAAAGTATAAAAACTGTTTCCCTTCTTTAATTGGATGGCAACGCAAGTTTGCTGGCAATTGGTTTATTGATACGACAGAAGCTATGTTTGATATCGCTTTGAAAGCTTTCTTTGCCTCCTTTTTGTCAAAACCTGCACCCAAAAGAGCTTTCTCACTTTCAAATAATTCTCTCGTTTTTCTATCTTTCCAGTATACCTCCATACTATCAGAAAATGGTTAATAATAAAAATACTTATACACACTTCTTGTGTACACAAATATAGCATAGATATTGCAACCAATCAACTTTAATGGAAGTAATTCGTATTATTTTTAATCAAGTAGCCCTGAGTGGATTATTGTCTGTAGCTGGTGCTTATCTTTTTGTAAGTCTATCTCAATAAGTTTATCTTCTGCTCCGTGAGTACGTAAAACTTCTCGCTCTTTTAAGCTGACGTCGTCGTCAAACCATAAGAAATCCTGTGTGAAATCTATCGCTTCGGTTTTTAGCTCTGTCCAAGAAGTGGGCTGTATTTTCATTCTTTTTATAAGCTCAAATGTGTGTGGCTCAGCTTTCTTCTCCAGAAAGCGCATCACCTGAGTGTCATCACCATTCATACAGTGAGTTGTAAGCCAATACACCCTAAAAAGACCGTCTGCTTGTCCATTTCCTAAGATAGAAAAGAACCACGGTAGGTGTAAGGCAGGTTCACCAAAATTCTCCAAATTGTCTCGTACTAGAACACCATCCACATCAAGGTAGATATCTTTCATGTTATCCGTGTTGTAAGTCGCTTTCTAAACATACCGCCATCATAGCGTAGTTGTCGGAGTTTTCCGCATCAGCCATACTTTTTAAGTTCTCTTCCAGCCATTTAGGGTTCTTCTTTGCCCACTTATACAGTTTAGGAAAATCCTCTTCTGTTAACTCCACATCCAAAATTATAATTGGCGGTTCTTCTTTATTTATCATGGTCATCTACATCTATATTCTTCACAGTGGTCATAGGTGTTTTCTCCCAAACTCTCGTCGTGAGCAATAAATATCTCCTCGCAAAGCGTCTCAACTTCTCCACTCTCAATTACAGAAAAGTAATCGTAAGAAAACTCCCTTCCTATGTAATCTTGCATGCCTTGTGGTAACTCCTGTCTAAAATTATCTACCAAGTCGTTGAAATTGTACCTACCTTCATAAAAGGTACTAGCACACGAATCAACAAAAAAAGTCTTCTGTTTTTCATATTGCTTAGATGTCCAGTATCCATACACTACAAAAAGCACGATTACACCAAATATAATTAAAACTGTATTTGTAATTTTTTCTTTATCCATAAGCCCGCTGTAGTGGCAGGCAAACAAAAAGCCAGCCACTGCCTCCTCCCGACCGAAGCCGAGAGCATACCAGTTTCCCAGTATGACGGATAAAGGCGAGAACAATGACTGGTTCTTTACTCTTTATCCGACTTTTGCACCATACCTCCAAGTACACTTAAAGGGTTAGGCACTGTCTATTACAGACATACAATTATTCAATTGTAAAATGAATTATAACACCAAAGATTAAATGTGTGGCTTATTCTATACATAAGTCATTCAGTGGATGTTTTACCATTTGCGACCTCAAATGCTCTGCACTCGCAAACAAGTAAATCGTAGTGGTTTTTATATCACTATGCCCCATCATTCTTGAAAGCGAGTATACATCGCAACCGCCCTCTAACATTAGGGTCGCAAACGTATGTCGCAACTTATGGACTGAAAACTGTATTTTTGAAACCTTTTTCATTTTATTCGTTAGATTTCTTAAGCCACTAACTGTAAAACCCTTGTTTCTATTTAGAGAAGCAAAGAACTCTGGGCACGTTTTATTAAGTCGCTTGCGTTCCTTGAGATATCTTTCAAGAGTTTGAGCTAGTGTGTAACTCATTGGTACAACCCTATCCTTACTTCCCTTTCCTTGCCTAACAAAGATAGAGAGATTTTCTATATCTACGTCCGTCAGTTTCAAATTAAGCAATTCTTTCCTACGCAATCCTGCAAAGATAAACATTGAGTAGATAGCGTGATTTCTATACCGTAGAAACTTGTAGTCATACGGGTAGTTATAAACAATTTCTAAGATTTTTAGTGCTTCCTGCTTTGTTAACTTAGGCGGTATTCTCTTTTCTAGTTTTGGTATTTCAACACATTCAATGAAGTTTTTCTTCATGTATCCATTTTCAACACACCACCGAAAGAAGACCATTAGCGATTTGTGGTAGCAAATAAAAGTATTTGCTTTCCAATTCCTCTCTGCTCTTCCGTGCACAAACAAGTTTCTAACATTCACTTCTGTTATTTCTTCAATTTCACTTATGTTATATAAATTACAGAAGTAATTTATAACTTGCCGATACCTACCTATCGTCTGAGGAGAGTATCCCTTAATGTAAGACGAATAATCGTAAAACTTATGAGCCAATCTTTGTATATTCATATAACTGCTTGTAATTGCAGTATATTTTTGAGCCGTTGTGCGGGATTGAACCGCAGACCTCTCGCTTACCATGCGAGTGCTCTACCAACTGAGCTACAACGGCATAACTTGATTTTAACAACCGATGACCTCTTTTACGACTAAACAGCCCCAGAGACCATACCAAACCACTTTAAAACCCTTACATATCAACACCTTTACCCAATTCGTGGGTAGACCTGTTTATTACCATGGATGCGCTCTACCAACTGAGCTATCCCGGCATACATACGTATGCACGTACGTACGTCCATACATACGCTGCTGTATCTTACAATGTTTGACTATGAGCGCAAATCACTTGTTTCTATCTCTGTGCGCAAGGAATCCAACAGCAAGAAGAACTCCTGTCATGTTTGCCAGCAGATCAAGACCTGTATTAAAGTAGCCTCCCACATCAGTTTCCGGAAATGAAAGAACAGCAATAAATTCTACAATCTCATTTAACGCACCCAACCCCATACCGACACCTACTGCAAGCGCATAGCCCAGTGTCTTTGAAGCGCCTTCTTTCCATCGCGGTGCAAGTAAGTGGTGCGCAACGAGTGTCGCAACCGCAAACCCAAAGGCGTGTACTACTTGGTCATATTTAACAAGCGTTAGTTCTCCATCGGTAAACACACTAATGAGCTGCACACCGTAGAGTACTGTATCACCCACAGGAATACTCCCACCTGCCATATGTGCCAACCCCCAGAGCGAAAGCCCCCCAAAGAATAAGGGGTGAAAATCGAGAAGCAGGTAATGTAGCCACGAGCAACACAAAAAAGATAAGCATCACTCCCACATACCAAAGAAATTCGTAGTTAGCACTCGCAATATAATAGGTTGTAAACCCTGCGACATACAAAAGTGAGAAAAGAAATATAATCCACTCATGACGTGTAAAATTAAAAAACTTCATATCCTATGTTATAAGACCCAAAAGTCCACCAATGAACGTTATAAAAAGTGTAAATAGTGAAATAAGAAACTGCAAAAATAGTGCAAATGTATTCAATATCAATGCAATAATATCGTTAAGGAAGGTTGAGATATTCATATGTAAATAATAACATGCTGTGACACGCTTCCGTGAATGCTTATATAAGGCTATACTGTACCTATCATGCCAGAAAAAACCCCTTCAATACATGAATGGCCAGTACAAGTTGGCGATTACGTACAATTTGGAGAACTATCACAAGAACAAAAAGACCTATTAATGCCCGCATTTGACCCTGCTATTGTTTGTACAGTGGTAAAAATTCGCTCTGCTGATACAGAAGGCCCTTCGGTGCTTTATGTAGTGCCTGGCACACTTTCTAGTGTTGAAATAGAAAAGAATGTATCTAACTCAATACCTGTATCGATTAGACACTTAAAACCACTCCGAGCTAACTAACCTATTTGACCAAACGCAATATATGTGGATACTTGTCAAATGGCAGAGAAAGATGCAGACGTCATAATCGTCGGGGGAGGCGCATCAGGCATGATGTGTGCGGGTATTATTGCTGCTAAAGGTAAGCAAGTATTGATTCTTGAGAAAAATAAAGAACTCGGGAAAAAACTTTCTATAAGTGGTGGTGGACGCTGTAACATAACGAATGCCGAGCTTGACGTACGCGAGTTTCTAAAAAACTTTCCAGAGTCTAGTAAATTCCTCTTCTCCCCTTTCTCACAGTTCTCAGTTAAAGAAACATTTACCTTTTTTGAAAAACGTGGACTTCCACTTGTAATCGAAGCACGTAAACGCGTCTTTCCTAAATCACAAAACGCGTCTGACGTAGTAGATGTGCTCAAAAAAGGAATCGAGAACTCGAACACGCGGATATTTACTGGCACACCCATTCGCTCGATTACGCACGAAGACGGTATCGTAACTGGTGTTATTACAAAGGGTGGTAAGGCGTATAAAGCTCCATACGTGGTACTGGCAGTTGGTGGCGCGGCGGCGCCCGAAACTGGTTCAAACGGTGATGGCTTCCGTATGCTGCGGGAGATAGAACATACTGTTGCAGATTCAAACCCTAATATCGTACCTCTCAAGGTAAACGAGAAATGGGTGCACAAACTCTCGGGAACTACCTGTTCCTTTATGGAAATCCGATTTAGTCAAAACGGTAAAACTAAAATAAAAAAGAAAGGAAAAATACTGTTTACTCACTTTGGCATCTCTGGCCCACTAGTACTCAATACGTCTTTCGAAGTAAGTAAGCTGCTGGAAAAAGGACCGGTGCATGCAGAAATTAATCTCTTCCCCGACACAAACGAAGGTGACCTTGATAAACGTGTGGTAAAACTCTTCGACAAAAATAAGAACAAAAAGCTTCGCAACGTACTTCCTGAGCTACTTCAAAAAAGTTTGGCCCACGCTGTTATCTTTTTAGCCAACCCAGCGCTAGGTGAAGTGAGTGTGCATTCGATATCAAAAGAAGAAAGAAAGAAGCTTGTAAAAACAATGCAGTCACTTGGCTTTATGATTGCAGGAACCATGGGGCTCGACCGAGCAGTTATTGCCGACGGCGGTGTAGCACTTGAAGAAGTAGACTTCTCTAACATGACATCAAGAAAATTTCCTAATCTCTATCTTCTTGGAGACATACTGCACATAAACCGACCGTCTGGAGGGTTTTCACTGCAGCTTTGCTGGACTACGGCATGGGTTGCCGCTCAAGACATACTAAAACGGCTGGTTTAGTGGAAATATTCAAATATCCTGCTAGAATAGCCTCTGTTGCGGACGTAGCTCAACTGGTTAGAGCACCCGCCTGTCACGCGGGAGGTTGAGGGTTCAAGTCCCTTCGTTCGCGCAATAAAACAATAGAGTCTGATGCGCGTAGCATTAGACTCTTTTGTTTTACAATGAACTGGGACTTGAAAGACGGAGGCGGTATCCAAGATGCTGAGCTTGTCGAAGCATGCTTGTCGCCGAGTCAGGGTCGCGAGCTGCAGAAAATTAAGGAGTAAAACGACTATAATTTTCGCAGACTCCTGACCAAGTCCCTTCGTTTTCATTATCCAACAAATGATATACTTGAAGAATGATTAGCTTGAAAAGAGGCACTGTAAAATTACAACCTTACGATCCTAAGTGGCAAAAGATTTTTGAAAAAGAAAAGAACTATTACTTGACGCTCTTGGAAATAAGGTCGTTGCCATTCAGCATATTGGAAGTACCTCAGTTCCAGGGCTTACTGAAAAGCCAATCATCGATCTATCACTTGGTATACAGCGATTCAAAGATGTGGGAAAACTGACGAGTATCCTTAGGAAGTTATGATACAAGTTTGATCGTAAGCTCCAGCATCGACAGTTTTTTGCAAAGGGACCCAATTCAAAAAGAACTCACTATCTTCATGTGATGCGGTACAATGGTGCAAAGTGGAAAAGTGACAGGTTGTTTAGAGAATACCTTAGATCTCACCCAAAACGACTTCATACATATGCAAACTTAAAAAAGGAGCTTGCAAGCCAGTTCCCTGCCGAGCGACAGAAATACTCTGATGGGAAAGATGCGTTTATAAAAGAAACCTTGAAGCTAGCTTCAAAAAGTAAATTTTAAACCTACATCGCCCACCAACGATGTATTCTCAAAACAAAAAACGTCCCAATGGGACGTTTTTTGTTTTGAGTACACTGCCTATCGCTTGCGGCGTGTAGTCTTTTTCTTTGCCGCAGTTTTCTTTCTAGCAGCTGGCTTTCGCTTTACCGCTTTCTTTTTTGCTGCAGGCTTTCGCTTAGCCACCTTTTTCTTTGCAGCTGGCTTTCGCTTTGCTGTTGTCTTCTTCTTAACAGCTTTACGAACTACTTTCTTCTTAGCAGCTGGCTTTCGCTTTGCGACTTTTCTTTTTGCAGTTTTTTTTGTTGCCATAAAATAATGGTTGTGGAGTTGTAATGTACTCGACCTCCCTAAATTATACCGTGTAAAAAAATACAACATGCATATACAACATAAAAGTGTGTACAAGTGTGAATATCTTTCATTATTACATTACATGTAATGCTATAATAAAAGATATGCATGTACGAACTATTCAAACCCTTGAGATCATAATGAAGGGCGCCGCAAATAAGAAGCGTATAGCTATCATTAGCCTTCTCTCTCGACAAAATGATCTAGATGTTGAGCTTATAGCTGAAAAATTAAACATTAGTTACCCATCAGCTGCAGCACACTTACAAAAAATGCATGCGGCTGACATTGTGAGTAAAGAAGATGATGGGTATTTTGTTCTACATCGTCTTACAACTCGCGGTAAACAACTCAACTCTCTATTTCGTCGTTTGTGTTAACAAAAAAACAGGTGCCAGTGACACCTGTTTTCTTTTTGCTTTTAGTGTCGGGGGGCAGAATTGAACTGCCGACCTTAGGTTTATGAGTCCTACGCTCTAACCAACTGAGCTACCCCGACATAACCGTTATCGAATTGTACTACGACCTTACCAAGAGACTATTGCATGAGTCCCTGCCGCAGTAGCCTAACCAACTGAGCTACCCCGACATATTTGATTAACGATTTGGGAAGAATAGCAATTTATTAGCATTCTTTCAATGAAAAAGAGCGCAAAAGCGCTTTTTTTCATACTTGTTGAACAAAAGCGCCTCTATTGGCGTCAGCTCACTAAACTCTCCGCCAGCCGCCGGATCGCTAAGTGGCTCCTGCCCGAACTCGCCCGTCTTCGCTCCAAGGTCACTCCGGCATAGCTCCGCCTTGCAATTCCGGCCGCGAGGCAATCAATTACCTCGCTCCCTTCGCACAAGTATGAAAAATACACCTACAGGAAAACCCATAGGTGTATTTTTCAGCTTGTTGCGGGGGCCGGAATTGCACCGACGGCTCGGGGTTATGAGCCCCGCGAGATACTTCTTCTCCACCCCGCTGCGGAGCACTATATCATAGAAGGAGTTCTCGACCAAGCTACCGCTTAATATACTGTAACTCAACAAACACTTTCTCGTACAGACTCACAACTCGCTTTGCCTCTCGATGACTTATTTCAAAATTACTTCCCTCGTGTGCTACTCGGTTTCGTATTTTGTGTGCTTCCCATGCTTCATCAATGGTATTAATATCACTCCTCTTTATTTGCTTCATTTTTTCTCCCAAACTTTCACCAGTGTATCCTTTATTGGTAATTGCAGTATCTAACAATACATCTGCTTCCAATATGGCTTGGCGCCAGTCGTTGGCATTTTCTGAATTGACGTGCTCCAAAATAACACGCCACCGTCTACTGTATAAATCTGAATCATCAGTTTGTGCGCTATCTACGCCCAGTACTCGCTGTGCAATACTCGAGAGCGGCTGCTGTGCATAGTATCGAGCTTCTGCATTACGAATCTGACGAATGCGCAACATCGAATATATAATACCGACACCTAAAATGAGAGAAAGGATAAGAGAGAACGTAAAAAGAGTCGCCCATGAACTATCAAAGATGATGCTCTGGATGGCATCAGTGCTAGTAAGCGAAGTATCTTGAATTTCAATGAAGGTTTGTTCTCCTTCAACAAAATCATCAAAAGTCGGTGGCGTAATGGTGTTTGTACGCGGCATAGCTATCCTTTTATTATACCTTCAAAATCTTTACCTATTGCAAATAATGAACTGTCAGTACCACGTGCACTTATAAATTGCATTCCAATTGGTAATTGAGAACCATCACGTTCTACCTTCCCCATCGGTATCGAGATACCTGGAGCCCCCAATAAATTAGCAATTACGGTAAACATATCTTGAGCGTACATTGCTAATGGATCGCTTACTTTATCTCCTATTTTAAATGCAGGTGTTGGTGAGGTCGGTGTTGCGATGACATCAACATCGTTAAGTACTTTTTCAAATTCTCTTTTTATTTGGTTTCGTACTGCTATTGCTTTACGATAGTACGCATCTGCATAGCCAGAAGAAAGCACGAATGTTCCAAGTAATATGCGGCGGCGGACTTCAGCTCCAAATCCTTCTTTACGCGTTTGCATATAATCATCAAGTAAATCTTTCCCTTGTACTTGAACGCCATACCGAATACCGTCGTATCGCGCCAAGTTAGTGGATGCTTCAGCAGGCATAATAATATAGTAGACGGCTAATGCATACTTGCTTGTTGGCAATTCAATATCAACTATTTCATATCCTTTACCTTTGAGAGCTTCGAGTGATTCTTCAAATGTTGCGATAACATCTTTGTCTACACCTTCGGTGAAAAATTGGCGTGGCACACCAATCTTTTTAATAGATGTACCTTCTCTGAAAAAATCATCAGGAAGCGATGTAGAGTCCCTTGAATCACTTCCTCGTATACTTTTAAAAAGTGTTTCAGCGTCTGCAACAGTTTTCCCAAAAGATCCAACCTGATCGAGTGACGAACCCAGAGCCATCACACCGTAACGAGAAACTGCGCCATATGTTGGCTTGAAGCCCACCAATCGACATAATGCAGCAGGTTGCCGAATAGACCCTCCAGTATCAGTTCCGAGTGCTGCAATTGCCATGTCTGCGGCTACAGCCGCAGCTGATCCTCCAGATGAACCTCCAGGTACACGATCCAAATTATACGGATTTTTTGTTGTGCCATAGGCAGAGTTCTCTGTAGATCCACCCATGGCAAATTCATCCATATTGGTTCTACCAATACATACCGCTCCTTCTGCCTTTAGTTTTTCAATAACATATGCATCATATGCTGCAACATAGTTTTCAAGAATTTTTGAACCACCGCTCGCAATGCGTCCGTTAATCAAAATATTGTCTTTTATGGCAATAGGAATACCTGTTAGCTTGGTCGCCTTACCTGCGCTTATTATTTCATCTGCAACGCGCGCCTGGTCTAAAACGTCATCAAAAATTTCAAGATACGCATTAATTTCTTTATTTTTTTCTTTTGCACGAGCAAGATAACTTTCAGCAAGATCAACAGCCGTGATGCTTCCTTGAGTAAGTAATGTGTGTGCCTCTTCTATTGTTAAATTCTGCAATTCCATACTGTCACTAGTCCTGAGCAATTATTTTGCGAACACGTAAATATCCGTCTTTAGAATCTGGCATCGCATCCACCATCTCTTTTGCATGTATACCTGTAGCGTGTGGGTCTTCGTCTTCGCGTAGAACATTGTAGTGATCGCCCGTTTCTTTTGTTATTTCACCTCCTGCCTCAGTGATTTGATCAACGAATGTAATAATCTCTGGAATCTCACGTTCCAACTCTTCGATTTCCTTATCAGTCACCGCTATTCGCGCAAGGTATGCAAGTTTTGCTATATCAATTTCTACCATGTTGCACCATACTAGCAAATTCGTCTTCATTTAGCACTGTGATCCCTAACGCCAGCGCTTTTTTGTACTTTGTACCTGTTGCGTCTCCTGCCACAACATAGTCGGTCTTTGTTGACACAGAATGAGCAACCTTCCCACCTGCGTGTCGTATCTTTTCAGCTGCATCGTCACGGGTAAAATTCTCAAGGGAACCCGTAAGAACAAGCGTTTTTCCCTTAAGAATATCTTTCTTTATTTTTGTTTCTCTTTTTATGACAATATGCTTCAGTAATCTATCAAGCATTGCACTATTTTGCGTATCGGCAAACCACTTTACAATTGATCGTGCAACTACCTCTCCAATTCCTTCAATTACCACAAGGTCTTCTTCAGTGGCAGATCGTAGTTTATTCAACGTAAAATTTTGTGCGACATCTCGTGCTGTTTCCTCTCCTACGTGTCCAATAGAAAGACCAACAAGCAGTCTTTGCAATGACACGCTCTTGGATTCTTCTATTGCAGCACGGAGATTATCGGCACTCACTTCAGCAAATCCTTCGAGCTCAAGAATGTCCCCTTTTTCAAGCGTAAAGAAGTCATCAAACGTACTTACCAGTCCAGCACGCAACAGCGCTTCTACGATAGAAGGTCCTAGACCATCTATATTGAGAGCTTTTTTTGAAGTAAAGTGCGCAAGTACTCGCGACTGTTGGTCGAATGAATCCTTTGAGACACACCGCCATGCTGCAGTTCCTTCTACACGCTCAATAGAACCATCTCCACCGCATGCTGGAACTTTTTTCGGAAATATATATTTTTTTTCTTTACCTGTCCGTAAATCAGCAAGAACACTGACTATATCTGGAATAACATCTCCCGCTTTTTGCAATATTACTGTATCACCCACACGAACATCTAAACGTGCTATCTCATCTTCATTATGGAGTGTTGCGCGGCTCACCACTGAACCAGTAACTTGCACTGGCCGTAAATGTGCAACTGGTGTCACAACCCCTGTGCGACCAACTTGTAGCACAATGTCTTCAACGACAGTCGTTACTTGTTCAGCAGGAAACTTAAAAGCGATGGCGTAGCGAGGTGCTTTTGCGGTGTAACCAAGCTTCTCTTGTAGTCTGATGTTATCAACTGCGACAATGATTCCATCCATTTCATATGCTTCTCTGTCACGTCTTTTAAGCCAATAATGGTAATCTGCTATTGCTGCATCGATTGTATCTACAGTTTTCCAATATGGATTTACTTTAAAATGTAGCGCTTTTAAGAGTTCTAATTCCTCCCCTTGGGTAGTCAGCTCTTCAAGTGATGTTTCTCGTGTGTCGATATCATAGATATCATACATGAAAGTATCGAGATTCCTCTTTGCCGTCACCGCCGATTTAAGCTGGCGAAGTGAGCCAGCTGCAGCGTTACGAGGATTTGCAAATGGCTCCTCTTTTAATGCAATTCTCTGTTCATTTATTCTTTCAAATTCCTTATGTGACAGCCATGCTTCTCCACCTACAATAAGATCAATTGGTTCTGGCAGGACAAGTGGGATACTCTTGATGGTACGTAGATTATCGGTTACATCTTCGCCCACAACTCCATCTCCTCGAGTTGCACCTCGTACAAACTCCCCCTTTTTGTATTCCAATATGACTTTCAGTCCATCAATTTTGTGCTCAACAGTATAAGCGAGTGGTTCGTCCCTACTATTCAAGCGTTCCATATGACGCAATACACGCTCATGCCATTGTTCGAGTTCCTCTGCTGAAAATACGTTATCAAATGACCATTGCGGTACTTTATGTTGCACTTTTGTAAATCCTTCACGAATCACGGCCCCCACTCTTTGTGTGGGGCTATCGTTAGTGGAAAGTTCTGGATATTCTTCCTCAAGAGTAATGAGTTCACGTAGCAGCGTATCGTACGCTTCATCAGAAATCTCAGGGGTATCGAGAACATTATAAAGATAATTGTGATGACGAATTACTTCTCGCAGCAACAACGCACGCTGTTTCAATTCTTTGGTGAGTCTTATCGCCATATTTGCATTGTACTATATACTTCTCGAGCACAACATCAATACGGCGCCTAACTACTGCACTGTTAAAAAGTAGAACGTACTGCTCGCTCAAGACGGCGAGGGTGGTCTGGCTCACTACACGAAGTACTGTATCCAAGAGATTCTACTACTGTGTTCGGATACGTTGCTCTCTTTGTAACCGTAACATATACGCAGCGTCCCTCTGGTTCAAACCAAAATGTCGAGTAATTGTTTCCACCTAAACCACTTATACCATCAGGCACACCTTGCTCATACGGAGTAGGAAAATCTTGCAATACATTGCCTGCGCACGTCGGAATAATATCAGGTGACGAAAAAACAGTAGATGTTGAAAACGCATTATACTTAAAATCCCAATAGAGAGCGCATTCAGCACCTGTATCTGCCGCATAAAAGGCTAACTGAGAATCACGCCCGAGAGAAGAAAGTATGATTTCTTTTTTCGCGATAGAGAACATCGCCAAACCAAGCGAAGTAAGCAGTGACGCAACAAGTGCAGCTAATATCAATATAAATCCTCTTTGTGGTGTGCGTGAGTAAATCATACGACGTGTGAGATATTGAAAAATGATTGTTAAACTGACTCAATTATTGTCGTTAGGAGCCCAATTGTAAATTCTCCCTTGTACCGAAATAGTACGTTCTTGAAATGCCCCAGTTTGCCATTGAACCATAACAGTTATCACCGCTTCGTCTTCTAATAACGGATTCTTGGTAACCAAAACACTTCGGCTAAATCGTGTTGATTCACCTAATTGCGTGTTATAAAAAACACCATCATGTTTGAGTTTGGTAGATAAACACTCTGCACCGCAAGCAATTATTATGTCATTTGGTATATCTACTTGAAAATTTGTATCAACTGGAATATTCAATAGCCAGTCAACGTTCGTTCCCCCAAGAAAGGCGAGTAGATTGTTATCACGTTTATTACGAACCATTTCAATCGCCTCCTGCGCCAAATAGAATGCGGTTGTTTGATCTTTTGCGTACACTGCGGAAAATAAACTTTGTGAAGCAAGCGTCAATGGCCCAGTAACAGCAACCAGTAAAACGCTAATAGCAACAAGTGTTTCGATTAAAGTAAAACCTCTTTTGTGTATATAAGTTTTTGCCATACTACAAATCTAAGATTCTTTGTGATGCGACTGCTTGAATATTAAATGTCGTTCGAATTTTACCACTGGTACCTATAACACCTGACGTGTTCCCCTCTGCTCCTGCAGTTCCTTGAATAGAAATCACGACCTTGGGTTGTACAATATCACCATCACGGTTAAGTGTGCCCTGTGCACCGGTAACAAAAACTTTGAATGAATCGATCTGTATCTCCGGAGCAGTAAGAGGTAATGCAGTATTTCGTGCATCAACACTTTTGTACAGTCGCCCATCCTCAAACCAATATACCCACTGATCAGTTACATCTGCTGATGAATTACCAAACGCTTCAAACGAGAGTAGATTACCTCCAGCTACACAGTCTGTTCGCGTACTTAATACAGTTTTGTTTGTCTCTACAATGTCGCCACAATGATATGTCCCACCCATGCGGATACCACGCACCATACCATCAAGTGTTACGTTCAAGTTGTTCATTACAGATTGCAATGACTGTGCTTTTCTGTTTGCATCCACCATTGACAGTAATGCGCTTGTACTAATTGTCATGACAACTGCAAACAAAGACATGGCGACCATCATCTCAACCAATGTAAACCCTGTCTGCAAAGATCTCTTTTTTCTTTTTTTTGTATAGTTATTCTGCATATCGTTGTATAGAAATTTGACCAGTTGACTCGACGAGCACACTAAGTGTACTACCCCGTGGTGAAGCTAAGACAATTCGTACTCTATCATACTGTGTAAAACCCCCTCCTACAGAAGCGCGGATAATGGCATCTGGTTCAGGTCGTTTAAATAAAATATCTAAAGAAGTAATCGCACAATTCTCTGACGAAGAACCACTCGGGACACACAGTCTATCAATGAAATATCCTGGCCCTATTGAAAATGTCTCGACCCATTCAGTTCCTGCTGAAGTATAGAAATTGTTATTATCTGTATCGGTATACGCAACAAATGTATTATTACCTTCAGCAAAATCAAAATAGACACCGTGTCCTGAAGCAAATTGTGCACCCAAGAAACTCCGCGCAGATATACCATACACTTGAGCTTGTCGAATTGATAGTGCTACGTCGTAGGCTAAATTGCGTAATAAGATTTGTCCACCAAACTTCGAGTAGCTAGTTAGTGTTATGGAAGAGACCACCCCCAAAATTCCAACCACAACAATAAGTTCAATAACAGTAAAACCTATTTGAGACCGAAAAATGTTTGGTGCTTTCTTATATAATTGAATCATAAAAGAGCTCAGTGAGGACAAATACATCGATATTGAAAAATAACACAAGAAAAAATCCGGCTATCAAAAATGGTGCAAACGGAACCTCGCTACTCATTGTAAAACGAGTCGCAAACGGTCTCAATGGTGTGTATTTTATAACTTTTGGTATAGCAAGGAGCAATAACCCAATAACGGCACCTATCATAAATCCTAAAAGTACCGCCATCAATCCATAATATGCACCTAGTGAAAATCCAAAACCGATAACTAATTTAACGTCACCAAATCCCATCCATCTCCCGCCTGAGATAGCCCACAACACAAATAAGGGAGACGTTACGATTACCCCGCTTGCAACAACAAAAAATAAATTAAGTACTAGTTCAGAGAATCCAAATGTGCCCAATAGCGGAAATTGTGTTGCGAAAGTTACTGCAAGAAAAATATAGACGATTTTGTTAGGAATGATTGTGTGACGAAAATCGTATACTGCCATAATTACAAGCACACTAACTATAAACAACAATGTAACTGTCTCAAACAGATCAAGATTTTGCATTCCAACTAAAACAAATAATATTGCAGTTGAAAGTTCTACCAACCAGTATTGATGAGAGATAGCACTGCCACACAATCGGCACCGTCCACTTTGTGCTGCAAATGAAAAAAGTGGGATGAGTTCTTTCCATGTAAGCTGTATTCCACAATTCATACAGCCACTTCGTCCTGAGTTTGAACGCCCAGTATTCAAACGTAAAATCAATACATTCAAAAAACTTCCAACAATGACCCCAAGCATAGCTAAAATAAGAAGTTCAAATGTCATATACTTAAAGTATAGCAACAAAACACGCACTCATGAGTGCGTGTTTTGAACTACATAAATAATGAGTACGGCTTACGGCTGTACACAGTAATAATAAGGAGCTACGGTGTCATCACACAAGGTGGTTGTGAGCGGAGTTCCATCAATGTCAGACCTTAGAGCACTGTGGTTTGATTCTAGTGTTGTACGAAGCACATAATTTGAACTTCCACTGACTTCATAAGTGTACGGTGCAGTTGTTTGTGGATCACTTGGCTCAACTGGAATATATGCAGGGACCAAAGCAGCAGTTGTTGTTGGATACCCATTGTTTGAGTCATAGTACATTTCAAGCGCTAGTTGTAACTGTTTTATGTCTCCAATACGTCGAGCATCACGAGACTTCTGTCGCGCACTGTTCAAAGAGGCAAGTACCACGGAAGAAAGTATACCGATAATTGCAATCACCACCAAAAGTTCGATGAGAGTGAAACCACGGTCTTTTTTAGTAAAGAAATTCATGTTTTTTAATTAATTAATATATAAGAATAAACAACCTTTTGTGCACCAAATCGTGTAAGTGCGACCTACTCACGCAGTGTGCAAGACTTAACGACCAGTTATCTGTCTTGGTTATATACATTATAGCGATACAAATGGATTGTATTCGCCTAGACGTGTGGATAACATTTGCCATCCTGTACCATAACTTAAAGACCTGCAGAAATATTATAAATAGGCACAAGTACTGACGCGAGCAAAAGACCCACCCCAATCCCCATAATCACAATCATCATTGGCTCAATCAATGATACCAATGTATCAACAGCGTTGGAAACCTCTCGTTGATAAAACTTTGCCATAGTCTTAAGGATATTGCTTAAATCCCCTGTTTCTTCACCCACTTTGATCATGGCTATAACGATTCCAGGAAACTCACTGTACTCTGCCATTACTTCTGACGCAGGACGCCCGCTTTGTATTTCTTGCGCAACACTCTTGAGAATTTCTTTGTACGCGGGATCCCCAACGACAGCCGCACTTATCTCCATACCACGCACAAGCTGAATACCACTTGAAAGTGTGGTGCTCAGACTGTCTGCAATACGCGACATGTATAATTTTCTGTATAAATCACCGAGATACGGAATCTGTAGGCGAGCACGTGACATTCTTTGTTTTCCAGATTCTGTTTGTAAGAATCGATACAGCAATCCTATACCAAACAGCAATCCTATACCAAACAACCAGAAATAATTAGTGAGAAATTGTGAAAAGCCAATGACAATTTTTGTGTACACAGGAATATCTTGTCCACTCTCAAGCAAAATATCTGAGAGTCGCGGAATCACCGTAGTGAGCATCAGTATCATCACCGCAACAAAAGTCATTATGACAAAAGAAGGATAAATGAGGGCGTTGCGAGCTTTGGAGGTCACTGCGTATGTCCTATCAAGATAATTGGCAAGAAACTCAAATGCTTCACCAAGTCGCCCTGTCTCTTCTCCTGCTCGTACCATCTCAACATAAAACGAACTAAATATTTTGGGATGCTTTTCTAGTGCATTAGCTATTGTAGAACCGCCTTGTATATCGTTTGCCACCTCTCCTAATTTATCTTGGAGTACAGGACTTGTAGATTCTGCAGAAAGTAACCGGAAAGCTCGAAGAGCGGAAACTTGAGCCTCAAATAATGTAGTTATTTGTCGAGATAAAATAACAATATCTTTGTTCTTAACACGTTCGAAAAACGTGAGTCGCATATCAAATATCGAACTCGATTCTGCCGGAGTAATTGACGATAATGTTAGTCCACGTCGCTGCAGGGCAGTAATTGCCACATCCTTATTAATAGCATCTATGCTACCTTTTCTTTCTTTATTCTCCCTATCAACTGCTGTGTAGTAAAAAAGCGCCATTGTAAAGAATCTTAGAGAAGTCTATCAAGTACTTTTGGATTAATTGAGAATTGATATGCGCTATCAGCACTAATTTCGCCTCGTGCAACCAGCTCAGCTAATGAGCGATTCATATCAATCATCCCTTCTTTTGCTCCTGTTTCTATGACTGTATCTAGTTCATGGGTACGACTTTCACGGATAAGGTTTGAGACTGCCTTGTTTGCTACAAGTAGTTCGTATGCAGGTACTAAACCACCCCCAATACGCGGAACAAGTCGTTGGGAGAAAATACCGGCAAGAGACGAAGCAAGTTGTAGTCGAATCTGATTTTGCTGATCGCCAGGAAACGAGTCTATAATTCGATTCACTGTTTGTGACGCATTGTTTGTGTGTAGTGTTGAAAATACTAAATGCCCCGTTTCTGCTGCTGTCACTGCCGCCGCCATTGTCTCCGGACCACGCATTTCACCAATAAACAAAACATCAATATCCTGCCTAAACGCACCTTTGAGAGCAGTAGCAAAATCTTTTGTATCAATTTTTACTTCCCGTTGGTCAATAAGAGATCGTTGCGCTTCAAATACATATTCAATTGGGTCTTCTATCGTAATAATATGTTCGGCTCGCTCTTGATTTATCAGCTCAATGAGAGATGCAAGAGTTGTTGTTTTACCCTGCCCCACTGGTCCAACTACAAGAAAGAATCCTTGTGTTCGCCGAGCAAAGCTCTCGAGAATTGGCGGTAGGTTTAGTTCCGCAACAGTACGAATTTCTCGAGGAATGAGACGCATCGCAATTCCCGTATCTCCTCGCTGGGAAAAAGCGTTGCAACGGAATCGGTTCCCGTCTTCTAGCTGATATGAAAAGTCCAGTTCTTTCTCTTCGATAAATCGGTCTCTATCTTTTGCAGATACCATTACCTCCATCAATGCAAGCGTTTCTTTGCCGGTAAGAATGGGTTCTTTTACAAGAGATATCAGTGAACCGGCAACTCTAATAGTGGGATGTGATCCTGCGGATAAGTGTAAATCAGAGCCACCCTCATTTATAAGGATATTTATAAACTTCTTCAATGAACTTTTCGGCTCCATACGTATACCAATTGTATCGCATAAAATAAAGCGGGCTACTTACTCGTGTGTAGAACGTGTACATGCGCTTTCACGACATAGGTTACCCCTTCCTGTTTGCAACAGCGTCTTCAACAATCTGCAGCACCTCCGAAGGAATTGCATTTGCTTTAATAATATGTCCTGTTGCTCCAAGTGATTTAGCTTTATCAATGTTTTCTCGCTCGCTTTGATTTGAAAGAACAATAAGCACAGCGTTGGGTGCAAGATTTTGATTCTTTATTTCTTTCAGTAATTCAAATCCGTCCTTTCGAGGCATAACGAGATCAAAAAGCACTGCATCAGGTGTGAACCCCTCTTCGTGTAATTTCTCTAATGCAGCATCAGTACTTTGCGCCGTTTTGATTTTATGACCGGCCTGAGAGAATTTTAAACTATACATATCTATGAGAAAATCATCGTCATCAACAAATAAGATACTGTATGTTTTTTT
>CESG01103444.1_pt1 | contig 27687 bp, 22 predicted proteins | sample 531121 | NCBI WGS metagenome assembly CESG01 (sample SAMEA2621287, study PRJEB7988) | marine metagenome | biome: marine biome (ENVO:00000447); feature: mesopelagic zone (ENVO:00000213); material: "saline water (ENVO:00002010), including plankton (ENVO:xxxxxxxx)" | depth 800 m
GGCTTTCTAACTCGATGTGTTGAGGAGGGTATTAGTACGGAGGAGGCCCTCTCTCGCGTTAAGACTGCTTCGGATCAGCTAGATGTATTTGAGAAGCAGGCGGACATTCCTGGCTACGGAATTCTTAAAGACCTTCTCAGAGGAGCAGCAGGACTTGCAAAGCCTGTGCTTCAAAAAGGGTTGGATTTTGGAACAAGTGCTGCGATATTTGGCCCTGCGGCATTAGGTGGTGTAGCTGGTTACGGCATGTCTAAGATGACAGACGTTGACGAAGAAGACGTGGATGATGTTAAAAAGCAGGAGTTAATCGACGAGTATAGACGTCAAGCCGATAGACTTCGACAATCGAAAGCTCTAAGAGCATATCGAGACCGTCGTAAATCTAGCGGCGGTATATATCTGTAGTGGGGAACTATGCCAAATAACTTGATTAAGTTTGTTAACAAAACAGAAGGTAATGGACGTGGTAATCTTTTTTGGGGACGAGCAGATTTAGATGGATTACCGTTTCGTGGTACACAGGCACCACTCCTTCGTGACGAGGAGTTTGAGGATAGGTTAGTTCGAGTTGCAGACCCCAAGAACTCAATGTTCTACACGGGCGACGATAAACAGAACAAACAGTATTTAGAAGTGATGGACGGGGTGGCCAACGGATGGTTTCACCTTGTTTTCATCGAACGTTGGCGAGAAGATGACGATAAACATCATCACGTTTACATGGAATGGTTGGAGTATTTCCTTGAAGACGGTCAGCCAACGAAAGCAACATTGCCTAGGAGCTAAATAGCTATGGACAGCAAAAAAGCAAAGCATGTTATTGCAAAAGTTCAAGAAAAGAAAGGCATGTCAAGTATTGCTGATATGCAAACACAGCTTCAAAAGCAATTGCGTAGCGAAGCTATGCGAGACATTTTAAATACCGCTTTGTTGGGTGCTGGCGTAGCAGGCACGGCTCGTGGCGGGCAAGGATTGTGGAATCTGTTGACACGAAGCAGTAAAAAATTAAGCACTCGCCCTGGTGTTGCTCCTCTTCCTGTCCCTTATCGTCCTTCTTTTAAAGACGAAAACGGAGAAGAGAAGGAAGCTGAGTTTTTCAAGGGTGTATACAATAAAACGTTTGGTGGCGGGACTTCAGGTCCAACTAAGACATTTGGACAAATGGGGGCTCGAACGAAAAATTTGGTGCCGCACGGTACAGCAGGAGCGCAACAGGCTGCATCGCAGTACGGTAAAAATTATGACAGGAGGGAGGCTGCGCAACAGACTTTGGGAGATAAGCAAATGGCAAATACTGGGTCCTGGTGGAAAGGACTCGGTCAGGATATGGTTGCGCCAGTTACGGCAGCAGGAGGTTATGTAAGTGGTTTTGCACGTGGCGGTCATAGACAGGGCAAGCAGCAAGCCGGTCAAGCGTGGAACGCGGGAAATCAAACACGTGCTGCGGGGCAACAAGGGGTAGATAGTGCGCAGCGGGCTTACGATCGGTCGAAAGTAAGGTTGAATCAGCCCTTTAAGGCAGCTCGTGACAAGCAAGCCTTTACTCCGGCAATGTTACTAGGCGGCGGTATTGGTGCGGGGTACGGCGCAGGGACAGCCCCTAAGGGCGAAGTTCTTCCAAATATGCTGCATCACGGGACGCGCGGTCTTGGTACTGGAGCTGGCGCTACGGTGGGAAGCTTGTTGGGTGCTGGGGGCGGTGTTGGGGTAGCTAATTTAATTGCGAAATTAAGGGGAACTAAGTCTAGTTCTAGGTCGCAGGGTATTGGGGCACTTGCTGGTTTACTTGCTGGCGGTATTGGAGGCGGTGTCCTGGGTAATAAAGCAACTAAGGCGTTGTTCGGTAAGTCGCCGGGAGAACGGGCAAGCAAAGAAGACGAGGAAATAGAAGTTTTGGAGCAAAGAGCTGAGCAGGCTCGTCAAGAAGGGGAAGATAACAACGGGTTCTCATTCCGAAAATATAGCGCTGATAAACAAGCGATAGATATGCCTAAACCTGGGCCGACTTCTAAGCCCGGTTTGTGGTGGTACATGCCTTCTATGCTTGGCGCTGGCGCTCTTGGAGGCTACGGGGGATGGAAGTTAATTGATCACATATTAGACAAAAGACGTCGTCAAGAGATTGACGATGAAGTGGATGAGTCTCGCAATGAATTTCAAGAGGCGCTAGTCTCGCAGTACAAACGAGGAAGCGATTCCGAGTTAGGCGTGGCATTAGACGAGCTATATAACAAGATGAATAAAGAAGCTCTTGATTTAGATAGTATCGTAAGCCCTGACACACGAGGGCGTGCTTTAGGGGCTTACGCGACTTACGCCATTCCCAGCTCTATTTTAGGTTATCTGCTTGTCAAAGGGTTAGCGGATAGAGGTAGTCGCGGTAAAATCTTAGAGAAAGCTCAACGCAGTCGTGCACTAAAACAACAGCAGTCGCGTCCAGCTGAACTGTACGCAGTTCCTACACCTATCGATGAGGAGGAGGAGTAATTGAATGGCGATGTCTATGAATATTTTAGACTCGTCGCCTAAGTCGTTACTTTCTCCGTTGCAGCCAGTTGCCTCTAAGGAAGAACGCCGAGGGGTGGGCGACACAACTGCGGCGCGACGTAATATCTATACTCGCGTACAAGAGGCGGTTCAAGGTTTAGAACCGGTTACGAACGCTAATTATTCGTTAGCGTTACGTGACGTTCATTATCAAGACCCCGATAAGCTTTCTTTAAAAGATCAAAAGGCAGCAGTGCTAAGCGGAGAGACTAGAGGTCGTCGTCTTCGTGGCACGTGGGAGCTGTCCGATAATGAAACGGGCAACGTTGTTGACAGTAAGAAATCTGTTTTAATGACTGTGCCGCATCTTACACAGCGTGGGACATATATTCATAAAGGTAGTGAGTATACGTTACGCAATCAGCAACGACTAAGGCCGGGGGTGTTTACTAGAGTTCGGGATAACGGAGAAATCGAAGCGCATGCCAACATTATGCCTGGGAAAGGTCTTTCGCACCGCTATTATCTTAACCCAGAAACAGGCATCTTCTATCTCCGAGCTGGTCAGGCCAAGATACCGCTTATGCCTCTCGTCAAAACAATGGGGGCCACTCCCAAGCAACTTAAAGAGACGTGGGGAGATGCCATTTACGCGGCGAACTTTCCTCAGGACGAAGCGTCCGCACACACAAAGTTACAAGAGAAATTTTTAAGTGAAAAAGATTTAGAGGAGCACGATAATAATGCTCGTAAGGCGATAGTGCATAAGTTTAAAAACATGACACTTGATCCTGAAGTGACAAGTAGGACACTGGGGAAACCTTACAAAGGGTTAACTTTAGATGCAGTATTGGATATCACTAAGAAACTTGTGAATGTATCCAAAGGCGAGGCAGACGTAGATAATCGGGACGCACTTCCTTATCAAAAGTTCCTGGGTCCTGAGGATTTGTTTTCAGAGCGTGTGGCTAAAGATTATGGCGGCATAAGAAGAGGTTTGTTGTGGAAAGCGGCTAATAAGGGCAATTTATCGGGTATGCCGTCATCAGCTTTGAAATCACAAATAGAGGCAACGTTGTTGTCTTCTGGTTTAGGGCAGCCGTTAGAGGAAATTAATCCTGCTGAGATCTATGACAAGCTTTATTCGGTCAGTCGCCTTGGTGAGGGAGGCATCCCCACCCTTGATGCGATCCCTGACGAAGCACGCGACGTGCAGCCTAGTCACATGGGTTACATTGATCCGCTACGTACTCCTGAGTCGTTTAGAACTGGCGTTGATCTGTATATGTCGCGGAGTACTCAAAAAGGTAAAGACGGCAAAATATACACACAGTTCATTGACCCTAGGACATCTAAAAAAGTTTGGCGAACACCTCAGGACGTGTCTGATTTAACTGTCGCTTTTCCGGAGAGTATGGATAAAGCTGGGAAGCGGGTTGCAGTTATGCAGGCGGGCAAGATGGGGTGGGCTAAGAAAAAAGATATTGATTTAGTGCTACCTTCTTTTGAGGATGCACTTAGTCCGTTGGCTAACATTGTCCCACTCAAAGGGATGATGAAAGGACAACGACTTGTCATGGCGAGTCGTATGTCTACACAAGCTTTACCTTTGATTGATCCTGAAGCTCCTTTAGTTCAATCGGCTATACCAGGAACTGAAGGTAAACGTAGTTACGAAGAAGAGTACAGCTCTAAAATGGGTAGTATGCATGCCAAGTCGGGAGGCGAAGTATTAAGCATTTCTGACGATAGCATTAAAGTTCGATATGATGACGGTACAAAGGAAGACTTAGAGTTGTATAATAATTTTCCTTTCAACAGAAAAACATTTTTGCACCAAACTCCTACTGTTGAAGCAGGGATGCCGTTTAAGAAAGGACAGCTTCTTAGCAGATCCAATTTTACGGATAAAGGCGGAACAACAGCATTAGGTAAAAATGCTCGTGTAGCTTATTTGGCTTGGCAGGGAAAGAATTTTGAAGACGCAATTGTCATATCAGAAGGCTTTGCAAATCGCATGTCTTCCGAACACATGTATCAATACGATCTTGAATTTGATAAAAAGACAAAATCAGGAAAGAATTCCTACATTAGTTTATTTCCTGGGAAGTATAATAAAGAAGAGTTGTCTCGGTTTGGCGATAATGGGGTCATAAAACCCGGAACTGTTGTGAAGCACGGAGATCCGCTTATACTTGGTATAAGACGTCGCGAAGGATCTAAACATAAAGTGCATAAGAAAGGACAGTCCGGATATGCAGACGCAAGTATCTTATGGGATCATCACGATACCGGGGTTGTTACCGACGTTGTTCTGGGGAAGAAGGGGCCGGTTGTCGTTACCAAAACCGTCAGCTCCATGCAAGTCGGTGACAAGCTCTCTGGTAGATACGGAGATAAAGGCGTCATTGCTGACGTCATCTCCGACGACCAGATGCCGCACGACACGGATGGTAAGCCCTATGAGGTTCTCCTCAATCCACTCGGAGTAATTAGCCGTACTAATCCAGCTCAGATGGCTGAGTTGTATTTAGGCAAAATAGCGGCTAAGCGAGGCTCGCCTATTAAAATCCAAGATTTTGATAGCAGCCGCGATATGTCTCAATGGGTGTATGACGAGTTACGTCGTGAAGGTATGTCCGATCTTGATGCTGTTTACGACCCTACTCGGGATAAGAAAATAAAGGACATTGCGACAGGCAATCGTTTCTTTATGAAGCTACATCACACAGCAGAATCAAAAGGACAAGCTCGCGGAGGCGGCGCATACTCAATGGAGGATACTCCGGCTAAGGGCGGCGAAACTGGCTCTAAGCGAGTTGCTCTATTAGATACTAACGCTCTTCTATCTCATGGAGCTACTGAGACGTTACGCGATGTAGGCGCTATTCGCGGCCAACGCAATGAAGACTATTGGTTGCAGTTTATGTCGGGGTATAACCCGAAAGATCCTAAAGTTCCAATGGTGTATAAAAAGTTTGTAAGTCAGTTAAAAGCTGCGGGTGTAAACGTACAGCGATCGGGCACGCAAACACACATTATGGCGTTAACGAATAATGACGTTGATACTTTAGTAGGGTCACGTGAGTTAAAGAATTCTGGCGGCGTTAATTGGAACGAGGGGTTACGCCCGGTAGCAGGAGGTTTATTTGATCCTGCTTTAACTGGCGGACATAATGGTAATCAATGGTCAGCCATTAAACTCGCTGAGCCAATGCCTAACCCAGTAATGGAAGAACCTATTCGTAGAACGTTGGGTTTAACTAAAAAAGGGTTTGAGGATGTTATAGCAGGCGTGAATGAATTGCCTGGGTATGGTACTGGTCCTAAAGCAGTGCATAAAGCGTTAACATCTCTAGATCTAAATAAAGCATTGGCTGAGTCCCGTTCATTAATTGAAAACGGAAACCGGACTGAACGCGATACTGCTATCCGCAAGTTAGGGTATCTCAAAAGCGCCAAGAAGTTAGGTATTCATCCTTCTGACTGGATGTTAAAGCGAGTTCCTGTTTTGCCGCCTATGTTTCGCCCTGTGAGTACGATGGGCGATGATATGCCGTTAGTTAATGACGCTAACTATTTATACAAAGAATTGTTTGAGGCTAATAGCAATTTAGAGGATATGCGGAAATCGGTAGGGGACGCTGTTGGCGACGAAAGATTGGCAGTTTATAACGCTTTTAAAGCGGTTACCGGCCTTGGCGATCCAATTAGTCAAAAATCCCGAGATAAACAAGTTCGCGGTATTCTAAAAGAGGTTTTTGGCAGTAGTCCTAAGTTTGGTACTGTACAAAGAAAACTTATTGGCAGCACGGTGGATAATGTAGGTCGAGCTGTCATATCGCCGAACCCTAATTTAGACATGGATTCGGTAGGTCTTCCTGAAGATAAAGCTTTTGACGTATATCAGAAGTTTGTTGTTCGACGATTGCGACGAAAAGGAATGCCAATTACTCAAGCGATGCAGAACATCAAGGACAGGTCTGAATTAGCGCGTAATGCATTGGTAGAGGAAATGGAGCACCGACCTGTTATCATTAATCGTGCCCCTGTGTTACATAAATTTGGCATCATGGCGTTTAAACCTCAATTGACTAAAGGTAATACTTTACAGGTATCACCTTTAATAGTGGGGGGCTTTAATGCAGATTTTGACGGAGACGCGATGAATTATCACGTCCCTACGACAGAGGAGGCGAGAAAAGAATCTTTTGAACGTTTACTGCCGAGCCGTAATTTACTAAGCCCTTCCGATTTTAAGTCGGTGGTACATGCACCCTCTAACGAGTATGTTGGAGGTTTATGGCACGCGACAAAGCGAAAAAGTGAAAAATCGCGAAAGATATTCCGTTCCATGTCAGACGTTCGAACAGCATATGATCGGGGAGATTTGTCTTTAACAGATCGAGTTCAGGTACTAGAAAAGTAATGACTTGCTAGAGTTAAAGGAGTAACTAGCTATGGGTAATTATGGAAGTGTTAATCCTGAACTTGTGGGCTTAGCGCTCGATAATGTTCAGAAGTATGCGAGAAATGAGGAGAAGCAAGCGTTTGTAGCAGCAGGCGACCCTGCTATGACGGGTGGAGATCCTAGTATGATGGGCGGCGCTCCTCCTCCAGGTGGTCCTCCGATGGACCCCGCTATGGGCGGTGCTCCTCCGATGGACCCCGCTATGGGTGGTGCTCCTCCGATGGACCCCATGGCTGCCATGCAACCAATGATTGACCAAGCTGTGCAAGCAGCTTTGGCTGCACAAGGTGGTGGCATGGGGGGCGGCATGGGTGGTGAGGGTCAAATTAAGCCCAAGATTGATGTCAATATTGAGATTATGCAGATAAAGAAGATTCTTGCTAAGATCTCTGATGCCTTGGGCATTCATATTCCTGCCGCTGATATGGTGGCTACTCCCGAGGATTTAACCGCAATGGCCCAAGGTAATTCGGCTGGTGCTGGTGCTATGGCAGGCGGCGGAGGCGAAGCAAGCGCTATTAAACCTATTGCCCCGATGGGTGCGGCAATGCCTGCGTCCCCTGAAAAAATGGGTTCTTGGGAAAATGGCCGTGCTGTAGATGTTCAACAAGACGTTGTCGCAGAACACCAGTCAAACGCGGATAAAGCTGCTGCGCTCTGGCAAATGATGTCCGCAGGGACTTAATATGCGGCTTGAAATTATTCCTGACGGCATAGGTAGCGAGCCTATTATTTTGAACGCTTCCCAAGTAGTGGTGAAGGGAGATAATGGGGCTCCAGTGCAAATCGCAGCGGAGCGGGGACCTCAAGGAGTTTTAGTTTTGGCTAATGTGGATGATGATGACTTTAATGAAGTATTAAAAAGCATTGGTTTAGACATCACCGTAATTTGTAAACAGCTATAAGGTTTTATATGTATCCTAACAACCCTAATTCAGTTATTCCTCGAAGTCGAGCGGAGCGAAAAAAACTGGGTATGGAGCGAAGTACTGCGACTAGAGTAGCAGCAGCTCCACCTTCTCCGAAACCCGAACCGGTAACCGCCGCAGAACCGGATATTGTAGACGAACTTCTTCAGGAGACACCGAAAACTCTTCCTCCTATTGTGGAGAAGAAGGCTACGGAACAGGAAACTACAAGTGAAACTCCAAAAATAAAAAAGAAGCCCGTCAAGAAGAAGGCAGCTAAAAAGTCTACTAAAAAGAAAGCAACCTCCCGAGGAAAAAACGTCAAAGTGGAAGAGTTAAATCAAGAAGAGTTGTCGGACTTGTTTTCGGGACCGACAGGCACAGTTGACGATGACGACGATGAGTAAATAGTACAATTTAAGCGGTGCAGCAAGATGCTGAATGCTACGGTGGGTCAACTCTTTGTAAACGAAGCTCTTCCGGAAGATCTCCGGGACTACGATCGTGTATTAGACAAGAAAGAGCTTAAAAAAGTTTTGCATGAAGTTGCTACTCGGTATCCAAACGATTATCGCGAGATTTCTTTTGCATTAAATAATATAGGTCGTGAAGGTGCGCAAGAGGGCGGTAGCTTCTCTTTTGGTTTACGTCATTTAAAGCGATCTAAAGCCGGTCATCGTATTCGAGAACGCGTCCGTGCCAAGATGGATGCAATTCTATCTCGTGATGATATTACGGATAAAAAACGTAATGAACTCATTGTGCGTGCAGTCGGGTCAGAAATGGCCCCTCAGCAGGCAGAAATCATGGCCGAGGCTTTAGAGGACAAAAATCCTCTTGCTTTCCAAGTTCTGTCGGGTACTCGTGGCAATCGTATGAATTTGTCAAGTTTACTGGGTAGCGATTTACTGTACGCCGATCAACGTGATGACCCATTGCCTATCCCAGTAACGAGAAGTTATTCCGAGGGGTTATCTCCTGCTGAGTATTGGGCAGGTTCGTATGGGGCTCGCAAAGGAATTATAGCGACGAAGTTCGCCACACAAGACGCGGGTTTCTTAGCTAAACAATTGAATCAAGTAGCTCATCGATTAGTGATTACGGATAAGGATTATGCAGACGAGGGTCAACGTGGCATTAAACGTGGAATGCCGGTTGATACCGAGGACGCAGACAGTGAGGGAGCTTTACTAGCTATAGATACTGGCCCTTACGAGAAGAACACTGTAATTACTCCGAAGGTGCGAAAGCATTTAAAGCGACTGGGTAAGAATAAGATTCTTATCCGTTCGCCGCTTGTGGGCGGTTCGCCCTCTGGTGGCGTTTATGCACGAGATGTGGGTGTTCGAGAAACAGGCCGTTTGCCGGGGCGAGGCACGCAGGTTGGATTACAGGCAGCGCAGTCTTTGAGCGAACCTTTGAGTCAGGGACAGTTGTCGGCAAAGCACAGCGGCGGGGTAGCAGGCGAAGAAAAGGCCGTTAGTGGCTTTAAGTATATTAACCAGTTGATACAAGTACCTAAGACGTTTAAGGGTGGTGCAGCTCACACAACAGAAGATGGCACTGTACAGCGTATAGAAGACGCACCGGCTGGCGGTAAATACGTCACTGTTAACGATAAGCAGCATTACGTTGCTGATGGGTACGATATCCACGTTAAGAAGGGCGATAAAGTCGAAGCCGGAGATGTTATTAGCGAGGGATTCCCTAACCCTTCGTTGGTGACACAGTATAAAGGTATTGGTGACGGACGGAAGTATTTTGTTAAGGCTTTGAAAGAGGCGATGGAAGGAGCTAATCTTTCCGCACATCGCCGCAATATTGAAATACTCTCACGTGGGCTTATTAACCATGTTCGTCTAACAGAAGAATACGGCGACAACGTTCCTGACGATGTTGTTCCTTACTCCACATTGGAACATAAGTGGAAGCCACGTGAGGGACATAGAAGCGTTAAGCCAAAACAAGCAGTAGGTAAGTATTTAGAACAACCTGTGCTTCACTATACAATTGGTACAAAAATACGACCTTCGATGTTGGCAGAGTTCAATGCTTTTGGGGTGGATGAAGTTGCGGTGCATAATGATCCGCCGCCATTTGAGCCTGAGATGATCCGGGGTATGTCTAACTTACAGCATGATCCGGATTGGTTGACGCGGTTCTATGGTTCTGGTTTGAAGAAGAGTTTATTGACCGGCGCGCAGCGAGGTGCGGTAAGCGAAGAACGTGGAACTAGTTTTGTTCCCAGCATTTCGCGTAGTGTAGATTTTGGTCGTGCTCCTGGAGCTATCGTTAGACCGCCTAGTCCTGGGTATCCTGTTGAAGAAATTGGTGAAGTTAAGACAGCACAGAACACAGTTCCCCCCGCACAAAATACACAAGATGCTGAGTGGAATCGTATTCACAGCTACGGAGACTTTACCTACGATCCGAATCGTTATTCTTCCCTGTCTCCTTCTCGGAGCAAACAGTTACAACAGAGAAAATGGCAACACGAACAGTTAAGGAACTATCAAAACACTTACGGGCATTCCGGCCCCCGTCCTGGGTCGCCGGTGCATCAAATATCCGAATCGATGCAGTCCTCGAATATTCTAGACACGTCGCCTCAGCCAGATCCGTATACACCTCCTGCTACAATTACACCTCCGTCTCAGACAAGTACCTCAGGTAATACACAGAACACAGTTCCCCCCGCACAAAATACAGGGAGTGTTCCCCCCGTGACTAATCCACATACTCCAAAACCGATGCCCGTTAATGTCCCCGCAGCAAAGCAAAATTTAAGTGACGGTAGTTTTATAACTGGCAATGTTGCGAAGCCTTATAATCCTGCACAACGTGTGCAAGGTTATCGAAAGGGAGGTGTGCAATCACAGCAGCAGCTTCCCGGTTTGTTTAATACTCCGTTTTTTGGCCCAAGGTTTACTCAAGCGGTGCAGGGCTATGGCGGGGCAGCAGGCGGAATGGCCTTAGCCGCAGGATTAAATCCACAAGGCGCATTGACAGCATTATCAGAAGGTAAGAATACAACGGCTAGGCTGGGCGGCTTGAGTGACGCATTTTATAATGCTCATAACCAACGTCCTCTTGAAGATTATGATCGTAAATCCAATTGGTTTGAGTGGGGCCACGAGGAACCTGAGTATCAAGCAGAGAAAGCTCGTCGAGAGAATTGGGATCCCTCTCAGATATGGGCAAAGAATGCGCCTCCCAAGCCTCAACGTTCTTTAGACAGTTATGATCGAGATAACTGGGGGTGGTTTGAGGGCGGTCATGAAGAAGAGGCCTATCAACAAGCTTTAAAAGATCGTGAAGGAGTTTATCGGTAACTTTGCGATGTTTGTAGGATAGTGTTTGACGTTATAATAACCCAGTGGTGTTGCAAAAAAGCATATAAAACAGATAAACTAGAAATTCCGTGCAACTATTGATTAACAGTAGATTAAGTGGTGCAAGGACGCGCAATATGTCAGATGTCTCTAAATTAGCTGCTAAAGCCGCCCGGCATAATCATTCTATGCTAGAAAAAGAAGCAATCGGATTGCAAACGTTATTTGGTGTTGGGCGAGATTTACTCAAGTATAAAGGCGCTATTGGTAGGGGGGCAAAGGGTGCGTGGGAAGGGGCTAAGGGTGCATGGAAAGCAAAGAGAGGCCCTGTCGGCGAAGCAATACTAGGGAAGCCAAAGTGGAAGCGACCCGCATTAGACGTGAAGTCCTTTGCTCCTACTGGCAAAACTATTCCTAATACTACATCCGACGCGCTAAAAACTCTTGCTGTTCGTGGTGCAAACAGAACTTCGCAAGCGGTGCAGCGAGCTGCTCATTCTGTACATCCTAATTTGGTTGACCCAAAAGCAACACGAGGTCAGGGTTTACTATCCACATTAGCTAGAGCAGGAGCACTTGGTACTGGTGTTATGGGTGCCAAAGATTTGGCCACATTACCATTTGGCGGTTGGAACAATAAGGACGAACTAGGCGGGATGCGACGAGGTGGTTTAGACTATCAACGACAAGCTATTAATCCTGCTAATGTCGGTGCTGCACAAGCGGCTATTAATGCACTGGGGAGTCCCGTAAAGAGTTTAGCCTCTCTTCCGTTTGGAGATCCTGATGCAAGCCCGGTGGGGTACGGTGATCCTACGACAACAACATCATCCGCTGGGGTTAAACGTCAGACATACGCTCCTCAAGCAGTTGGTCCAGCAGCGGTTCGAAAACAACGAGAGCTTACAGAGGCGAGAACTCGTTACAAAACATTACAAGAGGGTAAAAGGTCAGAGCTAGAAAAAGCACGTGCGGATTATGAGGGTGGAACATACCCTGACGCTCCTGAAGGTAGATGGCCTTGGAGTGATACTCCTTACGAAGGTAACGAAGCCGGTCGTCGTATGGTAGAAAAAGCTATGGCGAAGGCAAAGATTGAGAAACTTAGAAGTGAATTAAGTAGCGGGGAGTACGGAGGAACGACTGGTTGGTTTACCAGAGAACGTCCTTCTGCTGCTGATCTACAGAAAACTATTAGTGATCGACGACGGTATCTTAGTGCTTCTGGATTAGGTTCTATGGCTGGTGGAGGTTCAGGTTCTCCGTGGGGAGGGCCTAGCGCCACTAGACGTCGCGAATTGCAGTTACGTGAGTTAGGATATTGACGACAAGGATTAGTCCATGGATGGTATTATGACTCCCATTCGGTATGAAGCAGTTAATGCTCAAGGAACGCATTGGCGTTCCGATGCATCTCCGGCCCAACTTAAAGTAGCGTTAAAACGTCACGTAAATGACGGCCTTTTTAAGGCGGCTAATGTAGGGGGCAGCAACGAAACTGAGTTTGAACAAGCATTTTCAAGCTTAGCCTACGCTTATTTGAAAGATAAAGCGCCTCGTTTGTTGGACTATATTGTTGGGTTCCAGCTTGTTGACCGTAATGACGATAACACAAAGGCGGTAGGTGTATTTGGTTTCCAGGTGGGCGACCAATGGCTTTACGCTCCTGTGTTCTTTCTCAATGGCGATTTAAAGGGGCACGAGCTTCTCTATCTAAAGAACAAAGATGCCTTTGTGCCGATGAAAGAGAACTGGGTTAACTATCTAATTTCTCGGAAACCGCATGTTCTTGGCGAAGGTTCTTCGCAAGATGCATTTGACCTTGGCGGTTTGACACCCAACATTAGCAGACTTTCCATGTCTCCCGGTTTGGGTAAAGCAGGGTATGACAAATGGTCTCATCCTTTCCTTCCTTTGTACGCAGCGGTAAAGACTGGATCGGCACGTAGCTTATACAAAGAAGCCTCCCCGGAGGCTAAGTTAGCAATTGATTCTTTAGTTGCACAGCCTTATCAGGCGGCTTTAGCCTCTGTCTCTCAGCAGTTAGATCTTAACAAAGTTATTCCGACGCATTACGGTTTGTTGAAGGCTGCTTTTGATCTATCACAAAAGTTCGCAGGGGTTGCCGAAGGGTTTACTAAATTCTACGGCGATGATTGTTTTAGCCGGTGGGGACAACAATTAAAAAAGCATGCTACGGACTCGGCTAACAGTGTTATGCCTAAGATGTCTGTACCTAAAGCGCCAAGCTATAGTAAATCAAGCAAGTCTTTGATTCCAGAGATTGACGACCGTCCAGATCATCCGATTAAATCTGGCAAGCTCCGTATGTATGTGTATGAGCATGTAACTGTAAACGACACACCTGAGCTTGATGATGCTGAGCGTGAGCGTTTAATGAATGATACGGTTTTAATCAAAGATCATCGTGAAGGCAAAGAAGTCAGTAAGGCTTATAACACTCAGGTGGATATGCGATTATCCAACCCTGACGAAACTAATCTGTACCGGGTATTAGAGAAGCCCGGTTCTTTTAGCAAAATGTATGTAGCTGTTAATCCTCTGTCGAACAACGGGGCACAGGATATGGTAACAGCTGTACGGCTAGAAGATGGCGATAACAAAGCGTGGCTTAACAGTTACCAAGGTAATGTTTTTGCTGACCAAGAGGGTGATCGACCTGAGTGGGATGACTGGTTTGATGGTCTTTCAGACTCTGATTCGTTAAAGGACGGCGGCACCTATATAGCTGTTGTTCCTACCCATAGCAGCACAGTTCCTTTCGTCGTCCGTGATAATTATGGGGACGGAGTCTACAAGGTAGATTTTCAAAATAATCCTGACTATAACGAAACAAGGATTGTCCAAAAGCCTCGCGTAGAGAATGGTAACTATCCCGGTGGTTTTGACCCTTCCCCTAGTCCTTACGGGGCAATTTTACGCGTCGATGCTGAGGGCAAAGCTGGTACTAAGCTTCGTGCGATTGGCGGTGAGTTGCGTGTACCTGGAGCGGCTAAGTTTTTACAGCTTAAAAAGCCATACAGCGAATCCGGAGGAAGTCTCCTAATTCCTTGTGGTTGCGGCGACGGTGATCATAGCGATCCATCTCCTATACAATTTGGAAATATTGAAGATATTCAAACTCTCTTTTATGAAAAAACCGCACGATTAAAGATTTATGACAATGGCTCAGATGTTTCTATCTCTTCAGCAACAGGGACAGATTGGTTGAGTAAGAAATCTGCATTTTTAAACCTTATTAGAACGCATGGTTTTTCGGAGAAGACTGCGAAGGATATGCTCCAGTACGCTGAAAGAAAACACGGCGCTGTGTATCGTGTTCAGTATGCCCCTGGCTTTGGCGATAAAGCTAATTTAGTTAAATCTGCTTTTAGTACGTTACAGCCTGGGCCAGGTGCTCCACCCGCTAGTCTCCCCCCAGAAATGGGTATGGAAACATTGGGCGGCAGGACTCCGGTATTAACGCAATCTCCGCAAGAATCTCAGGAGATTGTGCCGGAAATGATGGCTGGCAATACAGATCCTAACGTGTGGGATCCTTGGCAGAATTACACTGCTGAAGATTTCCAGAAGACGATGGGAACTGCTCAGCAAGCAGCACAAGAGGGACAGAAAGAAGTTTTCGATACAAGCATGATTGGTGGCCTCTTAAAGGCAGTTCGACAGGATTCTTTAGTAGATCGTTATCTTGGCGATTTGATGAAAGCGCTTAATAGTTTAGGTCGAATTCTATTCTTGTTTTATTGGCATCAAGAAGAGTTTGAGGATCGTTACGGTAAGTCTGACATGCCGGAACTCGAAGACAGCCTGCGAAACTCCTTTGAAGCACTGGGCGACATTACTCTTTTCCTTAAAGAGAAAACGATTGAATCGCCGTTTGAAGGAAGCGCGGATCTTGGTCTCGAGGAATCTGCAAGGAACTAATAAATGGCTGGTACATACTCACGTGTTGTTAAAGCGTCGTCAATTACTGGTGGTGTCTCTAATTGTATAGAGCTACCGATGCCTGCAAGAGGCACGTTAGATCGTCTTATACTAAAACAGACAGACGGCACTGATGTTGATTTCGATTACACCGTTTACAATCGCAAGGGTGCGTGTCCTACGGGCAATGACTTGCATGTCAATGCCGGTACAATAGCATCCGTTGCGAGTAACAGCGGAGACGCTCAATTTACAATTACACATGATCAATTTGAGCCTTATGGCTATAGGCTTCAAGTAGGCGATAAGCTCTGGATAAAAGGGTTGTCGAGTGCTTATAACTCTGCGGCTAACGGTAACACGCCACATACTATTTTGTCAGTCGATAATGCTGCTGGTACATTAATATCTACTAACTTTTCTTATGCAGGTGCTGCTACGGACGGATATTGGCAGGATAATGATCCCAAGGTGTTTCCTATTCATGATCCGACAATGCATTTAGTAATGTCAGGGAACACTGGAACCGCAGGCAATGCATCTGCCAATTTTGATATGAATCGCGTTTACGAAAACGACGATAATCAGGATGTTACTAAGCGAACTCAAGCTACAGCATTGTGGTTGGATCTTCAGCCAGCAGGTGTCGCTACTGGATTGAAGTTTGAAGTCGCTTACACGGTCAACGTTGAGTTTATATTCTAAATAGTAGAATTTACGGGTAGTATGGCTAATACTTACACGGACGTAAGGATGTACGATCCCTTTCTTCGCCCCGATTGGCGATTTGAGAGGATTTTGCGTCTTGTGAGTAGGGTTCCAACACCTGGACGTACAACTAAACGGGACGATTCTCATATTAAAGAAGCTCGTTCATTCATGCTTCGGTGGAATCGAGGCGAAGAATGGCGAGAGAGTCTTTTGGACGAGAATCCTGGGCTTTACTACGCTCATTCCATATTTGCTAATTTGCATATGGACCCCGAAGTGAAGTTTATGCTAGAAGCCCGGTTATTAGCTAGTCAGCCTGTAGAAGAGATTGCAGACAGATTGAAAACATTGCCAGAGACTGTTTCGTGGTACGAGAAGTTGTTTTTCAACGTTTCTCCGTTTCTTCGTCATCATGATTGGATTGTAAAGCATGTATTGCTTCCCTCTTCTGATCGCTTCGTTGAACACGAAGATGACGATGACGATGCTGCTGCACCGGTCCCGCAAGGCACACCTTTAGTTGTTCGACCACATTTGGATATGACTTTAAAGTTTTTTGCATACTTTGGCGGACCTATTCTATGTGATTTTATGATTAGCGGGTTCCGTCGTGGAAATGTTGTGCAAAATGCTGACGAAATTTCCAGTTGGTTAGACGATCAGTGGAGAGCTACGATACAGCGTCGTAGTGCTCAATCAGCGGGTGTGTTTGAGGTGAATCGATACAACGTGATGGAACTTTTTGCTACGCACTCTAGGATTATAGAGTTGCAAAAAGGCGCAGAGAGTGGTGAGGAAAGACGATCTTCGTTTACTCGCCATGTTTCTACGATGTTGTCTCAATTGCCTTGGACTGTTGGTCGTCGTGGTGCGGAGCAATATGCTGGTTCTGTTATGGGGGACTTAGACAGTTCCGCAGCAGAAATTAACGACGAAGAATTGATACTGATTGGGAGCGGGGAAGTTCCTAGTAGTATTAATGAAATAGCTAGTTTAACAATAGAAAGCCGTGAGGACACGGAGGTTGATGATGCCAAGTCTAAATAGTAACGACGAACAAAAATTGGTTGACGGTGTACGTCAAGCAGTTCGTTATGTGGACGACGATAACATGTCGCCAAATGATGCATTAGTAAAGGTGTCGCGTGATTTGTCCCTTTTGCCTGGACAGGCACGTGCTGCTGTTAGTGCGTTTAATAACGGACGCCAAGTTGCTCAGTGGAAGGCTAATACGCCTGTACTGGATAAGTTGGCCGAGTTTGAACTCGCAGACTACGATGTAATTCACGATACCGTTTGGGGTGGCGACGAGAAAAAGGCTAATGACCATTACTTGTCGCTGGGCACAACGGTACACGAGGATTATGCTTCGGAGCCTAAGTGGGTGGATATGCGGGACAAGCAGAAGTTAGCTGCTCTCGATATTCCATCTTTAGATCATATTCATGCTAACGATGATATTGTTAAAGAAGCAAGCGATCATGAATTTCGTCATGATTCGGATCGTCGGGCAAGCTCAGCTTGGTCTACCTTTAGTATGACTCGCCGCACTTACGAGGATCAACGTAGTAAGCACGCAGCAGCTAAAGACAACCTGGGCATTCGGTTGAATATACTGTCGAACTACTTTAAAAAGTTTGCTCAAGATCGTCTTCCCTTTGATATTGTGGACAAGACGGTTGCAACCTATTACGGGTCGCAGGGCAGAGCTTTGATGAACGTGGTTTCAGACCGATTCCCTAAGGAGAAACGAGCTGCCGATGCGAAACGATATTGGGAGGCTCCCATCGATATGAATGCGGAGCCGTTCACTTTCGTTCGTAATGCGGTTGAGGCGGCGAAAGAGCTGAACCTTACTAAATCTGCCTTGGATGTATCTGAGGAAGTCTTTAACAACGCAAAGGAAGCCCTCCACCCTTTTTCGCAAGCCCCCAGCCAGTCGAGCCAAGAGAATGTGGAGTTTTCTCCATTCTTGATTGACGGCAAAGAAGGGGGCGATCAGCCCGCAGGCCAACTACCACGTCATGATTGTCATGGCGTACACCCTGACCAGACTCATGAAGAGTGGGTACGTGAGGAGTTTGATAATCCTCCTACACGTGATTGGGAACGGGAGAAGGAAGCGGCTGGCGGTCTTTTGACTGGGGCACTCATTGGTGGTGGCGCTAAGCCTGCGATGGAAGCCTTGATTGGCGGCGAAGGAAGGCAGCGTAGCGTCCAAGACACGGAGGACAAGCTAGGTGCTCCGGAGCACGAGAATGAACTACGGAAGATTCGTGCTCAAGTAATGTTGGCTGAGATGATGTCTGATTCGGAGAATCCTATTAGCGGGCATGACCCCGAGGAAGTACTTGCTGCGTATAACGATTTAGCTCAGTTAGCTCCTCGTATTGCAGAGCAACCGGCTGCGGTACAACCATTACTAGCAAAACGTTTAGCTGGCAATGTTGAGCCTTTTGAAGTCAAAGAGATTGGCGATATTGAAAAAACACTTGCTGGCACTAAATCTAATATAATGAAATCAGATGACTCAATCCTTTAACAATCAAAGTGTAGATGACGTTGCACTAACGTTAGCCCGCCGAAAGGTGGGATTGCGTCATGGTTTTAGTAAGCCAATGGACAAGCTTGCTTTTGACTTGTCCTCAAGTTTGCAGGGAGCGGGAGACTGGTTGAAGGATAATCCTGCTGCACAAAAGGCACTGATAGGTGCAGGTGTTGGCGGAACGTTAGGCCTTGGATCTAGTTTATTCCGTCGCGGGAAGAAACATCCTTTTCGTGATGCTTTAACTGGCGCTCTTGCCGGTGGAGCACTTGGCGGTGGTTTAGGGCTTTTAGGCGACCGTAAAAATATCTCAGATGAAATATTTCCCGCTGCACCTAATACTGCTGAGTTAGCTAAAGACATAGAAGAAGTTCAAAATCTTGATCGACAGGCTAAGCCTACGTTTCTTAATTCCCCGCTACATTGGGCAGGGCAAACTGCAAAAGATCATCCTGTTTTGTCTGCCCTGGGAATTGGTGGTGCGGCGGATGTTGGAACGGGAATGGGGCTTGCTGCTCAAGGTAAGAACACTTCTCCTGGTGCTTGGAGAAATGTTGCTAAAGTTCTTGCTCAGCAAAGTGCTGAAGGCAAGACGTCTCAAATTCCAGGAATGCTTAAGGGGGTGGTGGGCGACGCCGCACAGAAGGATATTTTAACGCTATTACAATCTGGCAATAACAAAGATTTAGTTACACTGTCGAAACGTCCTGACGCGTTAAAGGCAATGCAATCGCTTCGGGATGTTGACGAAGTATTTCGCCCTATGACTGCTTCTCAGTATGCTTTGCAAGAGGCAGCCCGCAAAGCGCCTCGAAATGCAGGGGGTTCTTCTTTAGCTAGAACAATGAATAAACTACCAAAATCGTTGCCAAATATACCTAAATACATGCGTGGTAAGGGGGCTTTAGTGGGAATTCCGGCAGCATTAATTGCATCATGGCTTGCTGCTAAGGGGTATGCGAACACTGAAGGCGCACAAGATAGAATTAGGGATATACAGCAACAATTCGGTAATTGATTGCTCAGTAGACAAGGATGTTTATATGTCAATGATCAAATATGTATCACCGTCTGGTTGGGAATGGGATCGACCTGTTGCGATGGCTATTCCTATTTCTAGTCGTGGTCTCATCGGCACTGACCGCAGTAACTTTATTAAGTCTGCGGGGCACATGTTTCTTGATGAAGTTGACAACATTAAATTTGCGAAGGACGAAGTGCCAGTACACCTTATTGCTTTAGGCGCTAGTGAAGCTTACGGTCCTAATAGAAATGGCGACGGGTTTAAAGAAGCGACTTGCAAAAAGCATCATCAATCGTTCGAAAAGTTCGCTAAATTCTTTAGAAACCACAAGAATAAACCTGAACGCGGTGATCCTCATTTTGGCGTTATTAAAAAAGCGGCTTACAATGAACCCATGAAACGTGTTGAGCTTCTTGTTGCTTTAAACCAAGAGAAGAGCGCTGCGGATCGTAATGGCGGCTTTATTGCAGATCAAGAGCTAGAGAAATTGGCACGCGGAGACGATATTGCAGTTTCCATGGCGTGTCGTGTGCCTTATGATATTTGTTCATGGTGTGGTAATCAGGCAAAAACAAGAGCCGATTATTGTACCACTGAAAAATGTGCAGCGGGTGGTTGTCAATCAAACCTTACAAGACTTATAAAAGTAGGGCAGGACATGCATCATTTGCATGTCGATAATCCTAATCCTACTTGGTTTGATATTAGCCGTGTTTTTCGTCCCGCTGACCGTATTGCATACGGTGCCAAGGCAGACTATTTAACTAAAGCCGCAGCAGATAACGGCCTTTTTGAATTGAACGATTATATAAAGATGGCTGAGTCAGATAGCGCTCCTTTGCACGTTATTATGTACCAGGAAAGTTTTCCTGGTATTTGGAACGAAAAAATTGCATCTCAGGTTAAACTTGCCTACGGTCTTTCTAAGCTGGAAAGATCTTCTCGCAACTCGGCTAAAGAGATTTACCGGGCCTTTGATACACCTCCGTTTGATGTTGAAGCGTTGGGTGCTTTGGGCACGACAAAATGTGCAGAAGGTCTTGGGGCTCTGGCAGACCAAAAGATTGTTTTACATATTAAGGATTGGGCTCGTTTAGCCAATAAAACTGAGCATGTCAAAGAGGCATCGCAATGTTTACCCAAAATTTATACTAAATTAGTGGATAGTAATATTGAAAGCCGGGTAGAAGCAAATCCTTACCCACTTTCAGAAAAAGTTGCATCTGCTAAACAAAGAACATTGGCTGCTTCTTGTCGAAGCAGTCATTCGTTAGATAAGGAAGCCGTAGCAGATAGGAGTATGCGTTCTTCACTACGTGGAGAGGCTATTCCTGCGGTTAATTTGTTTAATGAAACTAATGTGTCAGAGGACGCTGAAAAGTTGGCTATAGATTATGCAATCTACAAACTAGCCGCTCTTTCAAGAATTGCATCCTCTGATGAGGAATTTCCGTTGACAGCAAGGCTATGTGTAAGCCAGAATCATACTTAATGAGTTATGTTAAGTGAGGTTCTGTCGTAACACGGAACTGCTAATTGTAATCACGCAAGGAGTGCTCTATATGACCGCCCTAACAGCGCAAGAGTCGATGAATACGATTGATAAATTCATCCGGGAGGTCGGGGCCACCGAAAAATTAGCTGCTGAAGCTAACACTGAAGCAGGCAGTGTCGGTGGTGCGACAGAACATCCCGTCAAAGACGTGGATGATCATACCGATGACGCGGACGAAGGTTTTCGATCAAAAGAAAATGATGCAGACGTAAAAGCGGACGAAGGTCCACCTAGCGTCGACAATCAACCAATTGCTACACCTGAAAAGACTGCCGAAGGTAAGTCTGAGGGTGGGGCTGCTGGTGACCCGGCACAAAGTCCTGGTTCAGCAGCAGATGATCAACTTCAAATCGGAACTGTTAAAGAACCGACTGGGGACGATCCTTCCGTTGAGACTAGTAGTGTTAAAGCTGAAAAAGAGGACTCAGGCGGACCCGGTGGTCCAACTACTCACCCCGCAACCACAGAGAATAGTTCTTTGGACGGGTTGAAGTACGCTGAGTCTCAGCTTGAAGAGATGCCGTTGGCTGATCTTGCAAAAGTTGCTTCTGATCTTAACAACGCTATCTTGGCTGAGCTAGCTGTTCACGATTTCAGCAAAACTGCTGAGAACGAAGTTAGTGCGAAATCTGACAAAGCAGCTGAGAGCAAAGAAGCAACTGACGTTGCTGCTCAAGCTGGCTGGGAATTGGCTGGGCTTTTGACTGGCGATTTCGATAAAGAAGCTGCTGACGCTATGGTCGAGGAAACTTTGACTGACATTATTAAGACAGCGTCTGCTGATGCAGACCGTGTTAATCATTTTCTCGTGAGCTACAGCGACGAGATTAATAGTCAGAATAAAGCTGCCTCAGAAAAATCTGCTAACGAAGAAGCTTTGGCTGCGATGATGGGTGGCGGTGGCGCTCCTGAAGAGGGCGGCATGCCAGAGGAAGCAGCTATGGAAGCTGTCCAAGGTATGGGCGGTGGAGAAGAGCTTGGCGGATTGGGCGCTGGACTGGGAGCCGAGGGAGGTATTCCCGAGGAAGGTGTTCCTGAGGAAGGTGGAGAAGACGTAGAGCAGCTGGCTGCAATTCTTGAGGAATTGGGTATTTCGCCTGAGGAACTCGAGCAAGCGATGGCGGCTGAGGAAGGCGGCGGCTTAGAGGGCGCTGGCCTAGAGGGCGCTGGCCTAGAGGGTGGCGGCTTAGGGGGCGGCGGCCTAGAGGGCGGTCTCCCTGAGGAAGCTCCTCCTGAGGAAGCTGCTGGCTTGGAAGTGGAAGCTGCGGATAAACGTGCTGCTGCTAAGAAGGGCAGTGCCGGAAACGCAGTGAAAGACTACATCCAAGAGATCATCGCTCGTTCACGTAGATAATATTAACGCTCACGGAGGAGTTTCTATCATGAAACCCAAACTTGCAGAAATGCTGGTAAAAAGCATCCAGATTAACTCGCTTCTCCAGAAGCGGGCTTTGGATTCTTATAGTAGTTACCATACGGCAGCGCAAGAAGCTAACTCACAAGTGGCTTCTCTAGCTGATCACATGGTTGATAAAGGGTGTGTGGCTGCACATCAAAAAGAAGCTGCTTCTGGTATGCTTCAGTCACACACAGGTACAATGGAGCTTCTTCGGAACTCTGTTGAAAAGCTTTCAGACGCTCACGCTCGACTTGAAAAATCGGCAAGCGATCTAGGTCGTGGAGTGGATGAGGGGCAATCTGGCGTAAGTAACGTTAGTAGCTACAGCTCACTCGAAGACCCTTATGTTGGACGTCGGACGTCTGAGAAGAAAGCTTCGGATGAGGCTATATGGGCTGTTGTTAATAACCCTGTGTAACATGAAATGGACGCAGGCTAGTATTAGTCTGTTTACTTAAATTCAAGGAGGATTTACCATGGCCGCTCCACGGCAAATGACCGCGAATACGCTCAACGCTCTTAAAGGTTGGCCTTCGCAATCGGCAGTAGATTATTCCACGAAGTTGGATTCAAGCATTACTACTACAGTTCTTGCAGGTTCTGTAGTTCATGTTGATCCGACTAGCGGAAATTATAAACTGGGCAATGCAGTAGATCAGGTGCCTTTGTTTACTTTTCAGAACAGCGACGATCCTGATGTTGCTAACGACGGTGGCGATGCTGCCCCAGATGGTGACAAGGGTGTTTGGGTTCCTGTTTCACCGTCTGGTAACATCATGGCTTTGGTCGCTACTGGTGCTTATGAGTTGACTTCAACTCAATTTGATGGCGTTACAGAGTCAGATTATCAACCTAATGTTCCGTTGACTGGTTTGACGACAGGTAAAATTGACGCCACTACTTACAATGGAGGAGTAGGCATCTGCGGTGTTGTTAGCCGGAAGGGCTTTCAGGATAACGGTTATGGCCATGATTGCATCGCATTCTGGCCGTATTTCTTGCCGAAGCTTATCAATACCGCCTAAGCAGCAAGACTCAGTTTTTAAATTATCCTTTACAAGGAGGTAATATTCCATGTCCGCTACCACTCAAGAGGAATCAAAACTCCTCAATGAGGCAATCTTCGAGAAGCTGGCATCAAGAGATCCACTTCTGGAGAAGCAAGCCGTTGATGCTGTTAACGATTTCACACGCACAAAGATGCGTGAAGATGGCTTTTATCGACGGATTATTCCGCCGTTGCCCATCAGTAATGATGAACTCGACCGACAGGTCGATACAGATAAGCCGGTCAAGATCGTGGACAAGGAACCTGATAGCCCTGCGGCCATCTCGATTCCTTTCGCGACTCTTCCGACTAACCTTTACATTCGTGGACCTCGCTACAAGGTGAGCTTCGACCGTATCGTGACGCCTCGCTTCACGAAGGACGTTGATGAGCTTCGTACTTGGTACATGGATATCCGACAGGTCCTTAGCGACAATGCTATCAAGGACATGCTGGCAGAGGAAGACGGTAAGTTTCTCACTGCGGTTAACACTGCTGTTGGTTCTGCTGGCGGTATTGTTCCTACGTCAGAGGTCGTCCAGCACGAAGCTATCGCTGGTGGAATCACCCGCGACACGCTTTGGGACAGCCTGAAGATCATGCCTAACACTCCGTCGAACCTTGAAGTTCACGTTGTGCTTCTCAACAACATCACCATTAAGGAAGTGGCTAAGTTCAGTCGCAACGAAATGGGCGGTGACTTGAGTGAAGAGGTTATGCGTAACGGTTGGGCTCTTGCTGAGTTCATGGGCGTAAAGTGGATTATCACGATCAAGAAGAACTTGGTCACGACTAATACGATGTATCACTTTGCAGATCCGAAGTTTATTGGTAAGAGTTATATTTTGGAAGACACAACTATGTACATTCGTCGTGAAGCGTACATGATTGAGTTCTTTGCTTATGAGACTCTAGGCGGAACCATTGGTCATACCAGCGGTTTGGCTAAGGCAACCTTTAGTTAGAACTAAGCCAATACAAGGTGGCTTCTCGTTATGTATTTAGCGGGAAGCCACCTTACAGGCTTTCAACAATGCGGAGTAACGCTATGGCAGATAACGAACAAGCTCTTCCAGAAGTCGGGGAAGCTTACAATAATTTGTTTGAAGGCGTTCACGCAAATGTATTTTTCGGCAAACTAGCCAACCACGGCATACAGCCTCAAAACGAGAAGGAAGCCGCTGATTTGCTGGAGCTCGCCGGAAAGTTGCGTGGCGTTGATGATACGGAAAAAGAAGCGGGTGACAGCCGATTCGCTAATCCTGTAGGTGCTTTGACAGATGTTTTGGGAGAAACACCTCAAGGGCAATATGCACAAGCACAAGAGGAAGATATGTCTTACAAGTCAGCTGCGGCGCAGTTGGCTCAAGAGCCTGTCTTCTATAACTCAGTGCTTGCGTTGAAAGCGAATGAAGCTGCTATCCTCGCAAACATGAAAGAGGAGGGCTAATTAATGGCTTATCTCATGGACTTAGACTGTCTTTATAGTACAGTCAAGAATATTTCTGGTGGTACGAAGAGGTTTGGTTTTCTTCCGCCGCACGGACAAGAATTAGCCGACGACGGTACCACAACCGTTTTTGGTAATATTCTTGATGCAGTTGCTAACGGCTTTGATAGAGCTACATCTCGTCGTTCCGTCTTGGCTCTTGAGAAGGCACTTGATACTCAGCAAATTGAGATTGTCAGTACTCCATCAGCTATTCTAAAAAGTAGCAATGGGGAGAGTTACATGTTAACTTTGACAGACTTTACGCTGGCTGTTGATGATCCTTGTTGGGAATCGACTGCTTAATCAGTATTTTCACTCACCTACCCCGCATAGGTGTTCCGAAGGCTTGGCAGACCCACTCTGCCGAGTCTTTTTTTATATGGATTCTACGCTAAACTTTATTTATGAAGTTAAGCATATTCACACCTACTCACTTACCCACACATCTTCCAGAAGCCTATGCGTCTCTGTTAAGGCAAAGTTACACCAAATGGGAATGGGTGTTAGTCCCTAACGGAGGAAAAGCAGTCATTCCTGATAACATACGGAATGATCCTCGTGTTAAGGTTGTGGACGGTGGTTCTCACTTATATAACATTGGTGCTCTGAAACGTTTAGCGTGTGATAATTGCAGTGGCGATGCATTTATTGAATTAGACCACGACGATTTATTGTTTCCGGGAAATTCACTTTCTGCCATTAACGAAGCTTTTGAGGGTGGGGCAGGCTTTGTTTATTCAGACGTTTCTGTGTTTTCTTACAAGGCAGCTCAGAATCACCAAGAATTCGGGAACATTATTTACAGCAAAGACCACGGCTGGCAAACTTATGCGGTTAATATTTACGGCAGAGAGTTAGTAGCAACTCGAGCTTTTAATGTAACACCGCGTTCTTTGTGTGAAATATATTACGCTCCTGATCATGTTCGTTGCTGGAGCCGAAAAGCTTATTACAAAGCAGGCGGCCACAATCGTGATCTTGCTGTCATTGATGATTTGGAGTTAATGATAAAAACTTACTTAAGCGGCGCTACGTTTACGCACACCAACGGTTGTCATTATTTATATCGCACGTACGAGGAAAATACTGTTAATAGCCGTAACAAGCAAATACAAACATTATCCAGGAGCTATAAAATTAAATACACTGAGGACTTAATCCGTGAATGGGTTTCCCGTGAGAATTACGCAACGCTTAACATAGTTGAGCTGGTTGAGTCTGGGTGGAAATACGACCGAGATTTGTGTCACGGATTTGGTTTTGAGCGCTATGGTGTTATTGAAATCAAAGATTATCTACAGTGGTTAGATGGCGAGCAAGTAGCTGATTTTATGAACAGCGTCTACGAGGCTCTCGTACCTGGAGGTTATGTTATTATTACAGTTCCTGATGCTACTACTGGTATTGGTTTTGCAGATCCGGCATACAAATCTTATTATAGTGAAGCAAGCATGTTACCTTATATTAATAAGAAGCATGCGGACAGAAACGGCCACGTCTTCGCAAGATTTCAACAAGTACTTACTACAGAAGAGTACCTATCGGACTGGCACAAAGATAACGGTTATAAACACTTGAGATTTCATCTTTGTGCCTTAAAAGGACAAAGACAGCCTGGAACATGTGATATATGACATTCGGTTTTTAGTCCAGGCTGTTTATAATACGTAAGGATGCGTAATTTCACAAAGGGAGTTAAGGATGCCTCCAACGGACACTGACTGTAATGATCAAAATATCATTAATCCCCCGATTACGCAGGTAGACGGGTGTTCTGTTTTGCCCAAAATGCAGTGTCATGAGATACAGCAGGGGCAAGATGCTCGTTTAGAGTGGGTAATGAGAACCCCAAATGGGGAACCAGTCAATCTTACTGACTGTGCAACGTCCTGTAGTGTTGCTGCTGAGTCCTGTGCTGAGGCCTTTGATGCCGCAGGATCGCCTGAGTGTGGCGTAACGCTCCGTATGCGGGAGCTAAGCGGCTACGACGGCCCTACAGACTGTATCTACAGTATGGACGTAGATATCGTTACAGCGTCTACAGGCTCTGTGAAGGCTCACAGCTTACCTGAGTCGATCAATCGTTACCCTGGTGTTTATATGGAAGAATGGGCTCTTTTTTCAGACGATTGTCGTCTTATTTTTAGCAACCAAGCTGTTTGTTTTGTAGGGCGAGGTCTTTTCGGTATTTCGTCGTCTGGCAATCAATGGAATCTAGGGCCACCTTCAATATCTGAGATTAGACTGTCTATGCGAGATAATGCTCCTACCGACAATCTGCTGTTAGACGACATTGAGTTTGACGCCGCAGAGATCACGCAAGCTGTTTTACGTCCTATTCAATTTTGGAATGAAACTCCTCCCCCAATTGGATTGCAGACAACTAAGACGTTCCCTTTCCGTGAATTGTGGTTAAAGGGTATTCAAGCTTATTTGTTGCAAATCGCTGCGTCGAATTATCGGCGTAATCATCTGCCTTATAACGCAGGTGGTGTATCAGTTGACGATAAAAATAAAGCTCGCGATTACACTGCTTACGCAAACGCGTTGATGAAAGATTTTCGAGATATGGTTCAAGCGAAGAAGGTGGAAATTAATATTGCTGGCTTCTCTGGAGCTATAGGCTCTAGCTATGGCGGTACATTCTAAGGAAGGAATTGTTATGGAGCTGCCCGATTATCATTTTACTTTGTCAGTGTCGCCTATTCCCCCTGATTTTTTTGAGACCCACACTACCTATGATGAAGTGTCGCGAGCGCTAGATAGCCGG
>CESG01102373.1_pt1 | contig 27589 bp, 29 predicted proteins | sample 531121 | NCBI WGS metagenome assembly CESG01 (sample SAMEA2621287, study PRJEB7988) | marine metagenome | biome: marine biome (ENVO:00000447); feature: mesopelagic zone (ENVO:00000213); material: "saline water (ENVO:00002010), including plankton (ENVO:xxxxxxxx)" | depth 800 m
GAGATTTACGCAACCTAGGACCAACGTCAGAAAACTGGCTTAACAAAGTTGAGATCTTCTCTAAAGAAGATCTTGAAGATGTTGGAGCGCTCGAGGCCTACAAAAAAATAAAATTTGCTGGTTACAAACCATCAAAAAACCTCTACTATGCACTTGTAGGAGCGATTCACGATAAAGATTGGAGAGACGTGTCGCACCTAGTAAACCAACAAGAAGTTGAGTCACTATGATTGACAGTAAAGATAAAGAACCACATGAATTACGGTTTGAATATAACGAAATTACTGAGAGTATTTTTTTAGGAACAACTGTGTGTTGTCAAACACATTTTGAAGAAGATTTATTGGCAAAAGGAATTACGACTGATATCTCCCTTCAAGAAGAAACCATGGACTTTCCTCTCGGGGTGGAGTACTACTCATGGATCCCTGTTAAAGACAATAGCGCCCCTACGCAAGATCAGTTTGACTTGGGGGTAGCAACCATTGATTCTATTTTAGCGAAAGATAAAAAGGTTTATGTGCATTGCAAGTTTGGACATGGACGAGGTCCCTCTCTTGTTATTGCTTACTTAGTGTATTGTGGCGACTCAGTAGAAGACGCAATAGAAAAAGTAAAAGAAAAGCGTCCCGTGATTCATCCAAACGAAATACAAGTGAAGGCACTTAAAGAATACGAAAATCGTATACGATGATTGACTACGAAATTTTATTTCAAATTTTCCTCATTTCGTTTTTAGTAAATGGTATTTGGGAAATGAACCATAGTGTTTTGTATACAACGTGCTACGAGCTTCCTCTTAAAAAAACCATGAGACTTCTTACTATCATGTCGTTAAAAGATGGATTTTGGATCTCTCTCTTTTACATCGTTTCTATACTTATTTTTGGTGAAGTAAACCCGTTTCTTAATCTTTCTCAACTGACACTGTTTATTGTTCTTGCTCTTTTGTTCTCGTTTGTTGATGAGAGGGTCTCTATAAAGAAGGGGAGATGGGCATACACAAACGAAATGCCCCGTATTTTGGGGGTTGGGCTCACTCCGTTCCTTGAGCTTGCAGTGACTGGCGTCATTGCCTTTTTTGTAGTATTTTATATTTTCTAATATGGATAAGAATCAACAATACATAGCAATTGGTCTTATTGTTCTTGCCGTGCTTTTGGTAGTGTTTTCTGGTGGAACAAATAAGTTTAACTACGAACTTCCTGATTTTGGGCTAAACGAAGAGGCACAGGATGATTTTCAGTTTGCGCTTGATTCGGGAGCTGAAGGTCTTGCATGGAACCCAGATGTGACACTCCGAGCGCTTACCATGATTGACGGCAGTCGTCCTCTCGGAGAATGGGAGCTGCGAAGGATTACAGTATTTGGACTACCAGATAATAGTGCTCAATATTTAGTAAAAGCAACAAGTGATGGACGGTTTATTCCTGTCGAATACGAAACAACCGTTGTTGATGTTGGAAATACTTTGGACTTGAGTGAATTTAAAGTGAGTTCTCAAAAGGCTTTTGATAAGGCTCACAAGAAAGCGCGAGGTATCGAGGCAAATCCAGACGATAAAGTCACCATTAACCTTACCTTGATTGACGACAATGGGCGACTGGTGTGGAATTATCTCCTTATTGTTCAAAGAGCAAACTTTGAAGAAGGAGAACCAGCCGGCGAAGTCTTGTTTGTCACCATGGATGCCAGAAGTGGGCGTATTCTAAACAAACAAAGAGAAAACCTTTAAAATAAAATCCCCGATCGGGGATTTTATTCTTTGTTGGTAAGTTTTTCTAATATAAATCCAATAACAGGGGCTAAGAGTATCGGGACAACTCCAATATAAAGGAGTGCCCAGGTAGGGTAACCTTCATAAGGTTCGCGTATCTCTCTGACGATGTTTGAAACCAAAAGGAATCCCAAAAAGAGGGGAGCAAAATATTTAATAGCAAATTCCCACCCAATTCCCACGTTCCACTCTGAGTTTTTATTAATAAAAACACGGAGAGCACCCCGTTTCCATAACCACCCAACAAGGAGTGCTTCCAAGAATCCAACGGTGATAAGACCGTAATTCACCACAAAGTGATCAAGAATATCTAAAAAGTAGAGCCCTGCTTGTGTGGTAAAGGGCAAACTTCCTACAAAGGTTACTGCTGCAATACCAAGAGCAATCTTTTTAGTAGGGACACGTGGATACCGGTTTCTAAAGGTAACCGCAAGCGCTTCAAACAAAGAAAATGCAGAATCAATGGCGAGCATCAAGAGTGTTCCAAAGAAGAGCACAGCAATAAGTGAGTTAAACGCTGGCATTAAACTAATAGCTTCAGGGAAAACCACAAACACAAGTGACGGCCCTCCAGCAACGACGTTGGTGATAGGAACACCTTGCGCCTGTGCCATATAACCAAGGGTTCCAAATACTACAAATCCAGAAATAAAACTTACTAAAAAGTTTCCTAACGCAACAAGCCCTACGTTTTTTGTAATTTCAGAACTCTCTTTTTTAAGAGAGCCATAGGCAATCATAATTCCAAAAGCAACTGAAAGTGAAAAGAATACTTGCGAGAATGCCTCAAGCCATAGCTGCGGATTGAGGAGTGCACTAAATTGAGGAGTAATGTAGAGCAAAATACCTTCGCCTGCGCCAGGGAGCGTCACTGCTCGAAGTAAAAGAATAAGCAAAATAACAAATGGGAGCGTTGCGGTCCACACCACTACTTTTGAAACGCTCCGTACTCCCTTCCAAACAGAAAAGTATACCAGTGCGTAAGCAAGCAAGAGCCCAGAGAGTACGGGCCACGATATTCCGCCAACGACACCAACTCCTTCAGAAACATTTAAAATGTCGTTAAAAAAGAATGAACTTGTGTCGGATCCCCATCCCAAAGTGAACGCACTTGCAAAGTAATCTACGCCCCAAGCAACCACTGCCATGTAGTAGGTGAGCACCAAAAATCCAAGCATGAGAGCAAACCATCCAACGTATTTAAATGCTTTTCGTACGGACCCTAATGCGTCGGGAGCCCCCTTTCCACTCATTTGCCCAAGAGCAACTTCCAGTAAAAGAAGCGGAATTCCAATCACAATATTGGCCACAACTACAGCAAGTACAAATGAACCTCCTCCGTATTCAAATGCTAAAAAGGGGAATCGCCATAAATTACCAAGTCCTGCTGCGCTTCCGATTGCTGCAAGAACAAAGATCCACCCGCTCGGCCAATGTGCTTCTTTTGTCATATCTACAGTATGAAATGCATTGTGTATCCTGCAAGAAGGAGTTGTGTACAAGAAAAATAAGGCTTTTGCGTGCTACAATGTGGTAACAAAAGGCGTCTCGTATGAAGTTTCTTTATAAAGAAAGTTGTAAAACAACTGATCGTAAACTTAAATCTCTCGGAGGTGATCTTTTTTCTTATTTAGAACACTTAACAAGTTGTGTAAAAAATGGAGGGTACGAGTTTAGCGAAAGCGCAATTAATTTACCAAGCGACAAAGCTCTTTTAGAAGAAATTACAAGCCTTGCTAAAGAAAAACGAACAAAGGAATTAAAATATATCTTTTTGATTGGAATCGGAGGATCTAATTTAGGGTCAAAGGCCTTGTACGAGGCCATGTATAAATTTAGTGATCAGTTTGAGTACCGAGTCCCTAAAATCTTTTTCTTAGATACGGTAAATTCCAGGCTCCTTATCACAACACAAACATTTATTAGAGAGAAATTAAACGATCCAAAAGAATTTATTGTTATCACAACTACAAAATCAGGCAAAACAACAGAGACAGCAACAAATGTAGAAGTTGTTTTTGAAGCGCTTTCTAAAAAATTTACCAAAACAGATATTTATAATCGAATGGTGGTTATAACTGATAAAGAGTCGCCACTTTGGAATGAGGCAAAAGATAAAAATATAAGCACCTTGTCTATTCCTAAAATGGTTGCAGGACGTAACTCGGTGCTTTCTCCAACAGGACTATTTCCTATGACCCTTGCAGGTCTTTGGGATACAGGAGCGTTTCTTAAAAGAGCAGAAGAGATGCGTGATACATGCCTTATAAATGATATTGAAAATAATCCTGCGCTTCTTTCTGCTTTAATTACGTACCACCATTACACAAAAGGGAAGACGATTGTAAACAGTTTCTTTTTTAATAGTGAATTTGAATCAGTAGGAAGATGGTATACACAACTACTTGCAGAAAGTGTTGGTAAAAAACACAACAGTGATGGCGTAACAAAACGAATAGGAGTAACGCCAACGGTTTCGATTGGTTCAACCGATCTTCATTCGGTGCTTCAACTTTATTTAGATGGACCAGACGATAAACTTACAACATTTGTCTGGTTTAATAGGGAGGGGAATATTGAACTTCCAGAAAAGAGTGAGTTTGGTTTAGTTGATATGATTGAAGGAAAAACATCAGACGATGTGATTAGTGCTATCTACGAAGCAACAAAACGAGCCTATAAAAAAGAGGGCTTGCCATTTGTGGAGGTGGTGCTCGAGGATTTTTCAGATCTTGGAGCCTTTATGCAATTTAAAATTATGGAGGTAATGTATCTGGCTAAACTTCTTGGGGTGAATGCCTTTGATCAGCCTGCGGTTGAATACTATAAAAAAGAGACACGGAACTTGCTCGAAGGCTAATTTCCTCTCTTTTTTACGATCTGCTATAGTAGAGGCACAATAAGTAAATAATATATATCTATGGACGCACTCTTAAATGATCCTACGATCAAAAAATTAATAACCGGGCTCCTCGTAGTTCTTATCATCTTGTTTGTTGTTATGGCCCTCAGTGGTCTTAAAGCTTATGGAACTATTGGTCAATCAGTTGATTTAAACCGGACGATTTCAGTAAATGGAACAGGGGAGGTTGTTGCTGTTCCTGATATTGCTACCATTTCAATTTCTGTTGATGAAGAGGGGCTCGATATTCCAACCGCTCAAGAGGAAGCAGCAAAAGAAGCAAACACAATTATTGAATTTTTAGAAGATAGTGGTATTGATGAAGATGATATTAAAACCACAAACTACTCAATCAATCCACAATATGATTACGTGCAAGAAATATGTCCTGTTGGGTTTCGGTGTCCGGGTGGTAAACAAGAGCTTCGTGGATACAGAATCAGTCAGAGTATCGAGGTAAAGGTCCGAAAAACCGATGAAGTAGGAGCAATACTTTCTGGTATCGGAGAGCTTGGTGCAACAAATGTCTATGGACCAAACTTCCAAGTAGAAGATCGGGATGCACTTCGTGAAGAAGCACGAGAAGTGGCTATTAAAGATGCGCGCGAAGAAGCAGAACGTTTGGCGGATGCACTTGGTGTTCGTTTAGGAGATGTAGTGAACTTCTCTGATAGTGGATTTTATCCTTACTATGATCGATTTGGTTTTGGAGGAGATACTGCAACACTTGAGAGTACAAAAACAGTCCCAGAACTCCCCGTTGGCGAAAGCACCATCACTTCAAACGTAAACATTATTTACGAAATTAGATAAACTACACCCACTCACAAAAACGCCCGATACCCGGGCGTTTTTGTATTGATCATTGCTATAATAAAAGTGTGACTGGAAAACATCTCTATATACCCATTTACGTTTTTTTAATATTGCTTCTTGCACTCTCTTCATTAAGTGGGTCAATTTTTAACTCCTCTGTTTGGGATGGCGCTAAAGAAACATTTAACGAACTTCGAGGAGGAGGTGCGCAACTTGCAGGAGGGGTGCCGATAACGGGTCAAATTGCTTTTCCGGGGGCTGAGGGGTTTGGCGCACTTGCTCGTGGTGGGCGTGGGGGAGAGGTTTTGTTTGTGACGAATTTAAATGATTCAGGGCCAGGGAGTTTGAGAGCAGCACTTGAAGCGTCTGGGCCAAGGACTGTTGTGTTTCGGGTTGGAGGAACCATTGTTTTAGAAAGAAACATTCGTATCACAAATCCCTATGTGACTATTGCGGGGCAAACTGCCCCCGGAGGGGGAATTACTCTTAGGTACGATTCTGGCGGAGAATTAGGGTTGCTCGATATTTTGACCCACGATGTGATTGTACGGTACATACGCATTCGCCCTGGTCCAAATACCGAAACACCTGTTGGGGTCGGTACGTGTTGTCTAGACGCACTAAACATTCGCGAAGGAGCACACGATGTAATCATCGACCATGTTTCAGTGTCGTGGGCGACTGATGAAATTTTTAGTATCGGGGACGTAAACAATATAACCATACAATGGTCCATTTTGTCTGAGGGCTTGTTTTGTTCCACAGATAACTTTAATTATATGACACAGCCCGGAGGATATTGTAATGGTCACTTTGTCACAGGAGGAGCACAATTAGTAGGGAATGGAGCCAGTTCATTTCCGAATGGATTAAACATCACTATCCATCATAGTTTATATGCTCACACAAGTCAGCGAAATCCAAAGTTTGATGGTCCGGGGCACTTGGATTTTATTAATAACATTATTTATGATCCTGGGCACCAAATAGGAGTAGCAGGCAACAATACCACCGTAAACTATATTGGAAACCTTATTAAAGCCGGGCCCGTAACAGATGACTATGAAGATAGATACTTACTTTTTGAGACAAGTGCACTTGCTGTAAATTCAGGTACTTCTCCAGAAATTTATTACACCGACAATATTATCCAGACGGTAGTGCCCGAAGTCCTTTCACAAAGAGCCTTAAATAATGGAGCTGTCGTATCTTCAAGTCGTTTTTCTTCACCATGGGTGACCGAGGTCCCAGCGAGTCAGGTGCAAAATATTGTGTTGGGAGATGTGGGCGCAAATCGCCCACAAAGAGATTCAGTTGACTCTCGAGTAGTAAATGACGTAAACAATAGAACAGGGTTTTCTGCGGGGTATCGTTTGGGTGTTAATTACCCAAGTGAGGTTGGTGGATGGCCTATTATTGTTGGAGGAACTGCACCAACTGATTCTGATAGTGATGGTATGCCCGACAGCTTTGAATCAAGCAATGGTCTCGATCCTAATAGTGCTAGCGATCGAAACGGAGACCTTGATGGTGATGGCTTCACCAACTTGGAAGAATATTTAAACTCTTTGACTAGTAACCCAGGAGATGGAGTAGGAGGAACTGTGGCACAAGGCGGGGGTGGTTTGTCCGGAGGAAGTTCGAGCGGATCATCATCAAACAGTAATACTGTTCCCGAAGAAGCTGGTCCTCCACCAACAGTAAACATTTCAAATCTGACAGAAGGGGACACCGTCAGTGGCCTTTTCACTATTAGGGCCAATGCCATGAGTTCAAGTCTTGTAGATACGGTTGAGTTCCAAGTAGATGGAGAGAGCATTCGCTTTGATAATAACTCACCCTATGGAGGGTTGTGGGAGACACGAGATTACCCTAACGGAACCTATACCGTTACCGTCATTGCTCGAGATATTTTTAATCAAACCGATATTGATACAGTGCAAGTGACGGTTAATAATACTCAAACAATTGCACAAGCAAGTCCCCAAGCAGAGCAAACAAATACAAATCAAGTTACCCAAAGCTCATCCCAGTCTCAAGTGTCATCACCACCTCCACGACAAACAACAACTAGGCGTGCTGTTACTACCTTTAGAAATACACTAAATGCCATTTTCCCTCTTGCGCAAGAAAATGATGATAACTTTTCTTTGGGTGCTCCTGTTCCAGTGCTTCCACTCAATGTTCAGCAAAAAGAAGCAGGAGAAGATGCCGAACTTGCAGGAGAAATGTTTGATGCGAGAGTGATTAATGAGCTCAAGGATATTAAAGTTGAGGAGCGTCTTATTCAGGGGGTTGAATCACAACTTGCTACTCCTATGATCTTTTATATTCTCGGTCTTCTTTTGGTGGTTATTCTTGCCATTAATAATGAGCGCAAACGGTTTCTTGCTCTTCTTTTGATAGGTCTTATTGTGTTTGGAATTGTTCGGGCATCTATAGAAACTTCGTCACTTGCATTTATTCAATTTGGAAATCCTGGTCAATTACTGTTTCTAGACGCGCTCCTCTTTTACTTTGGTGTATTTTCGGGAATCTTTTTCTCAGGATTTGTTGGTCTTTTGGCACCACGACCAGTGGGGCTTGTGATTTCATTTATTGTAACCACTGGCTTCTTAACGCTCTTTGTATTATTTGGAGTTAATTAAAGAGAAAATTGTCCAATTTGACGGAGGAGAGCCTTTCTGCTACTATACATCCACTGCCCGAGAGGGCTTTTTTAAATAGAAAAATCTACTTGCCCTGTTAGAAATTCATCGAATAGGGATTAAGTAGGAAAATTATTACTTAAAATTTTCTCGTTAGGATGGCATTTAACCCAATCAAATACGTACAAGAGACACGAGGAGAGCTCAAACATGTAAGCTGGCCAACTAGGCGTCAAGCGCTCCAGTTTACTGGTTTGGTTATTCTTATTTCAATTATTGTTTCTATTCTCCTTGGAGTTTTTGACTATATCTTCGGGGAAATTCTCCAATTATTTATCTAATCATGTCAGAAGAAACACCAAACGAAACAAAACAAGAAGAAGCTGTTGCTACACCAATAGGGGGTTCTAAAGATCCTAACCGAAAGTGGTATGCAATCCATACCTATTCAGGGTATGAAAATGCGGTTGCACGAAACTTACGTCAACGAATCGATTCTCTTGGAATGGAAAACAAGATTTTTAATGTTCTTGTTCCAACAGAAAAGAAAATTAAAATCAAAGGAGGAAAACGAGCAGAGGTAGAAGAAAAGATCTATCAAGGATACGTGCTTGTTGAAATGATCTACGACCCAGAAAGTTGGTACATTGTCAGGAACACTCCTCGAGTGACAGGATTTGTGGGGTCAGGTGTGGTCCCAGTTCCGCTAAACGAGAAGGAAGTAGACGGGCTCTTTGGAAGAATGTCGTCAGACACCGTAAAACACAAGATTGATTTAGCTATTGATGAATCAGTACGAATCGTCGATGGGCCCTTCAAAGAGTTTGAAGGAAAAGTGGGAGAAATTGACGAGGAGAGGGGTAAGGTTAAGGTCCTTGTTTCAATGTTTGGACGAGAAACACCGGTTGAGCTCGACTTCTTGCAGGTAGCAAAAATATAAGTAAGATCTCTATATGGCAAAAAAAGTAGTAAAACAAATTAAGGTACAAGCTCCTGGCGGAAAGGCAACTCCTGCTGGAACTCTTGGTCCTGCGCTTGGACAGGCAGGAGTAAACATTGGTGAGTTTGTAACCCGATTTAATGATGCAACTAAAGACAAAATGGGAGTAACAGTTCCCGCAGTAATTTCTGTTTACGAAGACCGAACTTTTGATTTTGTGGTAAAGACTCCACCTGCATCAGTCCTTTTAAAAAAGGCAGCTGGAGTAGACAAAGGATCAGGAACAAATTTGACTAAAAAGGCAGGGAAGGTGACAGCCGCTCAAGTAAAAGAAATCGCTGAAGAGAAAATGCAAGATCTTTCTGCAAATGATGTTGACCAGGCTTCAAAAATCATCGAAGGAACAGCACGTTCCATGGGAATTGAGGTGACGAAATAAATATTTTTAAAATTTAGGAACGAGAAAAGCCCCGACTTGGTTAGCCAAGTCGGGGCTTTTCATCACCGACCGATCTCACGGTCCTTGAACAGCTTGGGGAGCATGGCGTTCGGGTTCCACGAACGCTTGAGCTCTTCGATCTCGGTGCTGGTCTGGTACTTGCCGTCCCCCGAGTACTGCACGTCGAGGACATCTCCTGTCTCGAAGAAGACGATCTGGGCGATACGTCGTCCAACGATGAGGGGAATGGCCCGATGTCGCGAGTTGTTGGTGATCTCCATGGTCCACCGGTTGAAGAACCCGACGTCACCCCAGCCTGCGCACTTGCAGACTTCGATGAAGTTTCGACCGAGCGACGATCGCGCCTTCATCATGGTGGTGATGTGGTTTCGTCCACCGATGAACTCTTCGGTATGGGCGAGAATTGTCTCGCCCGGCTTGATGATGATCACCTTGTCCCTGGGGGCGATGCCAGTTTCACCGAGATGTGCTTCATCGAGAAGCTTGAAGGCTGGTTGTGCCTGGAGGGGTTCTCCCCAGACGGCACGAACGTCTGCCTCACACCACGGGTTGTAGAAGCCAAGGAACCGTTCGGGTTCACCCTCGCGAAAGTAGTACTCTCCGAGGGTGACGTCGTAGCTCGACGTATTCAGGTTCTTTCTGTCGAACGGATCGATGATGATGTTGCCTTCCTCCTTTTCTTGGAGAATGGACTTGTCGGAAAGAGCGGGCATGGTTTCTCCTTGAGGAGGGTGTCTAGTGTAGAAGTTACTTTTTCTTACTGTTTTTGTCAAAAGAAAAGGCCCTGGTGTGCATGCACACCAGGGCCTTCTTCGTTTCGTTTCTTCCCATCTTGACCTAAGAGGAAGCGCTACGACGAGTGATGTCCTGTTCGCCGCGCTTGACGTCGAACCGGCCCGGCTCGTCATCGAGATGAAGAACGAGTCCTGCATTTCCGAACCTGCTTGTCAGATGCTCCGCCATGGCGCTTGCCTTCGACACGAGCGTCGGGTGGACGAACCGCGTTGCACGGAGCTCCACCAAGTAGACGAGCGCCGGGAGGTCTCCCGAGAGTCGGTTGGGGAGCTGGTAGCCCATCGGGATGTAGTACTGCTTAAGAAGCGGCGACTCATCCAGATTGTTGGTCTGAGACCGTTGCCCAGCAAGAAGCCGAGTAGCCCCCTTGGCTACACCCGTCGGGAGGGCGTTCAGGTACCACGGCTCGAAGTCGTGGATGTCCGTCACAAGAGGCATTCGCTGAATCACCGCTCGGTGACGCTGAACGTCACGGAACGACCCGAAGTCGAGCATGAACCCGAACTGCATCGTTCCACACTCCGCCACGATCTTGGGGAGCTCCGTCTTGGCCGGCCTCCTTTTCATGGCGTCCTGATATTCCGAGAGAAGGATGGGGTCCACCCCGTCCCGAAGCACTTCGACTCCATTGTAGGGGGCATGACGGAAGTAGTAGAGCTCCTTCATCCACCACTCGAGGTACCCCTCCATCGCCTCGTAACGCTTGTGTCCGAACGAATCGGGGTGCGTCTTGAGGAGGACGGAGTGCGCGGCATCTGCGACTTCGCGGACTTCCGCAAGCGGGTGGTTGCGGAGACGCATCAGGTGATCCGCCACCTGGCGAAGCTCGCCGTGCCAGGCAAGGTTCGTCTCGGCACCCGCCGGGAGGAAGCCCCGAAGGATGTCGAAGGCACGTGCCTTGATGGCCTTCTCGTAGACACCCTTCTTCTCGTCGGTTCCTCGCGGGTAGAGCTCCATCAGGTGTGCCACCACTTCTTCCTGACTGGTCAGGTAGAACGTGCGCCACTCATCGAGGATACCCTTGGACTCGAGAGAACCGATGGGATCGACGAACGGCTGGTGGGCGAAGTCGATGTAGCGGGTCGAGCACTCCTGCCCGTTGTAGAGCGCGAAGTCCTGGACGGCCTTGGCGACGAGCATCGAGACGCCCTCGATGAAGATGGTCACGCTACCGCAGTCGCCGATCGACTTGTGGGCATACCCCACGTAGTAGGTGTCCATGAACTTGCGCTCGTCTTTCTCGTCGAGCTCTTCGAGCTTGGTGACGATCACTCCCGGGTCACGAGAGTAGAACGCCTGAAGCATGGCCTCGGCCTCTGCTCCAATTTGCTCACCCTTGTTCAAGGCGAGCACCATTCCACCGCTTGAAAGATCGCAGACGGTGTGGCGGAGACCGCCAATTTCGAGAATTCCCGTTTCCATCGTTTTACTCCTTTGGTATCGATGGGAAAACAAAGATCTGCTAAAGACAGTCTACGTATGACAGGATCTTTGTCAAAATAGTTTAGGCGTGATAGAAATGGTGAAGATTTCCCTCGAAAGAGGAAAGGAGTTCTACATGAGTAATGGAGGGGGCGGCAACGCTCCTAACAAGGGCAAGCTCATCGTTATCGATGGAGCTGATGGTGTTGGGAAGGCGACACAAGTCGGTCTTCTCGTTGATCGTCTCGGTGTCGAAGGGTTCGAGGTTGGTTCACGTGACTTTCCTCGGTACGAAACGTTGTACGGCAAAATGGTGCGCGCGTACCTCGATGGGGAGTTTGGTGATCCGACGAAGATTCCTGCCAAGCTCGCGTGTGCACCGTATGCGCTCGATCGGGCTGCTGCAAGAGACTCTCTTCTTGAGATGCTCTACACGCTCGATGCGGTAGTTGTCAACCGCTATACCCCCAAGCAATGTCGGGTATCAAGCGGCGAAGCTCGCAATAATCGAAGAACAGGATGAGATCGTCGAATGGATCGAGGAGGGCGAATACGGAGAGCTTGGGGTTCCTAAGCCCGACCTTGTCGTCTACTTGGACGTCAGCGAGCGTGTCGCACGTCGACAGATGGAGGCGCGCGCTCGTCACGAAGGTGGAAGCCTGGACGGACACGAGGCGTCGTACGAGTTCCAGCAGGCCGTCAACCAGGTCTATCGACGACTTGCCAGGAACCGATCAGATTGGGTACTCATCGAATGCTCGCCTGGCGAGGACATCCTCGATCGGGAAACCATTAGTGATCTCATCATGGGGGAGGTGATGAAGATCCTCTAGGGAACAGAAGGGGCCGCTCTGTAAAGGAGCGGCCCTCTCTTTTTGTTATAATCAATCTATGGATAAAGAAGATCTAAAAAAGAAAATTGGGGAGGAGGCGTATCGAGTTACTCAAGAAAAAGGAACCGAGATGGCGTATACCGGCAAGTTCTACAAACACAAATAAAATGGAATGTATACGTGTATTGTGTGTAACGCTCCACTTTTCTCGTCCGACACAAAATTTGATTCGCACAGCGGGTGGCCAAGTTTTTATGATGTGGCAAACTCAGATGCCGTAGAACGACACACCGATACCAGCCATGGAATGGAGCGTATAGAGGTTACGTGCAAAAACTGCGGTGCTCACTTAGGTCACGTATTTCCCGATGGACCAGAAGACAAAACAGGAGAGCGATACTGCATCAATTCAGTGGCATTAGATTTTAAAAAGAAAAATGGCGATTAAACCAGACTGCGACAAATGTGGAAACGAGTTAAAAGATTTTGGAGGTATTTTATTTGGTCCTCCAGATAAAGAGGGTACGGTAAAAAAATCCCACCTGTGTGTTGATTGTTATAATCAAATTAAAAAAGAATTAAGATGAAACGACTTTTTATTATTCATGGGTGGGGAGGAAACCCGGATGAAAAGCTTCTCAGGTGGCTAGGGGACGAATGTAAACAAGAAGGATTTGAGGTGGTCATTCCTCGGATGCCCAATACAGATGAGCCAGTAATTGAAGAATGGATAGGGCATATTAAGGATATTGTGGGGGCTCCCGACGAGGAAACCTTTTTTATTGGTCATAGTATAGGTTGTCAGGCAATAATGAGATATCTCGAAACGATTAACGAAAAAATTGGAGGGGCAGTGTTTATGGGTGGCTGGTTTACGTTAACGGGCATAGATGATCTTGAGGATCAAGAAATTGTAAAACCATGGGAGGAAGAAAATATAGATTTTGGAAAAATAAAAGAAGTTACTTCAAATATTGTTGTGGTTCTCTCAGACGATGATCCCTACGTTCCATACAAAGACAATAAAGAACGATTTGAAAAGTATTTAAATGCAAAAATTATTACTGAACATAATAAAGGGCATTTTACTAATGACGATGGGGTAGAAGACCTCTCAAGCGTTAAAAAAGCACTACTTGACTTTTAGATTAAATTATTATATAATAGGAATAGAAAGATACGAACAGGTTTATTTGTGTGATATTGACTCTAAGTAAGAGTTTGGTATCACATAAGCAGAACCTTTGACCAAGTGGGGGTATCGGTCATGTGTTGGCAGGACGAGGGTCGGAAACCGACCGCTCTCGAGCTCATCGTCGAGGTGGGCGAGAGGCACCCCGAGAGAGATCTCAAGAAGGGTGCGGATGAGCAGGATTCGGAGGATGTCCTCGAGATCGTCGAAGAGTCCGGCATGGGAGAACCCGCCGGAGTCGAGGTCCACGACACGTAGTTCAGCCGAACGCAGAGCAGAAACAAGAGGCCCACGGAAGGAGACAACCGTGGGCCTCGATGCGTATGATAGAATGACCCTTATGGTTGGCCACAATTTACGAAAAATAATAGAAGAATCCCTTAAAAAACTTTCGCTTGAAGGGGACTCTTTTAGTGTTGAGGTTCCGCACGATCCCGCTCATGGTGACTATGCAACGAATGCAGCGCTTGTGTATGCAAAAAACACTGGTAAAAACCCGCGACAGCTTGCAGAAGAAATAAAAGGAGAAATTGAAAACAATAAGCCAGAGTGGGTACAAGAAGTCACGATCGCAGGCCCCGGTTTTATAAACTTCACACTCACAAGAGAACACATTCAAAAAAATACAAAGAGTGCGGGGAATGAAGACTATGGCAAAAACACTTCCCTCGAGAGGCAAAAAATTTTAATTGAGTACACAGACCCTAATCCATTTAAGGAATTTCATATTGGGCACTTAATGAGCAACTCCATTGGAGAATCGGTTTCAAGACTCCTCGTGTTTTCTGGAGCCGAAATTAAACGAGCCAATTTTCAAGGGGATGTAGGAATGCATGTTGCCATGGCGGTGTGGGGTATGAAAAAAGGGGAAACAGATTCAGGGAAAGCGTACGCAAAGGGAGCAACGGCGTTTAAAGAAGACATCCAAGCACAAACAGAAATAAAAGAGATTAATAAAAAAATCTACGAAGAAAGCGATCCTGAAATTACAAAGATCTATAAAAAAGGACGAAAAGAAAGCCTTGCTCGGTTTGAAGAGATTTACAAACGATTAGGAACGCGTTTTGATTTTTATATTTTTGAGAGTGAGACGGGCCCTCTTGGGGTAGAGCTTATTAAAAAGAACCCGAATGTGTTTGAAGAAAGTGATGGAGCCACCATTTATAAGGGCGAAAAGGTAGGGCTCCATACCCGTGTCTTCATAAACAGTGAAGGATTCCCAACATACGAGGCAAAAGATCTTGGAAACTTTAAAAGAAAAACCGAAATATGGGACCCAACCGAACTTGTGGTAGTGACCGGAAACGAAATTACAGACTACTTTAAAGTAGTGCGCGCAGCCGCAAGTGAAATTCCAGAGTTAGCGAGTATTGCAGACAAAACAAAACATATTCCACACGGAATGCTTAGACTTCCGGGCGGTAAAATGTCTTCACGAACAGGAGATGTTATTACCGGAGAATCCCTCCTTAACGATGTGGGAGAAACATTAAAAGAGAAAATCACAGATGGAACTCTTTTAAATCAAGTTTCCGTTTCTGCTATTAAATATTCAATGCTAAAACAAGAAGCAGGAAAAGATATTATTTTTGATTTCGAAAAGTCTCTTTCATTTACAGGTGATTCAGGTCCGTATTTACAATATACACATGCCAGGTGCAATTCTCTTTTACATAAAGCACAAGAAGAGGGAATTACTCCAAGTGATGAGACTCCACTTACTGAAACACTTCCGCTTGAACGAGCCCTTCTTCACTTTCCAGAAGAAGTTATGAAAGCAACACACGAATATTCACCGCACTACATCGCAACGTATTTACATAATCTGGCATCACTCTTTAATACCTTCTACGCAGAGGCTCCTATTGTAGAAAAAGATAACCTAGCGAGTGCTTACAAACTATTTGTTACGCAATCGGTTAAAGAAACCCTTAAAAAGGGACTCTTCTTGCTAGGTATAGAAGCACCCGATAAGATGTAGGATTTTTTTTGGGGATAGGTTTTGAGAACCCGCTTCGCGCTCTCCAGCGGAGCGCTCGCTTATCCTCGACTCGCATCGATCATTCTATAAAATGATCGACCAAGCATGCTCGTCTCCGGCAGGTTCTCAAAACCTATCCCTGAAATGATTGATTAAGTTGATAGAGGGTGTTTTCTCCTGTAATCTTTACCTTATGCAGGACAAGAACCAGAAAAGTCATATAGCCCAAAGGGAAGAAGAGACGCTCGCTTTTTGGAAGGAGCGTAATATCTTCAAAAAATCCCTAAAAAAAGAATCTCCCAAAGGGGAGTTTATTTTCTACGAGGGTCCTCCAACCGCAAACGGAAAACCAGGTATTCATCACTTAGAGGCCCGGGCTTTTAAGGATGCCATTCCTCGGTTTAAAACCATGCAAGGCTACCACGTGCGCCGCAAGGGAGGGTGGGATACGCACGGACTCCCCGTTGAACTTCAGGTAGAAAAAGAGCTAGGACTCAAAAGCAAAAAAGAAATTGAGAGTTATGGTATTGAGAAGTTTAACCAAAAATGTAAAGAAAGCGTTTGGCAATATGTTGATTTATGGGAGAAGTTTACCGACAGAGTAGCCTATTGGATTGATCAGGATAATCCATACGTTACGTATCGAACCAATTATATAGAGTCGGTATGGAACATTGTTAAGCGAATTTACGATGACGGCAGGATCTATAAAGACTATAGAGTGGTGCCGTGGTGTCCTCGGTGTGGTACAGCACTTTCAAGTCATGAACTTGCACAAGGGTATGCCGATGTAAAAGATTTATCAGTTACCGCAGAATTTCGTGTAAAAGGAAAAGAAGATACGTCATTCCTTGCATGGACAACGACTCCGTGGACCTTGCCGGGTAACGTTGCTCTTGCTGTTGGTCCTAACATTACCTATGTCGAAATTGAAAAAAAGGATATGGGTGACGGCAAGTTAGTTCGATTTATTCTTGCAAAAGATAGATTAAAGGCAGTATTTGGAGATGATGAATATACCATTGTAAAAGAGATGAAGGGGAGCGAGCTTGCAGGTATGGAATATGAACCACTCTATGACTTTCTTTCAGGCGATAAAAATCTAAAAGATAAAGAAAACGGCTGGAAAGCGTATGAAGCTGATTTTGTAACCATCGAAGATGGAACAGGAATTGTTCACACAGCTGTTATGTATGGGCAAGATGACTTTGAGTTAGGAAACAAGGTAGGTCTTCCCAAAAAACATTTAGTAAAGGAAGACGGATATTTTTTTGATACGACAGGAGAGCTCTCGGGCAAATTCGTAAAAGATGAAGAGACAGATGTAACTATTATTAAAGATTTGGCGCACAGAGGGCTTTTGTTTGATAAAAAGAAGTATGAGCACTCATACCCTCATTGTTGGCGCTGTAAAACTCCACTCATTTATTATGCGCGCGATTCCTGGTACATACGAATGACAGATTTGCGTGACAAGCTTGTTGCCGAAAATAATGACATCAATTGGGAGCCTGATCATATTCGAGATGGACGATTTGGAGAATGGTTGCGCGAGGTAAAAGATTGGTCGCTTTCTCGTGAACGATATTGGGGAACACCGCTCCCCGTATGGCTATCAAAAGATGGAAAAGAGCAAAAAGCCATTGGTTCAATTGATGAGCTTAAAAAAGAGACAAAACGAAATACTTATTTTGTGATGCGTCACGGCCAAGCAGAAAGCAATGCAAAAAATATACTAAGTTCAAAAGAAGATAATCTGCATCACCTAACAGACAAAGGAAAGAAAGAAGTAGACGACGCTATCAAAACACTAAAGAGTAAGAAGATTGATTTTATTGTTGCATCGCCGTTTTTGCGCACCAAAGAAACAGCAGAGCGCGTAGCAAAAGAACTTGGTATTTCAAAAGATCAGATTATGTATGATCACAGGATTAAAGAAGTTGATGCCGGCACTTTTAACTTAAAACCAGTAGAAGAGTATCGAGCGTTCTTTTCTTCAGTGTATGAAAAGTTTACTAAACGACCTCCAGAAGGGGAGACTGCGATAGATGTAAAGAAACGAGCGGGAGAATTTATCTATGATGTCGATTCTCAATATGAAGGAAAAACAATTCTTATTATTACTCACGAATATGTTGTATGGATGCTCGGAGCAGTTAAAGAGGGCCTTACCAATGAGGAGACAGCACATATAAAAGATCTTACTAAAGACTATGTAAAAACTGCAGAAGTGAAAGAATTTGATTTTGCGTATCTCCCACACAATGGTAATCATGAAATTGATCTTCATCGTCCGTACATTGACGAAGTTATTCTTCGAGACTCAAAGGGAGACAAGATGGTTCGAACCAAAGAGGTGATGGATGTATGGCTTGATTCGGGGGCAATGCCGTATGCGCAAGACCATTACCCATTTGAAAATAGTGATACATTTCGTCCTCAAAAAGGTTGGTTTAAAAAACAAAAGGGCTATCCAGCAGACTTTATTAGTGAGGCAATCGATCAGACGAGAGGGTGGTTTTATACACTCCATGCTCTTGGGGTTTTGCTTGGGAATGGAAAAGCCTATAAAAATGTTGTTTCTTTGGGACACATTTTAGATGAAAAGGGAAAAAAGATGTCTAAGTCGCTTGGGAATATTGTTGATCCATGGGAGGTGTCAGATAAGTATGGAGTAGACGCACTCCGTCTTTGGATGTATTCGGTTAACCAACCAGGTGATGCCAAAAACTTTGATGAACGTACTGTTGATGAGATTGTTAAAAAGGTTCTCAATCTCTTGGGAAACACTAAAAAATTCTATGAGCTGTATAGGGACGAAAGTGTTAAGAGAGACAACACCAGTAAACATGTTCTGGATGTTTGGATTGTGTCTCGACTCTCTGAATTAAATAGTGCGGTTACGCATGGTCTCGAAAACTATCAATTGTTTGGCCCAGCACGAGCCGTGCGTGAGTTTATTGGAGATTTGTCGCAATGGTATGTGCGGCGTTCCCGCGCCAGGTTCAAGAGTGAAGAAGAAAAAACTGACGCACTTAAAACACTTGGCTATGTGTTACACGAGCTTTCAAAACTTATGGCGCCGCTTGCTCCGTTTGTTGCAGAGGATGTGTACCAGGTAACAAAAGAGGAGGGGGATACCGAGAGTGTTCACTTAGCAGATTGGCCAAAAATCGAAACAAAAGATGAAAAGATACTTTCTGCCATGAAAGAAACTCGAGAGATTGTTTCAAGCGGGCTTCTTAATCGTGCTGAAGCAAAAATAAAGGTAAGGCAATCACTTGCAAAGATCACAATCCAAAAAGATTTACCTGATTCATACAAAGGACTCATCAAAGAAGAACTTAATGTAAAAGAGGTTGTGGTGGACAGTAATCAAAAATCACAAACTATTCTTGACACCAACATAACTGATGAATTAAAAGAAGAGGGGCACGTGCGAGAATTTATCCGTAACGTTCAAGAGCTACGTAAAAAAGAAGGATGTTCTCCAGACGATACCATTTCTCTTACGGTTTCAACGAATGACACTGTTCAAAAAATAGTAGAAGCAAATAAAAAAACAATTATAGACTCTACTAATACGAGTGATATTGCATTTGGAGACGTTACAGGAGAAGAACTTAAAGACGGGGATCTTGGCTACAAGCTTTCTCTTAAAAAATAATGAGTCACGAAATTTATACGACCGATGCCCTTGTTCTCTCTTCATATCAAAAAGGAGAGACAGCCTCTGTTTTGGCCTTATTTACCAAGGATTTTGGGCTTGTGTATGCTCATGCGGATGGTCTTCGAAAAATGGAATCAAAGCTTCGTCCCGCTCTTCAAAATCATTCATATGCGCAAGTTTCTCTTGTTCGGGGGCGGGAGGTGTGGCGAGTAGTAAATGCACAAGAAAAAGATTATTTATCGGGAGTGCGAGCCGACAGCGGAAAACGATCTGTCTTTGTTCAAACGCTCGCACTTATTAAACGTTTTTTGGGCCAAGAGGAACCACATACGGAATTGTTTAATGATACAGTTTTGGCGTTTGAATTTTTAAATGCATTACCTCTTAAAAAAGAAGAACTCTCTCGTTTTGAACTTTTGCTTGTGCTCCGGATACTTTCATCGCTTGGATATTTAAAAGAGGATCTTGAGACACGACATGAATCGATTCCTTTTAAAAGTGTTTTAGGATTTAGCAGATGGGAGAGAGAGAACCTAGACTCACTTCTTGGAAAAGAAAAGGAATGCATCTTAGCAGTGAATGAATCCTTCCAAGCAAGTGGGCTCTAGAAAGACCCAAACCCAAATGCTATACTCTCGTTAATGGCAAACGAGCTACCTGAAGACAAAAACGAAGAGAGTCATCTTGGCGATCTTGAAAAAAAGCTGTATCAAAAAGATAGCAATTTGAGTTATAAACGGCAACGACTCGATCCGCGGGATGTTGGACGTGTGGCGCGAGAATGGAAACAAAAAATTCCTAACAAACAAGAAGTGGGTAAAAAAGTATTTCAAACATCATTTTTAAATAAGCTCCTTTTATTTTCTATTGGGTTTTTTATATTGGCAGTGAGTGTCTCGTTTTATTTTATTTGGATCAAGCCACGTGTTACATCACCACAAAATATTGATATTTTAGTGAAGGCTCCTGCAAGTGTTCAGGGTGGGGAGGAGGTTCCATTTCAAATCATTATTACGAACGAAAACGACGTTGCACTTGAGACGGCAGATCTACGTATACAATTCCCTGAAGGAGTTTTGGTGGACGGAGTTCGTCCTGTCGGTGATCGTTATACCGACACGCTTGGTGTGCTTCAGTCAGGGCAATCTATCACAAAAGACCTCGATTTGACGTTTTTTGGCGAAGAAAATACCGAACGTGATTTGTTAATTAGCCTTGAGTATCGGGCCCAAGGGTCTAGCGCAACCTTCTCAAAAGAAAAGGACTATACGGTTGTTTTAGCGACGTCTCCTGTGAGTTTATCGGTTGATATTCCAACCGAAGTTAATGCGGGAGAAGATTTTGCAATTACCATTGATACTATTTCAAACTCAAACTCTGTCGTAAATGATTTTATGATTGTTGCCGAATACCCATTTGGTTTTACGTTTGAGACTTCTGATCCACGCCCGACGTTTGGCGATAACATTTGGTTCTTAGGGGATCTTTCTCCAAGCGCTCGCAAAAATATTACAGTGATTGGAAGCATTGAAGGGCAACCAAACGAAGAGCGAACCTTTAAAATAAACGCAGGGATCCAAGATCCAAATAGTACTCGAGAAATCGATGTCCTCTACAACTCATTTGTTCAAACGGTTCCTATCGAACAGCCGTTTGTGGCGGTAGACTTTGTAGTTAACGGCGAGCGAGGGAGCGAGGTTGCTGCACAGAGCGGCAAAACAATCGCAGGGGAAATTACGTGGGAGAACAATACCGATTCACGAATCTTAAATGGGGAACTTTCCGTTTTGATTCGGGGTGATGTGTTTGACGAGGGAAGTGTAAAGCCCGATAAAGGATTTTACGACTCATCAATAAATACGATTTTATGGAATCAAAACACAGACAGGACTCTTCAGGTTATTGAGTCAGGAGAATCAGGAACCGTTCGGTTTAACTTTGATACGGTATCGCTCTTTGGGGCAGGAGGAAGCAACTTTACCAACCCAAACATTACTCTGTCTCTTATTTTTAGAGGAGAAAGAATTTCTCCAGGATTCCCAAGTGAGACGATTCGTGTAACACAAGAAAAAGATATTAAGATTTCATCTGCACTTCAGTTAAATGCATTTGCAACACACAGTGTTGGTCCGTTTGGGAACACGGGTCCTATCCCGCCAAAGGCAGAGCAAAGAACAACGTATACGGTGACGTGGGCTCTTGTAAATTCATCTAACCGAATCTCAAATGCACAAGTAAAATCAAGTATCCCATTGTATGTGACATGGAAGGATCTTATTAGTCCTCTAAGCGAAGACGTTCGGTTTAATAGCACGACAGGCGAAATTACCTGGAATGTAAGCTCGCTTTCTCCAGGAGCACGTAAAGAGGTGTCGTTCCAAATCGAGCTTCTACCAAGTCTTTCTCAAGTAGGGACCATTCCTGTCATTTTGTTCCAGTCAGATCTTGAAGGGTTTGACACCTTCACAGGCCAAACACTTCGCGATCAAGAATCATCAATTAGTACCGCGCTCGATGGCAACAATGACCCTCTCTTTATTGTGGGGACAGGAAATAATGCGCAAGTTACGCAATAGAGCGTATTTGTTCGGGCTAAAAGTTATAGTAGGATAAACATATGGAAGGACGGAACATAAACGTAACCATAACGCTTGAGACCGTTGCAAAAACAGTCTTTTTCTTAATTTTGTTATGGATTCTCTATCAACTAATCGATCTTTTACTCGTTGTTTTAACAGCAGTTGTTTTGGCGAGCGCTATTGAGCCCGCCGCCCGCTGGTTTGCACGGTACAAGGTTCCCCGAGTGGTAGGGGTTCTTATAATGTATGTTTTAGTATTTGGTATTTTTATTGGTACCTTTTACTTCTTTATTCCACCACTTATCGATGACCTTCAAGGAATTACTAAACAATTACCTCAATATCTAGATTCTCCTACTATCAGCAATACTCCTTTTGGAGATCAACTTCCAGGAACACTTACGATACGAGAAACGTTAGACGGCCTTTCTCGAACGGTGAGTGACCTTCAATCCAACTTCCTTCAAATCCTCAGTGTTGTCTTTGGTGGAGTGCTTTCGTTTGTTTTGATTATTGTTATCTCGTTTTATTTGGCAGTGCAAGAAGATGGAATTAAAAACTTTCTTTCTATCATTACGCCCGTAAAACACGAAAAGTACGTGATTGGTTTATGGCAGCGTGCGCAAACTAAAATTGGATTATGGATGCGAGGGCAATTACTTTTGGCACTTATTATTGGAGTGCTTGTGTATCTTGGACTTTCAATCTTCCAGGTAAAATATGCGCTTCTTTTGGCCCTTATTGCAGCAATGTTTGAGCTTATTCCTATATTCGGCCCTATTTTGGCCGGGATCCCGGCAGTCGGTATAGCATTTACCGACGGGGGTGCAAGTTCGGCCCTTCTTGTGATAGCCTTGTACGTAATCATCCAGCAATTTGAGAACCAGTTAATTTACCCGCTGGTGGTTAAACAGGTGGTAGGGGTCCCCTCTATTATTGCAATTATTGCTCTTATCGCGGGCGCGGAGCTCGCGGGCTTACTTGGAATCATTCTATCTATTCCAATAGCAGCAATTTTGATGGAGCTTTTCAACGACTTAGATAAAGAGAAGCATCACTTGCGAGAAGAGAATCACGCTGCTGCCTAAAAAGGCACAATGAAAGAATCGTTTTATATTACAACTACACTTCCGTACGTAAACGCGGACCCACACGTTGGGTTTGCTTTGGAACTTGTTCAAGCGGATGTTATTGCTCGCTACCAAAAACTAAAGGGGCGAGAGGTATTTTTTAATACCGGAACCGATGAACATGGAATAAAAATTTTTAGAAACGCGGGAGAAATGGGTATGGAACCTATTAAATATGCCGATCAGTATTCAGAACGTTTTCAAGCACTTACACAAGAGCTTGGCATAACCGAACACAACTTTGTTCGCACCACAAGCGAAGACCATAAAAAAGCCGCTCAGGCATTTTGGAAAAAGTGCGAGGAGAAAGGAGATATCTACAAAAAGAATTACAAAGTTAAATACTGTGTAGGGTGCGAGCTTGAAAAAACGGATTCAGAACTTACCGACGGTAAATGTCCTCTTCATCCAAATGTAGACATTGAAGTTATTGAAGAAGAAAACTACTTTTTTAAATTCTCAAACTATCAAGACAAACTTTTAGAACTTTACAAAAACAATCCAGAGTTTGTGTTGCCGGGCGCACGAATGAACGAAATCACAAGCTTTGTAGAAAGAGGACTGCAAGACTTTAGTATTTCAAGACTCAAGGAGAAAATGCCGTGGGGTGTAGAGGTTCCCGGAGACCCAGAGCATGTTATGTATGTATGGTTTGATGCTCTTTCAAACTATATTTCTGTAATTGGATGGCCAGAAAAGGAAGAAGAATTTAAAAAATGGTGGCCGGGAGTTCAGGTTGCTGGTAAAGACAACCTTCGTCAGCAAAGCGCCATGTGGCAAGCAATGCTTATGAGTGCAGGACTTCCTTCATCTAAAAAGATCTTGATCCATGGGTTCATTAACAGTGGAGGGCAAAAAATGAGTAAATCACTCGGGAATGTTATTGATCCACGAGAAATAATTAAAGAATATGGAGCAGACGCCCTTCGATATTATTTAGTTCGCGAAGTAAATACCTTTGAAGACAGTGACATGACCATGGAACGTTTTAAGGAGGCATACAATGCAAACCTGGCAAACGGCTTGGGTAATTTGACTGCGCGAATAATGAAACTAGCAGAAACTCATCTTGAAAAGCCGGTTGAGTGCAAGAAATCACAGATTGACCCCGGCATTCTGGGGGAATTAGATTTGTTTGAGATTCAAAAAGTTGCAGATCTGTTGTGGGAACATATTGGCCATGTTGATGTGTTGATACAAAAGGAAAAACCATTTGAAGTAATAAAAACAGAGAAAGAAAAAGGCATAGAAACAATCAAAATTCTTGTAGAAAAATTGAATGTAATTGCGATCAATCTTGAACCGTTTATGCCGGAAACTTCAAAAAAGATTAAGATGGCAATCAAGGAAAATAAAATGCCAGAACCTCTTTTTAAACGACTGGACTAATGGAACCAAAGGCAATCGATATTCATTCTCATGTAAACTTCGAAGCATTTGCTGAAGATCGTGACGACGTTATTAAACGGGCGTTTGAAGCTGGTGTATGGATGATAAATGTCGGGACAGAGGCGTCTACTTCAAAAAGCGCTGTAGAGTTTGCACATAAATACGATACGGGAATGTATGCAACGGTGGGACTCCACCCCATTCATGCGGGTGGTTCAGATTACCACGACAAAAACGAACTCACTGAAAATGAATTTAATTCGCTTAAAACAGATGTTGGTTTTGTGAAAGAACTTGGCAGGGACGACAAAGTACTTGCCGTGGGGGAGTGTGGCTTAGATTATTACCGATTAGAAACAGATACCAAGGAAAAACAAAAGAAAGCATTTATCGAACAAATCCATTTAGCAAACGAGTTGGGTAAACCACTCATGCTCCATGCAAGAGGGGAACGAGGAGATGATACTCCGTACGAAGAAGCGCTTGAGATTTTGCAAAAAGAATCAAAAGTAAAAGGGAACTTTCATTTTTTTGCAGGGAGTTTAGATGTTGCACAAAAAATTTGGAGTGCTGGTTACACTACGAGTTTTACTGGGGTGATTACCTTTGCGCGAGTGTACGAAAAACTTATTAAAGAAGCTCCGCTCGATAAAATCATGGTTGAAACGGATTGCCCGTATGCGGCCCCCGTCCCACATCGAGGCAAACGGAACGAACCCCTTTTTGTTTTAGATATTGTTGAGAAGGTGGCAAAAATAAAAAAGATGCCCGTTGAAGACGTACAAAAGCAATTGGTTACCAATACTATGAACTTTTTTGGTTTAAGTGCATAATAAAGATATGAATCCCGTTAGAAGTTCCGCAAAGTTTGTTGTGTATATTGAAAAATGTAATGCGAAGACGCCTGCGGCTTTTGATGGTGATTTAATATTAAAGAGTAACAACTTCTAACGGGATGAATAAATTACTTATTGCAATTATTGTCATCATTATTCTTGGAGCAGGATGGTATTTTGTGTCGCCTCTCTTTTTGAGCACAACAGTTGAGGACAAATTTCCGTTTAGTGTTCCAACTGAAGAAGAGTTTGAACAAATGACCGATGAAGAAAAATTTGAGCTTGAAATGAAGATGTTAGAAGAGGCAGCCAAACAACCCGACGTAGTTATGGAAGAAACCATGCCAGCCGAAGGGGTGACTCCCGAGACCGAGCCTGCGGCACTTGCAAGCGGTGAATTTAAAGATGCAGACAGTTTCCATAAGGGGAGTGGAGATGCAACAATTTACCGTCTTCCTGATGGAGAACGACTGTTGCGAATGGAGAACTTTGATGTAACCAATGGTCCAGATTTGCGCGTATTGCTTGTAAAAAACTCTGACCCAATGAGCCGTAGCGATGTGGGGGATGATTATATTGAACTCGGCAAATTAAAAGGAAATAAAGGAAATCAAAATTACGAGATCCCCGACGATGTAGACGTGGACGAATATGGAAGTGTAGTAATTTACTGCAAGCCGTTCCATGTCATTTTCTCAACAGCAACCCTTAATTAACCATGGAGAACAATAACGAACTCTTCCCCAACCTAAAAAAAGAGGGGACAACACATGAGGTTCATCACCCCCATGCTCTTATGTGGGTGACTCTCCTTGTAATTGTTACAGCTGTTATTGCTGGAGGATGGTTTGTATTGCTTCAAAATAAGGATAGAAACGCACCAACCGAGCCTATTGCTTGTACCGCCGATGCCATGCAATGCCCGGATGGCTCGTGGGTAGGACGAACCGGCCCAAACTGTGAATTTGTATGCCCAAGTCCTTAAATAATTGCCAAAATAGGGGCTATTTGCTAGGATAGTGCGCACGTGTCCCGTTAGAAATCCAAACAAATCAAGGATTTTTATGGGATGTTGTGTATTTAGTCGATTACGTATACTATAATCAATTATTAAGATTTTCTAATTGGGATGTTAGGTTTAGGAAAAAAGGAAGACCTGTCTGACGACAAGGCAGGAAAAGCGCCCGAAGAGGCAAAAATCGAAGAGACCCCTGTAACTGAAAACGAAGAAGTTATGGATCTCTCAGGCGAAGACATGACTGAAGAACCCCGTGTTTACGAGGTTTCTTATCTTATTGTCCCAGGAATTACTGAAGAAGAAGCAGGAGCAGAAGCTGCTAAAGTTAAAGCACTTGCAACAGGTCGTGGAGGAGAATCTATTGCTGATGGCGCTCCCAAAAAGATTACCTTGGCATATCCTGTGGTTTCATCTATTTCAAACAAAAATACTACCTACACAGATGCCTACTTTGGATGGACCAAATTTACTTTAGAGCAAGAAAAGATTAACGAAGTTAAAGAAGAGCTTGATAAAAACACCAACATTGTTCGGTTTTTAATTATTAAAACCACAAAAGAGACCCACGTTATTAAACCAGCACCTCGAAGGGTTTACAAAAAGAAAGACGAGGAACCAAAAGTTACCAAAGAAGAAGGTAAGGGTCCTGTAGATGAAAAAGAACTCGATAAAGAAATCGAAGGACTTCTTGTAAATTAATATGTATCTCAACAAGACATTTATTATTGGAAACTTAACGCGAGACCCAGAGCTTAAAGCGCTTCCGTCTGGAACAAACGTTACCTCGTTTTCTCTTGCTACAAACAGGAGCTACAAAGATAAAGACGGAAACCAACAAGACCAAACCGAATACCACAACATTGTTGTGTTTGGACGTCAGGCAGAAACAGTAGCGCAGTATTTGCGAAAGGGGAGCTCAGCACTTGTTGAGGGACGACTTCAAACCAGAAGCTGGGAAGGACAAGACGGGAAGAAGAATTACCGAACCGAAATTATTGCCGACCGCGTACAGTTTGGTCCTCGGAAGTTTGATGGAGGCCAAGCACCAGGAGAAGCACCACAAGCTAAAAAACAAGCTCCTAAAGAAGAAAAGATCGATACTATTGATTATCCAGACGAAGATATTAACCCAGAGGATATTCCATTTTAAATATGAAACGAGACGATACCACCGTAAATATTAAACACGTAGATTACAAAG
>CESG01031857.1_pt1 | contig 27459 bp, 43 predicted proteins | sample 531121 | NCBI WGS metagenome assembly CESG01 (sample SAMEA2621287, study PRJEB7988) | marine metagenome | biome: marine biome (ENVO:00000447); feature: mesopelagic zone (ENVO:00000213); material: "saline water (ENVO:00002010), including plankton (ENVO:xxxxxxxx)" | depth 800 m
ATTTATTGCGGTACTCCTTCTTCTTGCAACGGTTGTTGTTTCAGCACCGGCTGTAGTGGATGCTTGTACCTATGTAGCAGATGATAAAGACAAGAAATGTCTTACTGCGGCTGGATTTACTTCAGCAGCACCTGCATCAGTTTCTACAGGAAGCAAGTTCACTCAAGAGTGGAACAATCTTGTGACTGTTCTTATGAACTTGCTTTGTAGCGCTTATGGTGATGTATACTTTTTTGGATATACTATTGATACAAAAGTGCTTTATTCGGGAGGGTACTGTGGAGGACCTTCTCTCTAAACGCCTATAAGGAACTAACAAAAATACCCGCCATGTGCGGGTATTTTTGTTTGACACAGAAACTAGATTTGATACCTTAAGTGCGGTGGTGGCTCCGGACGAGCGGCATGCGTGGTCCGAGCAGGCACTACGGCCACTGTCTGCTGGCATGGCGTCGGCAGCGTACGTGACTTGCGCGGCACGTTTCGCGTGCCGGAGCCCCACCCTTCGCCCAAGGAAAGATCCTTGGGCTTTTTATTTGACAATGTTTTTAACGTGTGGCAATCTTCTCTTCGGAAAAGAAACTAGGTGTCTCTATAAAGACACTTTCTGGAAACAAGGAGGGTTCCATGATTCAGAACGACGTGATGGCCGAGCTCGGTGCGCAGATCAAGCCGGGCCTCGGCATTCTCGCCACGAAGAAGCTCGTGCTTCAGGTCTCGCCCGTGCCGGGGATGACCATCACCGACAAGAACCTCCGTCTTGAGGTCGTCGATGTCGACCAGACGAACGGCGACGGTGGCGAGGGGTTCATGGCTCGGGTGCATCTCGAGTTCTCCGGGGACTGGAAGCAGACCCTCCAGGACAGTTCGAACCCCGAGCTCATGATCGAGGCCCTTCAGGATCGTGGCTGGGAAGTCGAGACGGGCGCCGACGAGGACGACGAGGAGTCCGAGGACGAGGGGGTTCCACGAGTGCTCTACTCCGAGCCCTACTGCTGACCTCTTTCGGGAGGTCTTGAGGCCCGAGTGTATGCGAATACATTCGGGCCTTCTTGTTTATATATGCAAACTATCGTAGGTTAATACTAGAATCGTGGGGGGAGTATGGCCGAAGAGCTTTCTATTGAGATTATTGACGATCTTCACGGGTATCGTTGTCCTCTGTGTTGTGAGGTATTGATTGAAGGCCAATCCCATATCTCAATCACCATCACAGGGAGCGAAAACGAGGAGGAAAACGACTCGTACATACTGTGCTCAGACAAGACCATCGTTTGTTGTGGCATTGCGCAAAGAATGCCCTTCTTCTACGGATCGAGCGAAGAGAGCCTGAAGCATGCGCGAAGACTGCAAAGAGGTAAGGTCAACATCACCCTGATGACCTATGCCAACATCGACTTTGCACCCTTTGCGCCAACAGAGGAAGAGCCCCTGCACTAGCCCCGCCCAAGGAGAGCCGTCCGCGTGCTTCCTCGGGCGGTTTTCCTTCAAAAAGTACCAAAAACATTTACCCGCCCAAATCGCCCTCTATAGAGCGATAAAAGCGATTTGTTTGGGTTGACTAAAATCCTCATTTTCTATACTATACTCATACGCCAGACGAGGCGTTTTTTAATCGTCAATTATTATTAGGTCGTTATAAACGTTAGTGCTCGTGGCTCGGTGAACACCGTTCTCGTGAATCGAGCCTTGAGCACTAGAAGATTAATAAAATAAAAGAATATGGCAGATACATTCGACAGAAGTAAACCACACGTAAACGTGGGAACTATCGGTCACGTTGACCACGGAAAGACTACCCTTACTGCGGCTATTCTTCACGTGCTTAACTTGGCAGGTAAAACTGTGAAGCTTAAGGCCGTTGATCAAATTGACAATGCGCCTGAAGAAAAAGAGCGAGGAATCACCATCGCGCTCTCTCACAACGAGTATGAGACCGACAAGCGTCACTATGCTCACATCGATGCGCCAGGACACGCCGACTACATCAAAAACATGATTACCGGTGCTGCGCAAATGGATGGTGCTATTTTGGTTGTTGCTGCGAGCGACGGGGTTATGCCTCAAACCAGGGAGCACATCCTTCTTGCAAAGCAAGTTGGTGTACCAAAGATTATTGTATTTCTTAACAAGGTTGACCAAGTTTCAGATCCTGAATTGGTTGAACTCGTTGAAGAAGAAGTACGAGACCTTCTTACCAAGTACGAATTTGATGGTAAAGAAGCTCCTGTAATTAAGGGTTCAGCTCTTAAAGCACTTGATGCAAAGGGCCAAGATGATGAAGCTGCAAAGCCAATCATGGAACTCGCAGATGCTTTGGACAATTACGTTCCAGAACCTACTCGAGAAACCGACAAGCCATTCCTTATGCCTATTGAGGACATTTTCTCAATCGAAGGACGAGGAACCGTTGCTACCGGACGAATCGAGCGAGGAATTGTGAAGGTTGGAGAAGAAGTTGAAATTGTTGGTATCAAAGATACTACCAAGACAACCATCACCGGAATCGAAATGTTCAACAAGCAGCTCGACGAAGGTCAAGCTGGAGACAATGCAGGAATCCTACTCCGAGGAACCAAGAAAGAAGAAATTACTCGAGGACAAGTTCTTGCAAAAACAGGTTCAGTTACGCCTCATACCGAGTTTGAAGCTGAAATCTACATCTTGAAGAAAGAAGAGGGTGGACGACACACTCCTTTCTTCACCGGATACAAGCCACAGTTCTATGTACGAACAACTGACGTAACCGGAGAAGTTACTCTTCCAGACGGAAAAGAAATGGTTATGCCAGGAGACACGGTAAGTGTTAAAGTAAAGCTTGTAACCCCCGTTGCTCTTGAAGAAAAACAACGATTTGCTATCCGAGAAGGAGGTAAGACCGTTGGGGCAGGAGCAGTATCAAAGATTATTGCCTAAGTTAGTTCAATGACAGCCGCTACTAAAAAAACAACGAAGAGTAAAAAAGACACGGTTGCGCAAAAACTTCGCATAAAAGTTTCTGCGTACGAGAACAAGGTTCTCGACAATAGTGTTAAGCAAATCATGGACACAGCAGTGCGCTATGATGCGACTCTTCGTGGGCCTATTCCGTTACCAACCGAAATCAAAAAGTATACGGTTAACCGCGGAGCATTCGTCCATAAGGACGCACGAGAACAATTTGAAATGCGGGTCCATAAGCGACTGATTGACATCGATAATCCGACACCAAAAATCATTGAGAGTCTTACAAACCTCGATCTCCCCAGCGGAGTTAACGTAGACGTTAAGATGATGTAATCAAAAACCCGCCGTATGGCGGGTTTTTGATTTGCAACTTTCTTTTTATGAAAACTTTGTTATTTTGATGAAGGAGGATCGTACAATGGTTGGCTTGAGGATTTGTGATCATTGCGCTCGCGGCGATCATGAGAAGTGCGAGGGGGGGGAGCATCCCCCGCGTGTTGCGGGGGAAGTCATTCTCGGTGGGTTCATTTGTACCTGTCGAGACGATTTCCATCGAGATCGGGAGAAGCGACTGGGAGGAGACAGAGTGAACCCAGACGTCTTCCTCCCCTGATCCAAGAAAGCTACACGCCCCGGACAAAAGTCCGGGGCAGCTTTTTATAAAAACAAGCCCCGGCGCAGTGCGCCGGGGCGATGATCAGGTCTTTGTGATGAACGAGGCCTTGTTTCTTTTTTAAGGGAATTGATATAGAGTCAAAAGGAGAAAGGGGGGCTACATGCTCTATCGACTTCTTTTTGTTCTTCTCGTTTCCTTCGCCTTGGGGTGTATGGGGAAGGCTCCCCAGGACAAGGATCCAGTCACGATTGCCGCGCCTCTTCCGCAGGTGGCAACCCCTCCGGTGATGGAGATGTCTCCCTGTGTTCAGGATCGGATCGACGGCTCGTGCTACTTCCACCCCGAGCGGGAGTTCACGAATCCCTACGAGATGATTGCGTCGTGGCGCAACGAGTGGGCCTGGTGTAGTACGTTCTTCAACTTCGGGGACGTCAGCGACGACCTGGACTACGACACCCTCGTTCGGGTCCAGAGGCAGTACCGAAGGGAGACGATCGGTTGCATGTTCGAGCGCAACGGCTGGGCACGCCGGGAGTGATCGCAGCCGGGGTCTGAATCAGTCAGACCCCGGCACGCGACCCAATCCAAAAAGGATTGGGTTTTTAAATTTTATATAAAAGATATCAACATAAAGAGCGTGCAACTCTTTTTATAGACGTTACAGTAAAAGTAGGAGGTCACCATGAGACGCGAACCCGAAGGGGAACCCGCTCTCTCAAGATCCAAGGCAGGTCACCGGGAGGGGTGTGATCCGACCGTCAGGTGTGGCGAGAAGACCGTCACTGACGAGGAGGCAAGCGCCGACTATCCGGGCGACGACCGTCGGGATCCCAACGAGGGCTAGGTTCTACCGTGCCCCGCGAAGTGCAACGCTCTTGCGGGGCACTTCCACGCATATTTGCTCGCACTTGCGGGTTTTTTTATTTGGTGTAGGTTGAGAAGTAGAATCACTCATGGAGGGGGCCATGGGAGAAAAACGAAAGGTCGTGTATCCGGACAACTGGCTGCGCGATTGGAGGGAAGCAAGCGGGATCACAATCCGACAGATGATCGAATGGACCGGTCTTGGTGAGACCACCATTCGAGAAGCCGAGAAGGGGTACTACTGCAGTCGCAGAGTAAGGCTTCGCATTCTGGGTGCACTTGGGCTCAGCACAAGGAAGGAGCAAACCATGTGGGGCCCGAGTCTGGACTATCCACCCGAGCGGGTGGAAGGAAGAGAGTTCCAGGCTCTTCCCGAAAAGGAGAAAAAGAAGCTGGTTTGGTACTAGGGTTAGGGGCAGGGCTCCGCATTAGATGCGGAGCCCCTCTCTATTTGACAAAAAAGGGGTGTATCTATAGTATGTACCCCAAGCTTTTGCCTCATTTGAGGCTTTATTGACAACGTAGGGCGAGAGTCTCCAAGCTTGCTTGAGAGGACCGAGCCGAGGAAGTCAACTTAGATCCCCACGGGATCTAGATTTTTTGAAGCGGACCGCCCGCTGCCCAACATCCACGGGCATGGAGGGAGAATACCTATGAAATTTATACTAGCGACAAAACAGAATATGACACAGATTTTTGACGAGGAAGGCCGCGCTCATCCGGTGACCGTTCTTTCAACGTCTCCAAGTGTCGTAACCCAAATCAAAACCAAAGAACGAGATGGATACACTGCTGTTCAGGTTGGATATGGGGAAACTAAAAAGTTAAACAAAGCAGAAAAGGGTCATGTAAAAGATCTTGGAAACTTTCGGTTTCTAAAAGAATTCCGAGTTCCAGAAGCAGATGCTGGCAGTTACAAAGTTGGCGACACAGTAGACCTTACGGTGTTTGAAGAAGGAGATAAGGTCCGAGTTTCTGGTGTCTCAAAAGGAAAGGGATTCCAAGGAGTGGTTAAGCGACACGGATTTGCCGGAGGACGCCGAAGTCACGGGCAAAAACACTCAGAACGAGAACCAGGATCAATCGGATCAACTGGACCACAACGAGTATTTAAAGGAGTAAAGATGGGTGGACGAATGGGAGGAGAGCGAGTAACTGTCCGAGGCCTTAAAGTGGTAAAAGTTATTCCAGAAGAAAATCAATTGTATGTAAAAGGAGCAATCCCTGGTCGCAGAGGTACGTTAATTGAAGTTGTTCAGTAATATCATTATGGAAACACAAGTATACGATCAAAAAGGAAAAGCAGCTGGCAACATCAAACTCCCTGATGAAGTGTTTGGAGTACGTTGGAATAGCGACTTGGTACACCAAGTAGTGGTTTCTATGCAATCAAACCGGCGCGCTGGAACCGCTCACACTAAAGACAGAAGCGAAGTAAGCGGTGGCGGTAAAAAGCCATGGCGACAAAAAGGAACAGGACGCGCACGACACGGATCAATCAGGTCTCCTATTTGGGTAGGGGGTGGAGTTACCTTTGGTCCACGTAAAGATAAAGACTATGACAAAAAGATTAATAAAAAGATGAAGACTAAAGCTCTTTTTGCTCTTCTTTCTAAAAAGGCAAAAGACGGAGAGATTCTTTTTGTTAAAGATTTAGCAACTGAAGCAAAAACAAAAACAGGTGTTGAATTTTTGAAGGCGCTTTCGGCTGTCAAAGGATTTGAAAAGATTGCTTACAAAACTGGACGCCGAGCACTTATTGTTACACCTGAAAAAAATACTGATATTGAACGAGCATTCCGAAACGTAAAAAGTGTCGAAGCAAGTGAGCTCCGCAACATGAACCCACTTGAAGTTATTACCTACAAATACATTGTATTTGTAAAACCAGAAGATTCAGTAAAGGGCCTTGTGGCACGAGCTAAATAAAACGACCATGTCAGAATCATTTGTAAATCAAAATTTAGCATCGCTTATTATTAAAAAGCCTCGCATTACCGAGAAGTCAACATTTTTGGCAGAGCAAAATGGCTACACCTTTGTGGTAGATGCTCGTGCAAATAAAATTCAAGTTAAAAAAGCAATTGAAGAGCTCTATAAAGTAAAGCCTGTTAAGGTAAACATGCTCAATGTTAAAGGTAAAAACGTTGTACGAAGAGGTAAAGCTGGTCAAACAAGCGGTCTAAAAAAAGCGGTTGTGTACCTTAAGAAGGGAGATAAGATTGAACTCGTATAATCATGAAGAAATATAAACCAACAACACCAGGAAGACGAGGAATGACAACGGTAACCTACCGAGGTGTTTTAACGACCGACAAGCCACACAAATCTCTCACCAAGGGTGTTAAGCGATCAGTAGGACGAAACAGCGCAGGACGAATTACAACCCGACACAAGGGTGGTGGGCACAAACGGCTCTACCGAGACATCGATTTTAAATATGATAAACGAGATATTCCAGCACGAGTTGAAAGCGTTGAATACGATCCAAACCGAAGCTCATTTATTTCACTCGTTACTTACAACGATGGAGAAAAACGATACATCGTAACGCCACAAGGTGTAAAGAAGGGTGCAACATTTGTAGTGAGTGAAAAGGCTCCGATTAAAATCGGAAACCGAATGCGACTCAAAAATGTTCCTGTAGGAACCTTTGTACACAATGTTGAACTTAAACCAGAAGGTGGTGCAAAAATTATTAGGAGTGCAGGGAACTCTGCTGAAGTACAAGGTATTGATGCCGGGTACGTGCTTCTTAAAATGCCATCAACTGAAGTTAGAAAGGTGAATGAAAACTGTTTTGCAACTATTGGAGAAGTTTCAAACGATGAACATAAGTTGGTAACCTACGGAAAAGCAGGACGAAGCAGGTGGAAGGGTATTAGGCCTACTGTTCGTGGTTCTGCCATGAACCCAGTCGACCACCCCTACGGAGGAGGTGAAGGAAAAGCAGGACGAGGACGCCGACGGGCGGTTTCTAAATGGGGTAAGCCAACCGGAATCGGACAAAAGACCAGGAGGAGCAAAAAATACTCAAACAATTTAATTGTTTCAAGAAGGAAGGTAGGGAAGAAGAGGAAATAAGGTTTGAGCTATATAGTTTTATGAAACACAAACCCCACTCCAGCGGTGGGATTTGTTCTATCCTCGGCAATTTTTTTGACCAAGCAAAATTGCCTGCGGACGTTCACAAAACCATATAGCGAAAATTGCTTTAAAACGAGCGAAGGCCCCGGACACATGTGAATGTGCCGGGGCCCTTCGTTTGAGAACGAGCGTCCTAGTGCTCGTCCTCTGCCACGTACTCCTTGATCATCATCGAGAGTCCCTCAATGATATCGAAGGTGTCGATGTGGGGAGTAGTCCACTCTCTGCTGTTGTTGTCGGGGAGCCATGTGCCACGGGAGGCCTCCTCTTCCACCGAGAGGGTCCCCAAAACCTTCGGATGGTCAGCGACCTCATGTTCGGTGGCGATCACGAGGTTGATGTCTCCGAAATGACCCGGAATAGGGCCCTGAACAAAGACCTTGCTCCCGCCGCATACGTCAGCCAAGTATATCTTGGCATGCATGGCGATCTCGTATAGATTCATCGTACTTGTTCCTTCTCGGGCTTGCTTTCCTCCCGATTCCGTTGATCTCGAGACATGTCTCTCCTCAAGCTCCATCTGAGCAGTCCGAAGGCACTCAGGATGACGAGAGAAAGAAGGACACCCGTTATTTTTACACCCCAGCCCATAAAATACCCCCTTATGTTGCAGTTTATGGAGGTGTGATCCGTAAGATAAAATACCACCATTATAAAAAATGTCAAGCAAAAAGCCCTAAAAAAGCCCTAAAAATAAGTTGACAGGGCCGTTCAGTCTGGTAGTATAGCCTCTGCCTCAGGGAGGCATTTTGTTTTAGAAAATATGAGTAGATCACTCAGAAAAGGTCCTTATGTGGACGAAAAATTGCTGAAAAAGATCAGCGGAAAGAAGCCCGGGAGTTGCGGGGTTATTAAGACGTGGGCACGGGCGAGTCAAATTGCACCAGAAATGGTAGGGCACACGTTTGGCGTTCACAATGGACGTGATTTTATAGAAGTTACTCCAAGCGAGGACATGGTAGGACACAAGTTAGGAGAATTCTCTCCAACTCGTAAGTTCCACCGTCATGGAGGAAAAATGCAGAAAGAACTCGACCAAGCTAAAAAAGAAGCTGAGATTGCTGCTGCTAAAGCTGCAAAGAGCGCAACCGATACTCCTAAGAAATAGACTCTATGAAAGCAGTACTCTCAAATTACAAACAAACTCCACGTAAAGTTCGGCTCGTTGCAGATCGAATTCGTGGTAAGGGAGTAGATGAAGCACTTACGGAGCTTTCTTTTATGGATAGGAAGAGTGCGGCAGCTGTGAGGAAGCTTCTTTTAAGCGCTGTTGCAAATGCAAAGCAAAGTGGAACTGCTGAAAAGTCAGATTTAATGGTAAAAGAGGTAAAAGTTAATAAAGGAGTAACCTTTAAACGATTTATGCCGGTATGGCGAGGAATGGCACACCCGATTCACCGAACACGAAGTCATATTGAAATCGTTTTAGCATCAAAAGAGAAATAATATGAGTCATTCAGTCCATCCATATTCACATAGACTAGGAATTCTCCGTGATTGGAAGTCACGATGGTTTGGACGTGGCGGAAGCTATCAAGAATATTTGCGAGTAGATGTTTTGCTCCGCGAATATCTAGAAAAGAAGCTTCGAGGACTCTATGTAAACTCAATCGAAATGGAACGAGGAGAGAACTCATTCCGAATCATCATTAAAACAGCTCGCCCAGGAATGGTTATTGGACGAAGTGGAGAGGGGGCAAAGAAGTTAAGAGCAGACGTTTTGAAACAAATGAGAAAGTTGGGGGTAGAAGCTCCACGAGATTTTAAAATTGATATTGAAGAGGTTCGTGATCCAGAAACCCATGCAGCAGTGGTGGGGCAAATGATTGCAGAAGGACTCGAAAAACGACTTCCATTCCGCAGAGTTATGAAGCAAACCGTTGAGAAGGTTATGGCAAACCGAGGCGTGCAAGGTGTACGAATCAATCTTTCTGGACGATTAGGTGGAGCAGAAATGGGACGAAAAGAATATTTGAAAGAAGGACGAATCCCTCTTCAAACGCTTCGTGCCGACATCGACTTTGCAAAAGAGAAAGCTCATCTTCCGTATGGAGACATTGGGATTAAGGTATGGATTTACCGAGGAGATATTTTTGAAAAACGAAAGAAAAACTAAACCATCATGTTATTTCCAAAGAAAGTAAAATACAGGAAGTGGCAAACTCGTCGCAAAAATCCTAATAAAATTAAAGCCGATACACGCGGGTTGACGGTAGCGTTTGGTTCATATGGATTGAAGGCAGAAACCGCAGGACGAATTACCTCAAACCAAATTGAGGCAGGACGTAAAGCAATCTCTCGAAACATTAAAAAAGTAGGTAAATTGTGGATCCGAATTTTCCCCGACAGACCTCTTACTTCAAAGCCTGCTGAAGTAAAGATGGGTAAGGGAAAGGGAGATATTAAAGGGTATTGTGCAGAGGTGCGGCCCGGTCGGGTTCTTTTTGAAATCGATGGTCTTTCAGACGAAGAGTCACGAGAGGTTTTGCGAAAAGCAGGTGCAAAGCTTCCGGTAAAGACTAAAGTTGTAAAACGAGACTAATATGGACGAAAAAAAGAAAAAAGATTTACTAAAGAACTTGAACGAAAAGCGAACCCAATTGCGAGAATTTCGATTTGGTGTTTCAGGAAGTAAGATCAAGAACGTTAAAGAGGCAACAACTGTCAGAAAAGAAATTGCCCGAATTTTAACTGAACTCAATAAAAAAGAAGTAACCACAGAAAACCATGGATAAAACTACAGAAACACACAAAAAGCGATTGAAGGGAGTCGTGGTAAGCGACAAGGCGGATAAGACGGTAACCGTTAAGGTGCGCCGCTTCACAAAGCATCCAAAATATGGAAAATTCATGACCATCGATAAAAAGTACAAGGTTCACGATGAAAACAATGCCCACAAAGTGGGGGATGAAGTGGTTATTGAGTCATGTAAGCCCGTATCAAAAGATAAGAGCTTTAAAGTTGTTTAATCATGTTACAAGAACAGTCAATCGTAAAAATTGCAGATAACACAGGAGCAAAAATCGGACGAGTGTTCCGCGTTCTTGGAGGATCTCGGAAAAAATTTGCACAGATTGGCGACGTGGTGATTTTGTCGGTACAAAGCGCAGAGCCCAGAAAACAAGTTAAAAAGAAGGATATTTTGCGCGCAGTTGTGGTACGGCAAACTAAACCGTTTAGACGAAAAGACGGGTCATACTTACGATTTGATGAAAACGCTGTAGTAATTGTCGACAATAAAAAAGAACCACAAGGAAACCGAGTGTTTGGTCCGGTACCACGAGAGGTAACCGAACATGGGTTCCAAAAGGTAACATCACTTGCACCAGAAGTTGTTTAACTACCATGAAAATTAAAAAAGGCGACAACGTAATAGTTATTTCAGGGAAAGATAAAGGAAAGAAAGGAAAGATTCTTAAGGTTATTCGAGATGATGAAAAAGTAGTGGTTGAAGGAATCAACGTTGTTAAACGAAGACAGCGACCGAGGAAGCAAGGAGAGAAGGGGCAAACCGTAGATGTAATTATGCCACTTCATGTTTCAAACATCATGCTTGTTGACCCTAAAGGAGGGAAGCGGACTCGAATTGGTAAAAAGCTTGTAAAAGATGCATGGGTCAGAATTGCAAAAAAAAGCGGAACCGAAATTAAATAATCATGCAAACCGTAAAAGAAAAAGCACAAAATAGTTTTTCTAAAATCAAGGAAGCACTTGGGGTAACAAATGTTATGTCATCGCCACGATTGGTAAAGGTGGTGCTTTCTTCAGGAACCGGAAAAATTACCGATAAACGAAAGAAAGAACTCGTGACAGACCGACTCACCAAAATTGCCGGGCAAAAGCCAGCACCACGGGGGGCACGAAAATCAATTGCGACCTTTAAACTCCGAGAAGGAGATGTAATCGGAACGATGGTAACTTTGCGGGGAGACCGAATGTATTCGTTTCTTGATAAGTTCATTAATATTGCACTTCCGCGAATGCGCGACTTTAAAGGTATCGATCCAAAGGCGATTGACTCAATGGGGAACCTAACTATTGGGCTCCCAGAGCACACTATCTTCCCAGAAACGGGAGATGAAGACCTTCGGGACGTCTTTGGGTTATCGGTTACGGTAGTAACCACCGCCCCTAATAAAGAGATGGCGGAAGCGTTCCTTCGGGAGATTGGGATTCCCTTCAAAAAATAAGGAAAATCCCACGGTTAAGCCGTTTGACAAGCACCCGCTATTTATATAGTATGGAGCGCGAGCTCTGGTGGAGCTTTTATTTTATCTAAGGGATATGGCAAAGAAATCAATCATTGCAAAAGCAAATAGGAAGCCAAAATTCATGAGTCGGACGCTCAATCGGTGTTTTCGATGTGGGCGAAAGCGAGGCTATATGCGAGATTTTGATATGTGTCGAATTTGCTTTCGAGAATTTGCCAATGAAGGAAAAATCCCTGGCGTAAAGAAATCATCATGGTAACCGATCCAATCGCAGACTTCATTATTCAGCTAAAAAATGCGAGTGCCGTAGGGCATAAGAGCGTGGTTTTGCCCTATTCAAAGCTAAAGCACGAAATCGGTTCAAAGCTTGAATCACAAGGACTCGTTGGTTCTGTTACTAAAAAAGGAAAGAAGATTAAGAAGAATCTAGAAGTAGAACTTCTTTATGCAGACGGGTCACCAAAAATTTCAGCGGTTACTCGAGTTTCAAAACCAGGACGTCGAGTATACAAAGGAAGCAAAGACATCAGAACTGGATTTAACACTACTATCCTCTCAACACCAAAAGGAATTTTGACAGGAGAGGAAGCAAAAAAAGAAAACGTAGGAGGAGAAATCCTTTTTACCATTAAATAATATGTCACGAATCGGAAGGCAAACAATTGAAATCCCACAAGGAGTAACCGCAGAAGTAACTGACGGGAACTTTTCTGTTAAGGGTCCAAAAGGAGAGCTTTCTCGAAAATTTAAAAAAGAAGTAGAGGTAGTAATTGAAGACAATGCTATTACCTTTAAACCAAAAAGCGAAACCCTTTTTGCAAAAGCTATGTGGGGAACAACCGCATCTCATGTTGCAAACATGGTAAAGGGAGTAACCGAAGGGTACGAAAAGAAGCTTGTAGTAGAAGGTGTTGGATACAAAGTTGAGCTTCAAGGTAAAGACCTCGTGCTTTCAGTTGGGTTTTCTCACCAAGTAAAAATGCCCGTACCAGAAGGACTTGAAGTAAAGGTAGAGAAGAACACTATCGCTATTTCTGGGCCAGATAAAGAACAAGTAGGATTGTTTGCGTCAAAAGTTCGCCTTGTTAAAAAACCAGAACCCTACAAAGGGAAGGGGATCAGGTACGAAGACGAAGTGGTAAGACGAAAGCAAGGTAAGAAAGCAGTTGCATAATTCACCCGAAAAAATTTTATGAAAATTTCTTACATTTACACAATTGAACAAACAAGAAAGCAGGTCGAGACGATGGGTGTTTTTGGTGTTTAAAATTAAACGGGTCAATGTTACATAAAACCGCACAACGCATTAGGCGACATAAACGAATCAGAAAAGGTATCCATGGTACTGCAAATACTCCGCGCCTTTCGGTGTTCCGTTCAAACGCACATATTTATGCGCAACTTATTGACGACGACAAGAATGCGACTATTTTGTCTGCAAGCGATGTCGACAAAGAAGTAAAAAAAATGAAAGCAGACGAAAAAGCAAAAGGATTTACTAAAATTAACACTTCTCATTTAGTAGGAAAAGCTCTTGCAGACAAGGCAAAAGCTAAAAAAATTACCAAAGTAATTTTTGACAGAGGAGGATTCTTGTATACCGGTCGGGTAAAGGCAGTTGCTGAGGGTGCACGCGAAGGAGGACTAACATTTTAATCATGGCAGAAGAAACAAAGACAACAAAAAAAGAAGTCACTAAAAAGGCACCTGCTAAAAAAGCCCAAACAGGCAAAGCAACAACCAGACGTGGGCCGGGTGGTCCCAGGCGTGGTGGGCGAAAGCCATTTGTAAAAACTCCTCAAGAGTTTGATCAAAAAATTATTGATATTAGACGCGTAACTCGTGTGGTTGCAGGAGGGCGACGATTTAGCTTCTCTGTTGCCTGTGTTATTGGAGATAAAAAGGGACGAGTTGGTGTAGGAATCGGAAAGGCAGGAGACACGTCTCTTGCGATTCAAAAAGCTGCTCGAGATGCTAAAAAACGCCTCATTAAGGTTGCTCTTACCGAAAAGCATTCAATCCCGCACGAAGTAGAAGCAAAATTTAATGCATCAAAAGTAATTATTAAGCCAACCAAAGGGCAAGCACTTATTGCCGGAAGCTCTGTACGAAACGTGCTCGAACTTCTTGGAGTTAAAGGAGCAAATGCAAAAGTACTTTCTCGAAGCAAAAATAAACTTAACAATGCCCGAGCTGCAGTAAAAGCGCTTAAACAACTTTAGTAAATCAAAGAACGAAGTGATTATGACTTACTTAACCCTGTTAAATAAAATCAAAGATTTTACTCCACGAAGTGGAGTATTTAACAGGGTGCTCGATTTGTATAATTATTCATTCTCAAGTAAGATGCTTTCGAATTCATAAATAAAATCGGCATATGCAATTACATACTCTTACCAAAAAAACACCGAATAGAAAAAAGAAGATTGTTGGGCGTGGAGGAAAGCGCGGAACCTATTCTGGACGTGGAGTAAAAGGTCAAAAAGCACGAGCAGGAAGCAAGTTGCGACCAGAAGTTCGGGACATGCTTAAAAAGATTCCAAAGAGGCGAGGATACGGAAAAAACCGATCACGAACCGTAAACCCAACAAACCGAAAACCAGAAGTAGTAAATGTAAGCGCACTTAGTGTATTTACTGATACTCCGGTAACACCGCAAACACTTCTTGAAAAGAAATTGGTAAAACGAAGTGGTGGATCAGTTCCTATTGTTAAAATTCTTGGAACGGGAACTATTAACAATAAAGTAACAGTGGAAGGGTGTCTTGTATCAGAGGCAGCCGCTGAGAAAATCAAAAAAGCTGGGGGAAGTATAAAATAATCTTCCATGAGCGTATTCTTAGAAAAAACAAAACATATTTTTACCGACACCACGCTTCGGAAGAAAATTTTATTTGTTATCTTTGCTCTTATTTTGTTCAGACTAGGAGCAAATATTCCGATTCCGGGAGTAGACTTTGTTCGTCTTGAAGAATTCTTTTCTGGAAACACTTTCTTGGGGCTCCTGAACGTATTCTCTGGGGGAGGGCTCTCTAACCTCTCTATTTTTATGCTTGGAGTAGGGCCGTATATTACCGCCTCAATTATTATGCAATTGGCGACTATGATCTTTCCGCAATTGCGAGAAATGTATCACGAGGAAGGAGCTCTTGGACGGCAAAAATTCTCTGCTTATACTCGTTACTTAACGGTTCCGCTTGCAATTGTGCAAGGGTTCTCTCTTTTGGCGCTCTTGCGTAACAATGGCGTATTGATTGAACTCACACCGTTTGAGCAAGTCTTTAATATTATTTTAGTAACGGCAGGCTCAATGCTCCTTATGTGGATCGGAGAACTTATTAGTGAATACGGAATCGGAAATGGAGTGTCACTTATTATTTTTGCAGGAATCGTGGCAGGACTCCCAGGAATCTTAAGCCAGCTTATCTTTACCTTTAATGCAGCACAAATTCCGCTTTACCTAGGATTCTTAATTGTCTCACTTTTGATTGTTGCTGGAATTGTAGTAATTACTGAAGCCGAACGCCCTATTCCTATTACCTATGCAAAACGAGTAAAAGGAATGAAGGTGTATGGTGGAGTTTCAACCTACCTTCCTCTTCGAGTAAACCAAGCAGGAGTGATTCCTATTATTTTTGCACTCTCATTCCTTCTTTTCCCTCAGATTATTGTGAACTTTTTTGCAGCAAGCACGAATCCTATTATTGAGGTGATTGTTCGTGGCCTTACCTTCTTTATCTCTAACTTATGGCTGTATGGAGGATTTTACTTCCTTCTTGTGTTTGCCTTCACGTATTTCTATACGGCGGTAACGTTTGACCCTGATGCAATTTCAAGCAATCTTCAAAAATCAGGAGCTTTTGTTCCGGGAGTACGGCCAGGGCAGTCAACCTCTCAATATATTGCAAAGATTTTGACGCGAATCACGCTTGTGGGAGCGCTCTTCCTTGGATTTGTGGCTGTATTGCCATTTATTATGCAGGCAGTAACCGGGAATCCAGCCCTTGCTATTGGAGGAACGGGACTCCTTATTGTGGTTTCGGTGGTCCTTGATCTTGTGAAGAAGATCGATGGACAGCTTTCAATGAGGGAATACTAATTTTTTTGCATATCCCCAGAAGAAAATACCCCCACTGTTAGGGGGTATTTTCTTCTGGTATAGTACATGCATATGGCAGTTGAATTCGAAAATAATTCATATTCTTCCAATAATTATGGAGGAGCACCCAAGAAAGTGGGTGGAGTAACGGGCTTCATTGTGAAGCTTGGTTTGGCAAAGACAGCAAAAGGAGCAAATAAGGTAATGCTTGTTATCATTGTTCTTGCCCTTATTTGGCTTGGTTATGCATGGTTAGGTGGTGGTAGTGTTGGGGAGACTACTTACGTTGAAGATCTTACTCCAGGGCAACGACAGGCTCTACCTCAGCAAGTTATTGATAACCTCCCATCAAGAAACTAGTATATGAAAAAACTTTTAAATAGAGGATTTACTTTGATTGAGCTCCTTGTAGTTATTGCAATCATTGGAGTGCTTTCAAGTATTGTTTTGGGGCAATTAAATAGTGCACGAGTAAAGGCAGTTGACGCCAGAAGGACGTCAGACCTAGAAAATATCCAAATTGCATTAGAGTTGTATAGGGACGACACTGGACGATATCCAGTTTTGACTACCGTTCCCGGCTTTAACCAAGCAAATGCAAGAATTAGTACTGCTGCCAGCTGGAGTGACTTGGCGACAGAACTTCAGAATTATATTCAACTTCCTTCGGATCCAGTTAATCAGAATGGTAGTTTGGGTGGACTTATTCAGCCTCCTGTGGCCGCCGACTCCTTCTTTTATTTCTATATGACCGACCCTGCTGGGGACAGATATGATCTGGTTGCTAATTTAGAGGTTGGCAATGCTGCTTCATGTCCTACAATTGGATCAGATTCTTCTGAGGTATATGTTGGTGCTATAGGTGGTTCAGCCGGAGGATATGATTGGTGTTCTGCGGGAAACCAAATTATCTCAGAGCCATAGTAAGATAAATGTTTCTAAAAAAGGACTACATTTTAGTACTTTCTTTTGTAGTCCTTCTGAATCTTGCAGGAGCCCCCTTTAATGTGGGGCTTTTGCGTTTTGTGGCGCTTATTCCTCTTATTCTCATTTTTAGGCAAGGGTACTCATTTAAAAAAGAATCCTTTTTGGTTTTATCGTCGGGCCTTTTGTATCTTTTATGGCAGTACAACTCTATCCTTCATTTGGCTCCACTCGATTGGCTTGGAATAAATAGTATCTTTTTGAGTTATGTAATTGTGGTGGTGCTTTGGCTCATTTTTTCAAGCTTTTTAACGCTCAGTTTTATTCCGCTTCTTCTCTCTCGCTACTCACTCTATGTTCTTCCGTTTGTATGGCTTGTGGCAGAGTACTCTCGTTCATGGCTCTACTCTCTTATTGTGTGGGGAGATTCTTCGAGTCTTGGAGACCACTTCTCTTTTGGTTTCTTAGGATATACCACTTCAACAAGTGAGTCATTATTGGCTCTTGCCCCAACACTTGGTGTTTATGGACTCTCATTTTTTGTAGCCGCAATAAATATTTTTATTGTCATTTTACTTACTAAAAAAAGTATAAAAACATACTCGGTGTTTTTTGCGCTTATTATTATTTTAATAGCTTCCGAATTCTTCCTTCTTGTCCCTAAAAAAGAAGTTGTAGGAACACAAGAAGTAAGAGTTGCTGCAATTCAAAGCAGGAACCCTGTTCAATTTGCTTATAGTGATGAGTATTATAGTCAGGCTCGTGCCAACAGTGAAAGAGCAATACAAGATATTTTACAAAAGTATCCTGATACTTCAGTTATTGTTCTGTCAGAAAACTCACAGCTCATACGAACAATTCAGGAAGAAGATAATGTCTCTGAGCAAGAAGCAAAAGAATATCTTTTAGGAACTGATACAGAACGATTGTTAATTGAAGGAGTCTATGATCCTGTCCGAAACGTTTCTCTCTCAAGATTTTATTCGAACAAGGCTCCGACTGTTGAAATTGAAAAGGGTCTTCTTATGCCGATTGGTGAATATCAACCATATGTCTTTCGTATTGGGGCGCAACTGTTAGGAAGAGGTGAGTGGTTTAGGGATCTTGAGGTGCAGAAAGGAACTAATAGTGTTCAATCAGAGTTTAAAACAGTCCAAACACACGCAGGGAACATTAGTGCGGTAGCGTGTTCAGAGATTTTATCGTTTCCAATCTATGACCAGATAGAAGAAGAAAATCCAGACTTTATTGTGCATCAACAGCGTCTAGCTCACTTTCATAACAAGAGCAAAGTGTTTGAACAAATCCTTGCTGTGTCGCAACTCCGAGCTGCCATTACTGGTAAGTATATTATTGGGTCAGTTGATTCGAGTGGATACTCCCATATTATTGGCCCTGACGGGAAGATTCTTGAAATTGGAGATGAAGACACCCAGTATGTTACCGGCGTTCTTTCTATTTGATTTTAGGACTCCGATTTATTAGGATAAACGGACGATGTCAAAACAGACACACATTTTTATTGGTAGGTCAGGGTCCGGAAAAGGAACACAAGCAAAATTGTTGCACGAACACCTCGAAGGTAATGGTGTGACCGTTAAGTACATTGCTACAGGGCAAGCATTCCGAGACTTTATACAGGGTGAGGGGTATACACAAAAACTCTCAAAAGGGCTTATGGACGAAGGAAAGCTCCAACCAGAATTCTTGTCGGTATGGGTATGGGGAGGAGAATTTATTGCAAAACTTGAGGGAAACGAAGATATTATTCTTGATGGAACACCCAGAACCCTAAGCGAGGCAAAAATGTTAAGCCACGCTCTGGCATTCTATGGATTTACTCCAAATGTATTTCATCTGGATATCAGCCATGATGAGGCGGTTAAACGACTCACGTTACGGGGTCGTGCAGACGATAAAGATGAAAAAGAAGTAGAGGAGCGTTTGCGTTGGTTTCAAGAAGATGTCGTTCCTGCAATAGAATATTTCAAGTCGGATGACTTTCATAACTTTTTTGAGATCAATGGAGTAGGAGACGAACATGAGATTCATAAAACAATAAAAGAAAAATTATAAAAAATGAGTTTAATAAAAACACCAGACGAAATAAAAATATTAAAAGAGGCAGGTAATCGCCTCTCTCGTGTTTTAGTTGAGGTGGGGAAGGCGGTTGTGCCAGGTATTACTACACAAGAGCTTGATGACTTGGGAGAGAAACTCATTAGAGATGGAGGTGATGTCCCGGCATTTAAGGATTACACGCCTGAAGGCGCCAACACTCCGTTTCCTGCAACGGTTTGTATTTCAGTAAACGATGAAATCGTTCACGGTATTCCAGGAGACTATGCCCTTAAAGAAGGTGATATTGTAGGGCTTGATATTGGCCTTATTCGTGATGGAAAATATATTGTCGACATGGCACGAACGTATCCCGTGGGTGCAATCAGTGATGAAGACAAAAAACTGTTAGAGGTTACTAAACGATCCCTTTTTGCTGGTATAAAAAATGCTATTCCAGGAAAAAAAATTGGTGCTATTGGTTCTGCGATCGAGGCGGTTGCAAAAGAATATGGCTACGGTGTTGTTGAGGTATTAGGAGGACACGGTGTGGGCCATGCCGTTCACGAGGAACCATTTATTCCAAATTTTGGAAGCAAAAATAGTGGTCCAGAAATACAAGAGGGTATGGTTTTAGCACTTGAGCCAATGCTTACACGAGGAACTAAAAATGTGATTCTTAAAGACGATGGCTATACGTATGCAACCAAAGATGGAACAAACAGTGCGCATTTTGAACACACTATCGCTATTACAAAGAAGGGGCCAGTTATTTTGACGGAATAGAAGTCTTTCGTTACAATAAGCATCCATTAATCAATAATAAATACAGAATGAAAGAAGAAACGACATTAATTATCATGAAGCCCGACGCAGTACTTCGTAACTTGCTCGGAGAGATCGTAAGCCGATTTGAAAGAAAGGGTCTTAAAATTGTAGGAATGAAAATGGTAAAGCTTGAAGACACTCTTCTTGAAAACCACTACTCTCACTTAAAAGATAAGCCCTTTTTTGAATCACTCAAAAATTACATGCAAAGCTCACCGGTGATTGTTATGGCACTCTCTGGGGTAAATGCAATTAGTGCAACACGTCTTATTGTGGGGCCAACCAAGGGGTATGAGGCAGATGCAGGGAGCATCAGAGGGGATCTCTCAATCAGTGGGCAAACCAACATTGTTCATGCGTCAGATTCCCCTGAGACAGCAAAAGAGGAGCTCGAACGCTTCTTTAGTAAAGACGAACTCTTCAATTATGACCGTCTAGACCTCGACTTTATCTACGGAGAGGACGAACGAGAATAAACCCACCAGAATTTTTAGCAAATAAAAACCTGGTTGGGTAAACCTTTATCCGCTGTGGATTTCATGTGGATGGTTTTGGGGAAACCATGTATAACTTTCGTCAAAAACTTTCTTGTAACTCACACACCCCATTTCGTTTATAATATATGCAGGGTTGCCTGAGATGTTTCCTTGTAAGCATTAGTCCAGATCGAGTAATTTTTTAAAGGGAATCCAATAGGTGTGAGGTTCGCCCCTCACGATGAGGATACCCACTTAGCGTTTCGCTAGGACTAAAGCTTCAAAAGTTCAGGTAACCCCAGCACAGCACCCCGCACCATGCGGGGTTTTGTGTTGGGAACGTCGGTGCGGTATAATAGGGGCAGGATTATTCTAAGGCACTGAACTAGGTTATAAGGTCCTTAGGGAGCGCGGAGTCTTTTTTAACCGAGGTTTAAAAAGCAGTGCACCCACCTATCACTAGGCTAGGACCAGTGCCCCTGAATAATCCCACAAAGGCGCTCTCGTACTATGCGGAGAGCGGTTTTGTTTGGGGAGTCTCTACGGGTATAATAGCGGACGGCACCTGTCCTGTCAGAAATTCAATGTATTTTTTAAATTGTGGTGGTGCTGACCGAAGGGTATTACATTATTAAATTAGGATTATTGAGAGTAACAATTTCGTATAGGATGGAAAGAAATCGATCACTTGAATTTTTTATAGGGGGACTGATATCGTTTATTTTTGTTGCTCAAATAGTGGCACTTGCTTACTTTTTATATTGGGAATTTTGGTGGTTTGATATTGTTATGCACTTTCTTGGGGGTCTTTTTGTAGGGCTTTTGGCTACTTACCTCTACTACCACTCTCGATTTATCGAACCAAAACACTTTTCGTTTATTTTTATCCTTCTTTTATCTCTTGGGGCTTCTGCCCTTATTGGCGTTTTGTGGGAATTGTTTGAGTTTGCGTCAGACCAGTTTGCTATCTCAATTGGTAGACGTATTGAACTCCAACAAGAGTTCCAAGACACTTTGGGGGATTTGTTTTTTGATCTTATCGGGGCATTTGTGGGAGCGCTTATGTACAAAACACTATGGAGAAAAAAGTAACAATTACCTTTTATGGCGGGGTTGGATCCCCAACAGGCTCCAACTTTATGATTAGCGACGGTGTAACCAAAATCCTTGTTGATTGTGGTCTTTTTCAAGGGCGCCGTGTAGGAGAGGATACCAATAGAAAAGATTTTACCTATGATCCAAAAACCGTCGATGCTTTGTTTGTAACCCATGCACATATCGACCATATTGGACGTATTCCAAAACTTGTTCGAGACGGTTTTAATAATCCTATTTATTCAACACCACCAACCAAAGACATTAGCGAGCGCATGCTCGACGATACCATGGGTATTTTAGGGAAGGAGGCAAAAGAAGATAGCCTCCCACCCTTGTACGAAAAACAAGATGTAACCAAGGCAATAGGACTCTGGAAGAACCTTGATTACCATCAAGAGATAACTGTTGGTGATTTTAGAGTAAGGCTACGAGAGGCAGGCCATATTTTAGGATCTGCTCTTATTGAATTTGTGTACAATGACAAGCGAATCCTTTTCTCGGGTGATTTGGGTAACTCACCAACACCACTCCTAAAAGATACGGAATCATTTAAGGGTACTGATTATTTAGTGCTTGAGAGTGTGTATGGTGATCGTAATCACGAAGATAGAGATACCAGGAAATATATTCTCGAAGATGTGATTGAGGAGACCATGAAAAAGGGTGGGGCCCTCATGATTCCGGCATTTTCACTCGAACGAACACAAGAGCTTTTATATGAATTAAATGATTTGGTAGAGCATGGACGGATTCCACAAGTTCCTGTCTTTATTGATTCACCACTTGCGATCGATGTAACCAAAATCTACAAAAAATATAAAGATTACTTTAATAAAGATGCCCGAAAAATAATAAAAGACGGCGACGACATCTTTAATTTTCCAGGACTTGAATTCACTTATAAAACTGAAGAATCAAAAGCTATCAGAAACACTCCTAATCCAAAAATTATCATTGCGGGGTCAGGAATGAGTAATGGTGGACGAATTATTCATCATGAAAAACAATACTTAAGCGATCCTAAAAGTACACTTTTGATTGTTGGCTATCAGGTACCAGGGAGCTTGGGGAGAGAACTGCAAGATGGAGCAAAGAGTGTTACAATTTTAAACGAGCAGATTCCTGTAAAAGCTCGAGTAACAACCATTCACGGGTACTCTGCTCATAAAGATTCAAACGCACTTCTTGATGCGGTTGCTGAGGCAGGAGACACACTTAAAAAAGTATTTGTCGTTCTTGGCGAGCCAAAATCATCACTCTTTTTAGTGCAACGAATCAGGGATTATTTAGGAATCGAAGCAGTTTCTCCGGAACATGAAGAAACTATAGAAATTAACGTATAACACTATGACCGAAGAAGAAAAACACCAACATTTAAAAATTAAAATTGCCGTATCGGGTGCCGCTGCCACTGACCATTGTGGTGACGAGGCGCTTGAGAAGGCAACCGAACTTGGAAAAGAGATTGTTCGCCAAGAAGCAGTGCTTGTGCATGGCGCAACAACAGGTTTTCCTCTTTGGAGTGGCAAGGGAGCAAAGGAGGAGGGAGGAACTGTTATTGGAGTGTCTCCTGCGGCAAGCGAGGCAGAGCACGTAGAGCTTTACAACCTCCCACTTGATTACATGGACCTTATTATTTACACCGGATCTGGTTTTAACGGACGGAACTTACTTTTAACACGAGCAACCGATGCAGTAGTTGTGGGGTGTGGAAGAATTGGAACAATTAATGAGTTTACGGTTGCGTACGAAGATAAAAAACCATTGGGAGTTTTGGAGGGGAGTTGGGCGACCGATGAAGTTATCAAATTCATGGTAGAAAAATCAAATAGGAAAAATGATAAGCTCATTTTTGACAAAGACCCAAAACGACTTATTGAACGATTGATTGAAATGGTTGAGGCTGAGAAAAAAGAAAGTTATGGTGTTTACGCCAATAGTGACAAGGTATACAAAGACTGTAACGGCCCTGATTGTAAAGTTATTCTCTAAAAATAAAATCCCCAGCTGGGGATTTTATTTTTCTTCTTTGGTGGGTGCTCCTAGTGCTTCTTTGTATACTGCTTCGAATGCTTCTGGTTCGTGTTCTGCTAAGTGAGCAAGTACTTTTCTATCGAGTGCGATTTCCTTTTTCTTGAGCGCATCGATGAATTTACTGTATGAGGTTCCAAGGTTTTTTGATGCAGCACCGATTTTAATATTCCAAAGTCGTCTAAAGTCTCCTTTCTTTTTTCGCCTATGTGCAAAGGCATGAGCCCCTGCTTTCAAAAGTGCTTGCTTTGCTTCTCGCTCTTTGGTGCTTCTTCCAAATCGATATCCCTTGGCAGCTTTAAGAGTGCTTCGTCTGGTTTTTAAACTGGTTGTTCCTCGTTTTACTCTAGCCATTTTGTTTATTTGGTACTAACTGGTTTAGGGTCTTCTTTTTAATAGTGATGGTTTCTAATCCTTTTTGTTTCAATTGCTTTTCTCGTTTTGCTTTAGCATTAAAATGCCCATGGCCCTTTTTGCGTGCCAAAAGCTTTCCTTTCTTACTTATTTTTACTCTTTTTGTTAATGATTTATTTGTTTTCATGTCTGGTGACTTACGTGTCCCGTTAATTCCGAATGTTGTGAGGAATTTTACTGGGATTCGTTTTCATTTTGTTTTGCTTTTCCTCTCTCAAGAATTACCGTGAGTCCTTTAGGACTTTTTTTAGGTCCGTCAGCAACTTTATGTTCTTCGGTAATGAGCGTAAGGATTCTATCAAGACGAGTTTTTAAAAAGTCTTGATTAAGATACTTTGCCCGTCCCCCCAAAAAAAGATCAATCTTTACTCGGTGACCCTCTTTTAAAAAGGCGCTCGCCTTTTTGCTCTTAAGCTCAAGGTCGTGCTCTCCGGTTCCGATTTTTACCTGAAGGGTTTTAGTTTCTGTTTTGTGACTCCCTTTAGCAGTCTTTGCCTTCTTTTTCTCGGCATATTGATACTTTCCGTAGTCAATAAGCTTTGCAATAGGGGGCTTTGCTTTTGCAGAAACTTCTACCAAGTCGGTGTCTTTGTCCTCTGCCATTTTGAGGGCTTCCTTGGTGGGGAAGACTCCAATATTGGCACCTGTTTCATCGACAACGCGAACCTCGGACGCGGTTATTTGATTGTTAATTCGTACTGAACTACTCAAATCTATTAAATAAACCCCAGTTCGGGGCACCAAAATACTACCGAAATAAGGGCCCAAAGTCAATAAATATGAGAAAGGGCCGCCGTTCTTGACCAAACGGCGGCCCTCTTGTTCACGATGGATATTCCTGAGTGAGTGCACTCCAGTTCTCCTTGGGGCGCACCGCCTCGGACCCTTCCTTGCACAGAGGGCACTCCTCTGGAGTCCAGATCGGCATCTCTCGGTCGATGAGAGAGATGATCTTGTAGCCGTCCAAGAACTCAAGCCCCGAACGGTTCACCAGGGTTCCGACCACGTTGGTCGGTGACCCACCACGCTCTCTGATCTCTTTGATTGTGCCACGGGTGGTTCCACCTGTGGTTATGACGTCCTCGACAGGCAGGACGATCTCGCCAGGGTCAAGGTCGAAGCGTTTGAGCGCCATCGACCCATCCTTCTGTTTCTCGGTCCAGCCGAGCTTGACCCCGAAGATGAAGGAACAGTCGTGTGCGATGGTGATCGCACCAAGCGCAGAGCCGACGACACGAGAGAGCGTCGCACGATCCACACCGGTCTCGACCAGTTTTACCGTGAGCGCCTGGACCGCCTTGTGCGCGAGCCTGGGACGCTCCAAGATGAGACTTGCATTGAAGAAGCCGTTGGAATGCCCTCCCTTGGTAAGGAGAGCATGAGGCCGCTTCCTGTTGCCATCATGAACCCAAAGCGCCCCCAAGCGCGTGAATTCATTGGCAAACCACTCTTCATTATGAGACATGACTTCCTCTTGCCTGAAAGGCAGTTTGAGTAAAAAAGCTTCTAGTGAAACCCTACAGGAAGAATGAATGTTTGAAAAGAATAAAAACGAAAGCCGGCCGCAACCCAAGGGTAGGGTGCGGCCGGCGGCCTAGGGAGAGCGACGCCTTCCCGGCGGATGAAGGACGAGGAGGTCTACCAGCTTCCCGGGGGTTTCCTGATCCTTCTTCATGGATGCATGGCATCCGGAGCGGACGAGCCAGTCCTGGTGGTCACCACGGACCGAAGCGCCGATCATGGCGGCGTTCGGACACTGTTCACGGAGCGCCTGGATGAGCTCTCCCGTGTTTGTTTCCGAACGGTGCACGTCGGCAGAACCTGTGTGCATCCGAACGCTTGCGGTCATCAGGATGAGGTCCATCTCGGGGTGGGGTTCGTCTCCCAGAAGGAGCCGAGCCTGATCCTGGCTACTTGCAGCCAGAATGGTGGCCTGAAGACCCCTTCTCTCGAGAAGGAACTCCATCCTCCGTACGAAGGACTGCAGGAGGGTCTCCTCCTGCTCGACGAGGAGCACGTTGTAGACGCTCTCGCCTGATTCGCTATGTTCCGACATCGGCAAACTCCTTTGGCGAATGAACTCCAGAATTTTTAACATAAAAACTCTTATTTGTCAATTTTGCACAGTCGCGATTTCGGGATACAATGCTTGAGTCGCACTAGCCTATATTAGAAATATTATTAATCTATTAAATAAGCGAAACGCTATGAATTATCAAAAAGGAAACGCGCTCCTTATTGTCATCGTTCTTATCGCACTTGTTGCGGGGTACTTGTACTTTACAGGCGGTGAAGAAGGAGGAAGCGAAATGGTAAAGGAATACACCGTTACCGTTAGCAACGTAAGTGATGCACAACCACTCTCACCAGGAGTACTTGTGTTGCATACAAGTGAAGCAAGTCTTGATTTTGAAGGAGCTGTTGCTCCAGCAGAACTTGAGCCACTTGCAGAGTACGGATCAAACACAGCATTTGCAGAACTCGTAGCAACTCTTCCAGGAGTTGTTGAAGTGATTTCTGTTGATGCGCCAATCATGCCTGGTCAACAAGCACAAGTTTCAGTTATGGTAGACGAAGATGGACTTCTTCTTTCAGGAATCATGATGGCCGTTGCTTCAAACGACGGATACGCGCTTCTTAATGCAGTAGAGCTTGATGGAACCGAAAAGACCGTTGCTGCAGCAAACTTTGATGCAGGAACTGAAGAAAACACCGAGCTTGGAAGCGGATTTGAAGGAGGTCAACCAGACCCATCTCAAGGAGAAGCTAATGTTGAAAACGGAACTGCAACCGACCCAGTTGCTGAAGTTGCCCTACACGATCAATTAACTGACACAATCATGGAAGTAATGGTAACTCCAGTGGTAATGGAGATGGACGACGAAGAAACTGAAGACGGAGAAGAAAACTAATACATTCTTCATTCGTTAAACAAAAAACTCCCTGTAGCTGCGGGGAGTTTTTTGTATGGTGCTATACTAGTGCGTGTTATGTCTAAGGAAATAATAAAAGAGATTCTTACGTTTTGGTTTGAAGAAACTAAACCAGAACAGCAATTTAAAAAAGATCCAGAATTTGATGAACTCATTTCTTCAAAATTCAAAGAAACGTATTGGGAAATTATGGATAATAAAACAAAAGACTGGAGAGATACTCCAGAGGGGAGACTCGCAGAGGTAATTGTCCTTGATCAGTTTGCTCGTAATATGTTTCGAGACGATAAACAGGCATTTGCTGGAGACCCGCTTGCCCTAAAGCTTGCACAAGAGGCTCTCTCGGTTGGGACTGATAAAGAGGTTCCAGAAGATAGAAGAGTGTTTTTTTACATGCCGTTTATGCATAGCGAGTCAAAAGAGGTTCATGAAGATGCTCTTAAAATTTTTACGGAACACGGAAATGCACGAAACTTAGATTACGAAAAGAAACACAAAGATATTATTGACCGCTTTGGAAGATATCCTCATAGAAACAAAGTGTTAAGAAGAGAATCGACCCCTGAAGAATTGGAATTTTTGAAAGACAATCCAGGGTTTTAAGGTTTTTAAAAAAGAGAAAAGGCCACCTCATTCTGAAAGAATGGGTGGCCTCCTTTGACCCGAAGGTCAGAAGAGCCTGGATAGCTCCTGAGCGATCCCGATCACGAGCATGGCGCCCGGGAACGAAAGCCTGATGATCCAGTCCATCTTGGTCGTCGGGGGGATCTCCACGGAGTTCTTGGGCTGGCTCGCCCAGAACGCATGAGCCTG
>CESG01093840.1_pt1 | contig 27327 bp, 22 predicted proteins | sample 531121 | NCBI WGS metagenome assembly CESG01 (sample SAMEA2621287, study PRJEB7988) | marine metagenome | biome: marine biome (ENVO:00000447); feature: mesopelagic zone (ENVO:00000213); material: "saline water (ENVO:00002010), including plankton (ENVO:xxxxxxxx)" | depth 800 m
CCCTCTCACGGCGGAAACCGGGGTTCGATTCCCCGTAGGGTCACATTCCAAGACACTGATCATAAATTTGTGCCTTGTCAGCCAATCATACGGCTCTAATTCAACGTTTCTTCCAGCGACAACTCGGTTCGAGAATGCGTTTTCGACGATTTCTCGTTTTTCAGGAGGATCGGCCATTTCGTAAAGCAAACAAAGGGTTTTCATGAGTTCGAGGAAGTCACGGCGGTTTTGCTCGATCGTGTCTGCGTCGGGCAAATTCGCAAGGTTTTCCTCAAGTTCCTCCAACCGGAGCCGACCTGATCTATGTCGCTCCCGGTAGGTCTGGTTGTCGATGGTCCCGTCGATGACCAAGTCGGTCAGCCGGTCAAGTCGCTTTTCTTCGTCCGCTATCTGGAGCCGGACAGCGCTTGCCTTGTCTTCAGTGCCCCGGTCGATGCCTTTCCTCATCCACGCTGCTTCCAGGTGATCTGCCAGTTCAGGTTCAAGTTGAAGCTTTCGCAGCTGATAGACAATCGCTTCTTCCAGGCGATCTTCTCTCATCGTCGCCGTAGGACACCCTTGTCGCTGGCATCGATAGTAACAGCGCCCCTTTTGCCGTTCAGGTGACATCGGCCCCTGACAAAGACCGCACCGGAACAAACCTTGGAAAAGGTGGTTGTGCCGGGTGACTTTCGGACCGGATCGACCGCCCTTGATATCCTGCACTCGCTGAAAAAGCTTCGCGGGGACAATCCGCTCATGTGTGCCATCGTAGGTCGCGCCCGTTCGGCCAATGGTTATCAGCCCAGTGTAGAAGGTGTTGTTCAGGATGGTTTCAACGCCGTGCAGAGTTAGCGGTTGATCATTGAGGTTACGCAGACCCCGTCGGTTGATTTCCGCTTGCAGGCTCCGGAGTGAGTGTTGCCCACTGGCATAGAGTTCAAACATCTCACGGATAAGAGGTGCTTTTTTCGGATCTGGGGTTTTGGGCTGACCCCTTCCGTTGTCGAGATATCCGATCGGCGCACGGAATGGGTAAAGCCCCTGCTTGAGGCGTCCATTCAAACCCTTGATCGTTTCTTCGCGTAGGTTGCGAATGTAGTCGGCAGCAATGACTGCCTGAATGTCGGCAGTCAGCCGACCGCCGCGCGAGTTGAAGTCGAGGCTTTCGGTGGCAACATATACATCCACGCCGATATCCGGCAGTTCACTGAACATCGCCCAGTCTCGTGGATTACGGGCGGCTCGGTCGATCTTGTGAATGACCACGCCCTTGGCCGCGCCACGTTTCAGTTGCCGGAGCATCTGGTTGAATTTTGGGCGCCCGCCTTTGGCGGCAGTCTGCTTTTCTTCGAACCACTTGATAATGTTGAGTTCGTGACGACTCGCAAAGCCCGTGATCGCGTCTTTTTGTGCTTCGAGTGAGACACCCTCTCCCTGCTTCTGGGTGGACACCCGGATGTATCCAAAACATGGCTTCATGCGTCGTCGATTAGGTCTTTGGACTCTACCATACCGGCAGATTCTGTCGAATCTGGTTCCTCCTTCCATGGCCAAGTGCCGTCAGCCAGCATACGCAGGTACATGCGGCGGCAGAGTTCGAGATGGCGTTGTAGGTGGTCATCTTTGTTCATTCCGTCATTGTACGGGGCGGTCGTTTCGGAACTAGGGGCTATGGTGTTCACCTGCTCTGCCCTCGGCATGGGTAAACATCGTGAAGCTCGCGGTTTTCTCCCCGTCAACCATCAAGCGAACCTGCGCCTCGTAGTTGGGCAGACGCACAAGATCGCTCGGAAGAACGTCCCCTAACTGGCTCGCCACCAGAGGCGCATCGGTAGCGCCAATACGGAAACTGATCATTGATCCAACGTTGCCGAATACGGCTTCCAGGATCAGCGGATCCAGCTGCGCGGCATGTTGATGTGCGAGTATAATGCCAAGCCCGTATTTTCTGAGCTCGGACAAGGCCGAGGCGAAAGCCGAGGTCGAGAAAGCCTGGAATTCGTCGGCATAAAGGAAGAAGGATCGCCGGTGGTGTTCGGGCTGACTCTGGCGGGAATAGGCTGCATTGACGACACTCGACAAGATCAGTCCGCCAAGGACATTTGATGTATCAGTCCCCAGTCGTCCCTTGGAGAGGTTCACGATCAGCACCTGGCCTTCATCCATAATACGCCGGAAACGCAGTGGCTGTTCGGGATCGCAGACGGATTTGCGAACAATGGGATGGGCCAGGAAGGCGCCAACTTTGTTGGCGATTGGCGCGACACCGTCAGCGGCGGTCTTGTAGTTCATCTTCGGGAATTCCACCGTCCAGAATTCCAGGACTTGCGGGTCGGTAATGCGTTCAACCACCTCTTTGCGGAAATCGCTGTCGAGAAACAGGTGCATGATGTCCCGAAGATCGGCACGCGGTTGTTCGAGCAGCGCCAGGACGGCAAACCGCAGGAGGTGCTCCATACGGGCACCCCAAGCGTCGATCCATTGTTTTTTCAGGGCGTCGATCAAGCCGGAAGCAACAAGTGGACGAAACGCAGCCGAGGTCGGTGTGATGGGATTGTATCCATAGGGACTGCTTTGGTCGGCAACGTCCCAATAGAGACATCGATCTGGAAACGTTTCTGCGATCTGACGGGCGAGGTCGCCATGAGGATCGAGCAGACACAGACCCCGACCGCCTTCGATGTCCTGGATGATCAGATTCCTCATCAATGTGGATTTGCCGGTACCGGTTTGCCCAATGATGTGCAGGTGCTGCAGGCGATCAGTCTGACGGATGCCAAACGGAAACCGCCCGCGTCGGCTATGGGCATCGCCCAGGATTGTGATCTGGTTCGCGGTCCGCATGAGTTCAGCCTGCCACACCACCCCGGGCGAGCCAGTGGCCGCGATGTGCCCAAACGGAACGCGGCGTCCCCTTTTCCGGATGCTCCTGGTTGGTAGATTAAAGCCAGACAGTTCTTTCAAAGATCGCAAAGACTCCCGCACATCTCCTGTCGTCGGGTCGGCCTGAACCCGTCGGGCCGACCCAGCGAAAGGAGATGAAAATGACCACGAAAACCGTAGAGTCTGCCGACCTCGTCGGTGCGTTCCCTGTTTGCAAGAACTGCGGCCAATCCACGGTCATGCGTGATGCCTGGGCTGTTTGGAGCCTCGCCTCTCGCGACTGGACCCTGGGCAGCGTTTTCGATCAGATTTGGTGCGAGACCTGTGGCGGCGAAACCCAAATCGAATGGAAGATCGACAAAGAGTTCCGCTTGAAACGCATCAAGCGGCTCAACGACGCCCTAAGGCGCGGACAAGTCGAGCGCGGTTCGATTGTGGTGACCCAAGGGGTTCAAGCCAAAGGGCGGGCTTTCCTCGAACAAGCCGTCAAAGCGGTCGCCGAGTTTGATACCTTCACCGAAGACAATGACCCGCACGGAGAGCACGACTTCGGCGCTTTCGAAATCGATGGCGACAAGTTGTTCTGGAAGATCGATCCTTATGATCTCGATATGCAGTGCCTGTCGCCGGACGTGGCCAACCCCTGTGTCACGCACCGGGTTCTGACGATCATGCTGGCGGCAGAATACTGATGGCTGAGAAACAAGCAGTTTCGGTCATTTGGCGGGATGTGCCGATCGAGATCACGTTCACCCGACATGTCTTTGGACAAAACTTCGACCATGTCGAGTTGCGAGCTCCGCAGCCTCTGCCCGTCACGCAAACCGGATACCGATCGCACTTCATGCCGCACGACCCGGATCTTGATCTCGACAGGCTCAAGACTTGGGTGATCGCCTGGCTTGATGAGAAGTCGCAAGACAAATCGTGGCGCGACTGGGTTCAGCGCTCAAAGCAAGGAGATCTGTTTGAACTCTGACTGTGGCCCCGGCATAGCCGGGGTTTTTTCCACTCCAGAATTTCTATTGCTTGTTGGCGTGAGGTTTGACAATTGGGAAAGGCAGTTGCTAACTGGATACGTACGGACTTGTTCCAAGACAAAACTCACGATGGTATTCATTCCATACGTTCTATTTACTGAATAGGCACGCAGGGACAAAATACTGATGAAATTCTCCACCGCACTTCTCGTGCTGGGTCTAGTAGCACATCCGGTGCAAACGCGAGCAGAAGCCCAAGACTCGCCAAAACTTGAAGCCTGTGCTGCTTATGTGGGAGCGACTGTTGCATCGAAAATCCGGATTGGTGCCACCTTCGACATCATTCGTCGTGTGGGTGACTTCCAGGCAGGACTAAGAGACGTTTATCCCTACTTGATAGAATCTGAAATTGAGGTGGCACGTGCAGCCGTTCATCTTGTTGTACTGTTATCTGACAACGAGGTTGTCGAATTTGCCAGAGCCACGAAATCTGATGGTTTCAAAAACGGAATGTCGGTCAAACGAGCAAAAAACCACCTTCGCCGAAAATTTGAAAGCAATTTTTGGCTAGGCCCAGCCATGATAGGCGGAGAATCCGTTGACGACACTCGATCCCTCTTTGAATTGTTGGGGGTTTGGTATAAAAACTTGGAAGACTTGACAGAACGTGGCAAGGAATTTTGCGAGAAACTAAATCGCATATCCATAGGCAGCCAGTAGTCTGAGATCTTGAAATTGACAGTCCTAATTGTACCCAGCGGGCCTTTAATTCCTATGAAACCGCGCGATTATTGGTCAAGGTCGTTGCCACGACCAATTTCCGTCAGCTGACTTGATAAGTGACAAGACTACGCCTTCTTGATAAGAGGATACAGTTATCGGTGTTAGATCCACTCGGTACACGTCACATTCGGCAACACCACGGAATGTTCGGATGTTTTTACAGTAAGCCACGCTACGAACCCATTTTGTATCAGTATTTGAGTCGTTGAACCCGTTCCAAATCTTCTCAGCTATTTCTCTGTTGTCGTGCAAGCTAATTCGTACAAAGTTATCAGCTCGAGAAGCGTTGCGACCAACGTTCCAGTCGGTGTTTCCAACGCAAATTCCTGCAAGTCCCGAAAACAGGCCTCCGTAGTCTAAATTGATGGCCACGCCTGTCTCGTACGGCCGTGTCGCGGGGCCAACAGTAGATCCGACGGAAGTGGGCAAGCAGAAGGTAAATGTCAAAGAGTTATAGACAAATTTAAGTTTTGACCAATTCTCCGTGGCCAAAATGTAGTTTCCATTAATATCCCTACTCTGCTTAATAATGGTGCTCGGAGCTTTGGCCAGTTCATAAACGTTGTCCAAAAATGCATCGAATTTCTTGTCTGCTTCGAATGGGTTTGCTGCTGAGGTGTCTTTCTTTATAAAGTTGCCAATTTCTCCCCGATCAATCCCGTGCAGAATCAATAATGTTAGAAAATCCTCCTGCCCCAAGTAAACTGTGTTGATAGGATGAAAAGTTCCTTGTTGCGCTTGAGCCGCACCAAATAAATGAAAAGAAATAAAGAACAACAACAGAGCATCAGCCAATTTCATTTTGAACCTCCATTACCATATGGCCATCTTCGACATTTTATTTCGGTTCAGTTCGTAGCGCTACTTAGTGCGGTACTGCCATCCTTAGGAAGACTCCCAGCCAAACAACACTATCCACCAGGCTTATCCCACGCGGTAGGACGAACAGTTAGATGCCAAACTTCCACTCGCACCTTCGTGAATTATTGAGATCCGCATGGCGGTTAGTTCCTTTTCGAGTGAACATAAACCAAATTGGCTAAGAACGCCACTCCCTCTAGCATCCCCGTTCCGTTCGGGCACAATGGGTCGAGTATGGGAAACATGGTCGGGATTGGGTAGCTCACTCGAACGTGCCGGGCTCGGAAGGGGTCACCCTTCCGAGCCCGAATAAGAGTCTGGTGCGTTCGGGTGAAGTGAATATGCCCTGATGTTCCGGAGCGGAACATAATGGCCCCTTTTCTGCCCTTCGGATTACGATAAACTGACCCTGTTACCGGACATTGTCAGTTCCTTAAGTTCTTTCACATTATGAAAAATACCCTGTTCAGCGACCTTCAGTCGCTGAGGCGCAAATCCGGCCTGTCACAGGCCGATTGCGCACATTTACTCGACATCCCGAGAAGCCGGATATCGAAACTCGAAAGCGGAGTGCAGACCCCGTCGGTCGAAGAGGTCTGCAAGCTGTCGCTGATCTTCGGCGAAGAGATCAGTGAAATGTTCCGAGACCTGTATCCTGCCATCAAGGATGCGCTGATCGAGCGAATGCAAACACTACCGGATCCGGAATCCAACTTCGCGGGATCCATGACACGGTACCAGACGCTGGAACGCCTGGCAGTGCGCCTTTCAGATGATAACACGAATGACCATGCGTGGTAGGCGGCGACGGGTGATGGCGGTGGCTGTCACCGGGCGCCGGGTGGCCTATGTTCTTTTTCGGGGCCGACGCCCGCTTCGGTGGGATTGCTCCGAGAAGGCCGTCCGGTCGCCGAAGGCGGCGGAGAGCTTTGTACGACTGCAAATTGCCAATCACGACCCGGACATCGTCGTCTCAGAGGACGCGGCCACCAACCCACACAAAGGGCCGCGTGTCAAACGGCTCTTGCGCAAGGTGGCCCAGACCATCAGCGATGAGCCGGTTACCGGACTGCAACTGAAGAAGCGCCGCCTGCATGCGAACAAGTACCTGACGGCCCGCTCCCTCTCAGAGCGCTTTCCAGAGATGGGGGACTTCCTTCCAAAGTCCCGCAAATTCTATGAACGAGAACATGCGCGTGTGGCCTTCATCGAAGCCCTGATCCTGGCGCTCGAGGTGATCGACGGCTCACAAAGCAAGAACATACGTTCAACATAGAGACAGGGATACACCCCAGCACTTCCGGTAACGGCTGGGGTTTTCTTGTGGCGTTTGAAAAACCATCTATCCTGCTCCAATGGCTGAAAAGCTTGACTCAAAGGCCCAAATGGACGCACGTTTAAGCTGTATTTCAGCAAAGGGGGTCTATTATGCGTTCATATGCAGTCGCCCGTTTCTGGCATAGCTTTCTTGAGGTCGTGGGCTGGATCATTTTGATTATCGGGTTGATCCAAGCCTTCATCGTGGCGAAAACCTTTGGTCTCTATCCGTTTGAACGAGGCCTCAACCAGGGACTGGCGCAGTTCGTGGGCGCCATGCCCGGATTGCTTACAGCCTTCTTGGGACTTTGTATCATCGCAGTTACGCAGGCCTGCCGGGCGGCGGTGGATTCCGCAGAATATGCTCAACACATGCTGAAGATTTCCCGCGCTCAGATCGAGTACTCGAAAGCGGCGGTTCGGCATGGCAAGCAACTTGGGGCCACGCTTGAAGGCCTTTTGAAACTGCAGGGTGTTCCGGATAAGCCAGGCGCCTCAGAAGGTTCGAAGGCAAGACTGACTCCTGAAGGAAACAGTCCGGCGGTTCCACAATTCACTTCCCAAAACTTGGGACGCGACGGTGTCCGTTTGGTGGCTGAAACAACAGAAACGACGGAACATAATGGCCATAAGATCGAATATCGCGATGAGGCGTATCATGTTGCCGGCATCACGTTTTCAACCCTGGCAAAGGCAAAGAATTGGGTCGACCAGCTCGGGGTTAACCCAGCTTTTTCGACGAAGGAGAGCGCCAAAGAACAGGCTGACTGACCCCGGCACTAACCCCCAACCCCTATGGGGGTCCGGTATGGGGGTACATAGCGGAACATTGAGGAGCATAGATGCCCAGACTCTTGCCTTCTACTCCTGTGACTTCATCTGCTGGCGCAGCTGAACCCACTCCACCCGCCCTTATGCCGACGCGCATGAGCCTCTGATCTGGAGATCATCTCATACGCGTCTCAATCTCTCATAACACTGTAAAGCGGGGGCTGATCTTCAGGACAACTTATACCGAGGTGACCCTGGACGTATCCTTTACCCATGAAGAGAAACAGATCATCCGAATGCGGAACCTTTCTAAGACCAAGCTTCTGGATCGCCGACCCGCCGATGCAAAGATTGACGCTCGGGATGAGAAGTTTGAACTTCGGGTTGAACATCTGACGCGCCGACAGCCGGACAAATTTCTGTGCGAGTCCCCCTCGCGCGCCAAACTCTACGAAGAAGAATTGCTGGAGGTGTTGGCGCGTCTCAAACTCTGGGTTGGCGACAACGCGGAACTCGGTGAGCCCAATGTGGTCGAATACTGATGAAGGACGCCTTCGACGATACCGCGAAGGGCGCTCTATGGTTTGCAGTTCTCGGCGTCGCTCTCGCGCTCGCCCTCATCCTCTCCTTCTACGCTCTCATCCTGATTCCGTCATACTTTGTCTACCGCCTCTACCGCGACAGCCCGTGGCGGCACGAACGGATCACCCGCCAAGAGACCATGGCGCTCTATCAGCACGCACTCGCCGGGACCGTGCATCTCACAGAAACGGAGATCGAAGCCGCGCTTTCCCAACACTGGCCACCTGATACCCCTCTGGTTGTGCGCCATCAGCTTCTTGAAATCGGCAAAGACCTGTTTGCCGATGAAGGTCTGTCGCCTGAGATCCCGCCACCTCCGGCGCTCTGCAACACGGTCGAAGGCGCGCGCTATCGGGATCACCTGGCGCGGCTCGGTCAGTCACGCAGCGACCGCGTCATGGTGATGTCGGTGTTGGATACAATCTCGGAAAGCCTCGCCGTCATTGCCCGTGCGGTACCGCCGATGGAGGGCGATGTCCTCGTTGAGGTTACCCAGTTCACACATCCCCTCGGAAAGGCCGTAGAAGCCGTTCTGACGCCTTTTTTCAGGGAAAACGACTACAACTACTTCAAGGAACTTCGCGCCCGTCTGGACGCCAATTTTCGCGCCACACATCGCACCAATCCGGTCTACCCCCGCGAATACAAGGGTGACGATGTCATCGGCACTTATCTGCAGGGGACGCGCCTGAAATCGCTCTTTGATCTGAAGTCGCCCTTCGAGATCCCTGAGGAGCGCCGCTTCGAGCACACCCACATGATCGCGGGGTCCGGCCACGGCAAGACCCAGACGCTGCAATATTTCATTGCCAGGGATCTGGAAGACGTGAAGCGGGGCGAAAAGTCCGTCATTGTGATCGACAGCCAGGGCGATCTTTTGAATACCATTCTGGCCGCCAAGCATCTGCCACCGGAACAGATCGTTCACATCGATCCTGAGGATATCGGCTACCCGGTTTGTCTGAACCTGTTCTCGGTCGGACAAGACCGGCTGGAAAGCTACAATCCCCTCGAACGCGAGCGCCTGACCAACTCGATTATTGAGCTTTACGACTTCGTGTTGGGCTCTCTTTTGTCAGCGGGCATGACAGCCAAGCAAAGCGTCGTCTTCCGCTACGTGACGCGGCTCATGTTCCATATCCCGGATGCGACCATCCACACGCTCCGCAAATTGATGGAGCCGGGCGGGACCGAGAAGTACCGGGTGCACATCAGGAAGCTCGAAGGCACGCCGCGCAAGTTCTTCGAGACCGAGTTCGACTCCAAGGAGTTTGCCAACACCAAGACACAAGTGCTGCGCCGCCTCTACGGTGTTCTCGAAAACCAGACCTTCGAGCGGATGTTCTCGCACCCGAACTCCAAGTTCGACATGTTCAAGGAGATGAACGCGGGCAAGCTCATCCTGATCAACACCGCCAAATCACTTCTGAAAGAACAGGGCACCGAGATCTTCGGGCGCTTCTTCATCGCCCTCATTGCACAAGCTGCCCAGGAACGTGCCACCGTGCCGGGGCGCCAGCGCCTGCCGGTCATGGTCTATGTCGACGAAGCTCAGGACTACTTTGACCAAAACATCGGCATCATCCTGAACCAGGCGCGCAAATACAAGGTCGGCATGGTGATGGCGCACCAATACCTCGGCCAGCTCGGCGGCGGCCTCCAGGAAGCCTTTGAAGCCAATACGTCAATCAAGTTGGCGGGCGGTGTCTCGGCGCGAGATGCACGCGCTCTCTCTGGCCAAATGTCCTGCGATCCTGACACAATCCAACGTCAGCCCAAGGGCACCTTTGCCACCTATATCCGGGGATTGACCGACCGAGCGGTGCCGATCAGTTTCCCGTTCTTCGTGCTTGAGAAGATGGAACGGGCCACAAAAGAAGAGCGTGAGGCCATCCGGCAACAGTGCCGAAAGGCCTATGCTGAACCATGGCAATCCAAGCCGGAACAAGATGACACACCGGACGAAGAGATGGAAATGCCGCCGGAACAAAATGACGATGACGATCCGCTAAACCCTTCGCCGGAGCTTTGACCCGCCATACAATCTAGCCCATGCAAAACGCAGAATCCGATAGCCTGGGCCGGGCCACCTTCCACCACATCCCGCCGCGCGACGATGTCCGCCCGACAGCGCGTGAAGCGCGCTGGTTCCAGTTTATCGCTCGTCACGGGCCGCAGAGCTCGCAAACCCTGTTTGAACTGACGCAAGACACGCATCGCTGCAAAGACACGGCGCTGCGGTCGCTGCAACGGCTCCGGGCTGCCGGATGTCTCCGTCTGCCCGTGCAGCAGCGCGCCACTGAGAGGGCCGAATTCCATCCCTACATCTATGACCTTACAGAGCGCGGCAAACGGCACCTGGTTGATCAGGGATGTGACCATTGGCCCTTCCGTCCAACCGGGCATTGGTGGCATGCCTATCGTGTGGGCCAGGTGACCGCGTCAATCGACATGGCAGCGGCGCGCTTTGGCGTCCGTTACATTCCCGCCCATGAAATACTGGCCCGCAAAGGCACCGACATCGCCATCCCGCTTGGCACATCCAAACTGATCCCGGACCAGCTTTTTGCGCTCGACTATGGCGGTCGCTATCGGGCCTTCGTATTGGAGGTGGATCGCGGGACCGAACCGAAGTCATCTCCGGCCAATCGCAAGAGTTGGGCGCGGTCGCTCGACCAATATGACCGTGCTCTGGATAAAGGGCTCTTCCATACGCGGTATGGCCTCAAGGCACGCGTGCTGGTTCTCTGGGTCGTGAATACCCGCAGTGACCAGCTGACATTGTTAGAGATGATCGCCGCGCGCGGGGCCAAGCTTGGCCAATCGGTCCTGGTCTCAAGGGTGTCGCTCCAGGAAACCGCCCCTTATCGACCTGAGCCGCGCTGGTTTACCGGGTCCTGGTTACGGGTTGGGGGCGAGGTTGTGTCGATTGCGAATTGACCCGAAATCTTCTTCGGCAGCAATACTACAAATCGATATTCAACCGGATGCTTTTTCATCCTCGCGAGTCGAAAATTTGTTGCTAGTCGATACCGTCAATGAAGGTCTCAACGAAATCCCTGATCTTGCCGATCACGCGTTCAGATACGCTGCGTCGCTCGCGGAGATTCGGGCGCCTTTCCATGATGCTGATCACTTCATCGCGCATTGGCGGTTTTTCGGTAAAGAGATAGCGACCGATGATGTTTTCGAGACCATCGGTGTCGAGTCCCTCTTCGGTACTGAGCGCCGCAAGGGCCTTGCGCCGTTCCTTTGACCAGTATTCATCGAACGCCTCGCCGATTGCGCCGCCTTCAGGGACATACGGAAAAAGCTCGGAAATGAAGCGTTCGATGAGTTCCTTTTTGCTGCGCAACTGCGCTTCGGTGTCGAGGATTTCCAGAATATTCTTGCGCTGTTTGGCCTGCTCTTCTGGCTTTGCATCGCGCATGTTTTCCAGAAGTGAAATGATGTAACTGACATTGATCTTGTCGCGGCTGATGAGTTCCACCTCGAAGTCGATATCATCGAGGATCGAGACCTTTTCTTTCGCGTGGTCGCTTTTCACCTTGTCATAAAGGTCGAGGTACTTGCTGCGGAAATCGGCGAAGGTCTGTTCGTCGATTGGCAGATCATCGAAGGAAAACTCGGTGAAGCTTTCCATGATATTCTTGACGCGGATCACTTCTCGGAAGGCCTGAATAAACCTGGCTTCATCCTCCTCGGTCAAAAGCCCGTCCACCGCACCGACGGTTGGCGTGATAGCCAGAAGCTGAGCAACCGCGTCCTCGAAGCGCTTCACATAGTCATCATAAGGCCCGAGGATGATGTCTTCGATCGCGTCCTTGTTGGCGAACAGAGTGATCGCCTGATCGGTGGCGGGCTTGAGGTTGCGGAAACACACCACATTGCCCTGGCTTTTCTTGGTGCCGAAGATGCGGTTGGTTCGCGAATAGGCCTGCAACAGCCCGTGGTAGCGCAGGTTCTTGTCCACATAGATCGTGTTCAAAGGCTTCGAGTCGAACCCGGTCAGGAACATGTTCACCACCAGAAGGATATCTACCTGCCGCGCCTTCACGCGTTTGCCGATGTCCTTGTAGTAACCATAGAAGTTGTCGGTCGAAAAGTTGGTGCCGAACATCTTGTTATAGTCGGCAATGTAGGTTTCCAAGCGGTCCCGACTGTGCTTGTTGACGGTCTTGGCCTCACCGGGGTCGATGTCGGTTTCGATGAAGCCGGTGGCGACGTCCTGATCCTCTTCATTGGCCGTGTATGAAAAGATCGTGCCGACCCGCAGCTTGTGTTCACCGGCCTCTTTCTTGGCCTTGAGGATGTCGTAATAGGCGCAGAGCGTCTTGACGTTCGAGGTGCAGAAGATCGCCGTGAATTCCCGCGCGTGGGTCTTTCGCCCATGGTTGGCGATGATGTAATCGGCGATCTTGTCCAGCCGCTCGGGCGCTTCCATCACCTCGGCCTTGTCGATCGCCTCCACCTCGATATCGGCGATGCCGTCTTTCTCCTTCACGGTGCGGATATATTCGACCGAGAACTTGAGCACGTTTTCGTCCCGGATCGCGTCGGTGATGACGTATTTGTGCAGGCACTTGTCAAAGAGGTCCTTGGTGGTCCGCTTGCCATGTGCATTCTTCGCCGCGTTCTGGGCAAAGATCGGCGTGCCGGTAAAGCCGAAGAGCTGCGCCTTGTGAAAGAACTCGGTGATCCGCTTGTGCGTGTCGCCAAACTGGCTGCGGTGGCATTCGTCAAAGATGAACACCATGCGCTTGTCTTGCAGGCCCTCCATCACCTTCAGGTGCCGCTCGCGGGTGATCGCGGTGTTGAGCTTTTGCAGGGTGGTGACAATCAGCGGCGTGTCATCGGCGAATTGCCTGACCAGCATCCCGGTATTGTTGGTGGCATCCACCGAGCCCTCGGAAAAGCTGTTGAACTCCTTGATCGTCTGGTAATCGAGATCCTTGCGGTCGACCACGAACACCACCTTGTGCACCTGCGGGCTCTGGGTGAGAATCTGCGCCGTCTTGAACGAGGTCAGCGTTTTGCCCGATCCGGTAGTGTGCCAGATATAGCCGTTTTTCTCGGTGTTTTTCACCCGCTCGACAATGCGCTCGACGGCGTAATACTGATAGGGCCTGAGCACCATCAGCATCTTCTCAGACTCATTCAGCACCACGTATTTGGTGATCATCTTCGAAAGCTGGCATTTCTCCAGAAATACCTCGGCAAACTCGCTCAGCTGCGTGATGCGCTTGTTTTCCTCATCGGCCCAGAAAAACGTCTGCTTGAAGTCGCGCTTGTTGACCGGATTGTTGGCGTAATACTTGGTGTTGACGCCGTTGGAGATCACGAAAAGCTGGATGAAATTGAACAGCCCGTGGCCTGCGGCAAAGCTGTGGCGGTGATAGCGGTTGGTCTGGTTGAAGGCCTCCTTCATCTCCAACCCCCGCCGCTTCAGCTCGATCTGCACCAGAGGCAGGCCGTTCACCAACAGCGTCACGTCATAGCGGTTGGTGTATTTGCCGGTCATGGTGACCTGATGGGTCACCTGGTAGCGGTTCTTGCACCACTGGATTTGATCGATCAGCTCGACATAGCCGGTGGTGCCATCGTCGCGGGTGTAATCCAGCTTGTCGCGCAGGATGCGGGCACGCTCGAAGATGTTGCCCTTCGAGAGCTTGTTGAGGATCTGCCGGAATTCGGCCTCCGAGTAGCTCGCGTCGTTATGCGCCTCCAGCTGGGTCTTGAGGTTCGCGATCAGCGCCGCCTCGTCGGGGATCGTCACCCGCTCCCAGCCCAGTGTCTGCAACTGGGCGATCAGGGCGTTTTCAAGCTGTTGTTCGGATTGCGTGGTCATATTGGAGTTTCATTATACAAACATCTGCTGCAACAGCCCCTTTTTGAAGCTGCGGGTGTGGTCGAGTTCCCGGGCCACGAGGGCGATCTTGTCGTCGATGGTAGAGAGAAAATCGGCAATTTTGTGTTGTTCGTCCGGGTGAGGAATTTCGACCTTGATCTTTTCAATGGTCTTTTTCGACAAACTGGGTACGCCAGAAGCCTCGTTGTACCGTTGCCAATTAATCTGCTGAAAAACTGCAAACACAAACCTCGGCAATGCATCGACATAGCTGTGAGTGTAAAATAGAGTGTCAACGGTCCAGAACGTACCGTTCAACAGCATTGGGTTATCAATAGTCCCTTTTCGTCCAATGCATACGCTTTCGCCGTCATAGAGCCACGCGTCCACATAAGTCATCAGGCCACCGGTGCCGTAAACTGGAATGGTGCCTGGACCCAGATCCTTGTAGTCACGCCCACTGCCGATTGTTAAGATCTCCCCCAGGCGCTTCTCCTCCCAATCCGGGAAGTCGGTGCCGTCGTCGCGTTTGAAGCGGAGCTCGCGGGAGAAGAGCTTTTGCATGCAGCCCTTCTTGTAGGCCTCCAGAAGCGCCTTCTTGCGCTCAAGCTGCCCAACCCGCGCATCCACCGCCCCCAGAAAATCCGCGATCTTCTTTTGTTCGGGGGGGGTGGGACAAGGCACTACCATGTCCGCGATCATCGACATTCGAACGCTATCAACCGAGTTTTTCGCGCTCAGTCGCATCACTCTACGGAGAAAATTCTTTCGGAAGAAATGAAAGAAAAAACGGCCGTCCAAGCTAGTTGAAAAGTTGAATATCGCATAAACGCGTTGATGGTAGTCAAACTTTCCATTGATATAGTGAATGTTTTTCCCGACTCCGACGCCGTCTCCCGACGTCAAAACTGCCTCACCATCGTACGCATAAGAATCAATTCTCTCGATGGTGTTGGACCGAACAAAGAAAGGGTATCTGCCGTCGGAATTGCGGTCCTGCGTGTCCCTAGAACCTGTTTTTACAGATGCAAGATCAGCAACACGCTTTTCCTCCCACGCCCCCGAAAACTCCGGAAACCGGAGCTTTGGCACGTTCTGATTTTCCTGTGTCTCAACCATAGGCATCAAAACGGGCTGGGAATGCCCAGCTCCTTGCAATATCCGGCGATCACTTCATCGGTCTTGGCCATGTCGGCCTCCAACGCCTTCAGCTCCGTCGCCACGGCCTCGATATCCACCGGCTCCTCTTCCTCGAAGGTGTCGACATAGCGGGGGATGTTGAGGTTGTAATCATTCTCGGCCACCTCCGAAAGCAGGGCGACGTGGGCATATTTCTCGACCTCCTCCCGCCTGGCGTAGGTTTCGACAATCTTTTCCACCTGCGCATCGGTCAGGGTGTTCTGGTTGCCCGATTTCTCGAACTCACGGCTGGCGTCGATGAACAGGATATTATCGTCATGCACCCGGCATTTCTTGAACACCAATATGCAGGCAGGGATCGAGGTGCCATAAAACAGGTTCGGCGGCAGGCCGATGACGGCATCGAGGATGTTCATTTCCTTGATGATGTACTCACGGATTTTCCCTTCGGCCGCGCCGCGAAACAGCACCCCATGCGGCAGCACGATCGCCCCGGTGCCGTTTTCGGCCAACTGATAGATCATGTGCTGGACAAAGGCGAAATCGGCCTTGGAGGTGGGTGCCAGCGCACCGTACTGGCTGAACCGGTCATCGGTTTCATTCAGCGGATTGTCCTTGCCCTTCCACTTGGCGGAAAAGGGCGGATTGGCGACGATGGCATCGAAGTGCATGTCGAGGTGCTGGGGCTCTTCCAGCGTGTCTTCCTGCCGGATGTCGAAGCGCGAGAAATGCACGTCGTGCAGGATCATGTTCATGCGCGCGAGGTTGAAGGTGGTGCGGTTGAGCTCCTGACCATAGAACGCGCCCACCTCGGCCTCCTTGCCGATGCGCAGAAGCAGCGAGCCCGAGCCGCAGGCCGGGTCGTAGGCCGACTTGATCTTCTTCTTGTCCAGCGTGACGACCTTGGCGAGGATTTTGGAAACCTGCTGGGGGGTGTAGAATTCCCCGGCCTTCTTTCCCGCGCCGCTGGCGAACTTGCCGATCAGGTATTCATAGGCATCGCCGAGCACGTCAGCGTCCACCTTGTCGAGCTGGAAGTTGATCTTGGCGAGGTGGCCGAGCACCTTGGCAATGAGCTTGTTGCGCGCCTCGACGGTGCGGCCCAGCTTGGTGCTGGCGAGGTCGATATCCTCAAAGAGCGCAATGAAATCCTCCTCGCTCTCGGTGCCCATGGTGGACTGCTCGATCGAGTTGAGGATTGCCTGGAGGTCTTCGAGGATGAAGTTGCTTTCGCCTTCAGTGTCGGCGTTGCCCTTGGCGGTGATGGCCTCGAAAAGCTCGCTCGGGTGCAGGAAGTATCCCAGCTTTTCCAGCGACTCGTCGCGGATGGCGGCGATATCGTCCTCGTCGGTAAGGTCGGCGTAATCCTTCACATCCTCGGTTTCGAGGAGCTTGTTGGCAAAGAGATGCTGCTTTTCCGACAGGTATTTGTAGAAGATGAAACCCAGGATGTAGTCGCGGAACTCATCGGCATCCATCTTGCCGCGCAGCTCGTTGGCGATGTTCCAAAGTTGCTGTTCAAGGCGCTGTTTCTGAGCTTCTGTCATGATTTCATTGTATCTTTTAATGGTTGCACGGGCAAAGTTGCATGTGGGTGAAAGTCTGGCAACCACGTTCTCGGAAAAGCTGAAAAGTGGGTGACCAGACCGTGCAAGCCCGGCCACCCCGCTCCTGTATCAGGAGTGTCGTTTGGGCTCTTCGCGGTCGTCCAGCCGTTGTTGAAGCCAGTCCAGCACTTCGGCCTCAACCCATCCCACTCTGTTCGGGCCGAGTTGTATCCGCTTGGGGAACTTCCCGGCTTTCTCCAGTCGGGCCACGTGTTGGGGCGAGTACAGAACCATCTCCTTTAGCTGGCGCTTTGACAGTATCCTCATCACGATCTCTCCATGATTGAAGAGCATCGCGATGCCCTAGGTTACGACAATACCCAGGCAGGGAGAATATATCAGGCAGAGATCAACTTGGCGAGGTATCGGTCGTATTCCACCAACGCTGTCCTCATTTCATCATGGTACGAGTAGCGGTTGTACACTGCAGCCACGCCGCTGATGGTTCCGGAAATGTGATTGAGGATTTTCTCGGTGACCTGAATTGGCACACCCAACATCGCCATGTTGGAGCTGAACGTCCGGCGCAAGTCGTGCAGGGTGTACGGTTCAATCTCCAAGGGTTCGTCAAACCGAGCCTTGCATTTCCCCCAGCCGTTGAAGGTCAATCCGTGGTCGGTGCGTGATGGGAAAAGTAAGTCTCCGGTCTCAGGCAGGTCGTGGATCAGTGTTTGCGCTGTTGGAGGCAATGGAAGTCTGTGCTCACGTTTGTTCTTGGTGAATCCTTGGGGAAAGATCACTGTATCCTGTTCGATCCAGCTACGTCGCAACGCCACGATTTCGCTACGACGTTGGCCAGTGAGAATGATAAGTTGAACGATGGGGCCAAACGGGTAGGGATACTCAAGGGAACGCTTGTATACCTCCTTCAATTCGCTCTCGTTGAGGACACGGTCTCGAACCGACGTCGTGCGCGTCATGGACGGCACTGGCGAATGGTCAAGATAACCATGCTTAACGCACCAATTCATCAGAACACGGATCGCCACATAAGCGTGAGTTTGTTCTGAGGGGGTGCCGGATAACGAGGACACGACCTTCATGATCTGCTGTCTGGTGACCGCACGTATATCAGTCCTAAAAGAAAAATGGCGGTTCAGAAGCCGGGTGTAGTCGGACACCGTACGCGGCTTGTTTCGCGCAGCACAATCCTTAAGAAAGGCCTCTTTGGCCTCAGCGAACGATATCGCGTGAATCTCTGCAGAGTTTGGGGCGGTTTCTACTTCCACCAGAAGCCGACGGGCAGTTTTCCGGGCTTCGGCTAGCGACAATGCAGGATATCGGCCAACCGTTTTCAAACGGCGCCGTTTGCCGAACATCACGACGAAGGACTTGCTTTTTTGCGAGCACCTGATTCCGAAGCCGGGCATGGTTTCATCCCAGTACGTGACCTGTCCGCGCTCGGGCAATCTCAGCTTACGAACAGCGATATCGGTCAGGTGCAATCTCACTTTAGTCTCTTTTTAGTCACATAAATCACGTGCATAAGGGCGGATTTCCATGTTCCACTATGTGCTGAATAGTGAGATTAAGTCAATAGTATAAGCATGTTAGGTGATTTCATGTTCACCTATGCTTTTCATTTTACACGGAATCATAATCCGCGTGTCGGGGGTTCAAGTCCCTCCTCCGCTACCAATCTTTTCAATGGGTTAAGGTGAATTTTTTGTCTGGCCAGCTGTATTTAGTCTCTTTTTAGTCGCTTTCATCATGTTACTCAGAAGCACGCCGAGGTTTTTACTGACGATAGGTGATTCTGACGAGCGTGCATCGCGATCCCATCGCCTCAGGGAGTTACAAACCTTTATCAGCGGGTCGTAGGTTCGAATCCCGCACGGCTCATCACTGGAATCAAAGACTTAGAGGTTATCAGGTGAAGACCTAGGCTCTGTCTAGGCTCATTCTGGCACATTGAGGGCCTGGAGTAGCCTGGCCCGTCTCATTGAGGCTCAGATTGCAAATCCGTGTACTCCGGTTCGATTCCGGTTCTCGCCTCCAAATAAAATCAAAGGCTTAGGCGGAAACGCCTGAGCCTTTCTTGTCTCTTAGTCTCTTTTTAGTCTCTTTCGGGCGTAGCTCTTAGGGTGGCACTTCATCAATATGTGTCACGCTAGCGCTAGCCTCGCCATAGCTGATAGATTGCACGTCTACGAGCGAAGGCTTCTGATCCGCCCTCCATAATCTTCACGATCTTCTTTTGGCAATCCTCAGCGTCTATGCCTTCACACTGAATGTCGAAATTATTCCCTTCCTGTGAACAAGAGACAATCATCTCTGCGTCGCCAAGCACCGGGAAGTTTGCGTTGTGTGTTGCCAACAAGAACTGTTTGTTTGGCTTTTGACGTTGGATGAGTTTGACCACATCTTCGTAGACCGTCTGATTATCTAGGTCATCTTCAGGCTGATCAATGATGAGAACATCTTTCTCAAGTTGAGCCAGCACAAACAAGATCATAGCTGACGCTCTTTGACCCAGTGAGTGTGATCCGAGCGGTTTGCCTTGGTACTTGATCTCGTACTGGTTGGGCACCAAGAAGATCAGCATTTCAGACAAGTTTTCAGTGAAAAGCTCTTTGAACACTTCGGCCTTCGCTCCAAATAGAGCCGACGCGGTGTCAAGAGACCGAAAGACCTGAACAAAATCCTCGTACCCATCCGCCAGCGCCTCGAAGCTCTTGGTTGTTAGACCTTTCCCACCCAACACGGCCTTGGCATGATCAGCAAATGCCGCCTTGTTCGCCTTGAATTCAGGGACCACGCTGAGTGCATCTTGGCTGTCGTTGATCACTTTTAGGAGGCGTGTTGTTTCCTGATGCTCAGCTAACCAAGCTTCCTGGAGTTCGGTGAGTAGCCCATCCAATGAAGAAAGCTCCTCCGTATGGCGCGCGGCGGTCTTGGTTATAGCTTCGATTGCCTTCTTGGTTTTTTGTACCTGATTGCTTGTGCCCAGGAACTCGTCAAGGTCCACGGTAGCGATACCTTTGGCCCTAAGCTCATCGTTTATGTCACGCTTGGTCTTGGCAAATGCGTCTTCCTTCTTTTTGACCGCATCATTAAAGGCCTCTGAGATTGTTTCGATACTCGCTACTGCTGAAGAGATCTTTTCTCCTGCCGCGCTGATAGTACCTATCTGCTTTTCGATGACCTTTTGCTGAGCCTTGAGCTTCGCAAAGGTGGATTTGTGCCCCTGGTCAGTGACTTCTTCACCAAACAATTTGTCCGCAGAAAATGCATCCAGCAAATTATTGACCTGATCTCGCACGTCCTCTGCTATACCAAGTGCCGACTGGACGTACTCGCCTTGCTCCTGAGACCGGTGCTGATCAGCAAGTTTCTTCTCCAAGTCGTACTTCTTGAAGCGGCCCAGCTGAAAGTTCAGATCGTTCAACTGTTTCTGTAGGTCAGCAAGCTTGGTGGCTGCTTCAACTGTTTTTTCAACATCTGCTACCTTCTCCGCTACCTTTTTGGCAATTGCAGCTGTCTTGGTGCGTGATAATTCCAGATCTGGTCCTACCAACTTTTCAACCAAGTCAGCGCCAAACCCGTCGCCTGACGCAGCCAGATCCTTCTGTCCAAAGTACAACGGTGACCGTAACAGCGAGCTATCGATTGCAACATCTGACTGCGTAATACCATTTAGCTTGACCACTGGATCGTACCTGAGAGTGCGCGACACTTCATAAGTTGTCCCATGGATATCGCAAACTTCCACCGTTGCCGTGCCGCCGCTTTGGAGCACAAACGGAACTAGTTCCTTCTTGTACTTGGCGTCTTCGGGGTCGTCTCCAGGCGAGATGTCGAGGACATAACGAAGGCACTCCAGAACGGCGGACTTCCCGCTACCTCGTATGCCAATAAGGCAGTTCAGGTTGGGCGAGAAGTTGACAGAAAGCCCATCAAACAGGCCCCCCTGGAATCGGATTGACTTAATCCATGAGTGTTCGTTTTTGGGAGCATCAAATCGCACACGATGCTTCGGGTCGGTTAGAGCGAACTTTAGCGCCTCAAAAGTACCCGCCCCCATCTTTACAAACGATTGTTTGGTACCTTTTCCGATTTCATCAATGCTCTTGGCGTCGCTACCTTCGACTTCAGCCGGGTACCGGCCCTTCCACCAGCCCTGAACGCTGACACGACATCCTTTGCCTGCCTTCTGATGGGTCCGCACCTTTTGGAACGCCAAGCAGCGTTCTTGGACGAGTGGCAAGTCACTCAATTCAGTGATGCGCCCGCCGCCGACCTCAGCCCAAAGACCGCTTCGCTGCTCGACATGGGCAAAAACCATGAAGTAGTCGCAATTCGTCTTCTCCAAAAGCTTGATAGTTGGATGGAGACCATCCTCAGTGCGGCCGTTCTCGGTTTCATATTGCGTTGGAGTTTTCCCAGCAAATGCGGCGGTCAGGAACGGGTTGATCAAATCTCCTTTCGAGCTGATCCACTCGTCGCTAAATACCACGAGGCAATGTACACCGTTGGAGCCATCGCCAACCGAAAGTTCCAGGCCAGGCAACAGCACCACACCGAGTTTTCGCGCCTCCTTTCGAAGTTCCTTGAACTCCTTGAGGTCAAACTTGTTGTGGTTGGTGATGACGCCTAAGCCGATACCTTCATCTGCCAGTTTCTTGGCGTACTGTTTATAAAAGTCTTTCTCTGACCCGTTGTACTTAAACTCTTTATCAGCCTTAGTGTGAAGGTGAAAGTCCACACGAACCCATTCGCTTCCGTTCTCAAACACTGCCTGGTCTTTCTGCTGCATATGCGTTGAAGCAAATATCAACGACATTGTACCACTGATATGTCACTAGCCCAACCTATGCGATAATCTGTGTGACCAACCACTCAATCTTTGCGTTTATTTTCAGAAAACCGCTCAAATAAACGCTTAAGATTGTCGGTCGCTCGCTTGAGCAATTCGCGGCTCAACACGACCGTGACACCGGTGGTGCTTACGCTGCATCTTTCCCGGCCAGAATCAAAAGACCTTCACGTCGCTCACGTTTACACTGATCTTCCAATACGCCGCCAACCAAAGAAATATTGTGGTGATGAGCTCGCGCTGCGAGCTCTTTTGCCGCAATCGGCAATGACGCATCGCACTCGATCGGTGCGCCGAACACACATAGTTTTGCCCGTACCCGTACCAACGCACTTAAACAGGTTGGGCATGGCTCGGAGGTAGTTACAAAAATGTAGCCATCTAGCTTTGTCCGTCGTTGTGCCTTACACAGTTCACGGATTGCGTTTATCTCGGCATGGGCTGTCGGATCACAAGTCGACTTCACGCGATCATGATCTCTCCAAACCACCTCCAGACGATTATCGAGCACGACGCAGCCAAACGGCGCATCGCCTTCAGAAACAGCAATGCTGCCTTGCTCTAGGGCTTGCTTCATGAACATGTCCCACATATACATATAGTGGCACATACAACATGTATGTCAAGGCCGATCTCTTACCCCCAAAACCTGGTGTGGTCACGACAAGCCGAGGATTTGGTGGCGTCGTTCGATCATATTGCAGATTTCTTCAACAGTATGTCGCTCTACTGACACTCGGCCATCCAGAACTGATAGGCCGTCGGGAAAGTCGCTAGGGTCTAATTCATCCAAGAAAACAAACATGATCTGCTCGTCTTTCGTTCTAGCCATAATGTGTTCGCGCACCACACGCCATTCCAGCCCACACCAATCGCTTTCGCGATAACTTGCCGCAATAAAGACGACTAGTAGATCACTACGATCCCTGTATACCGCACGAAGCTTCAGATCTAGGTTGGGACCCGCGAGTTCCGCTTGGAACGTGAAGTCATAGAATACTTCATCAACCGAAAAGCGACCCATCAAACTGCTATAGACTTGCTCAATATAGCTTCTATGCGTTCCCGGAAAAGTCAGAGCGATTTTGAAGCGGCGATTGTCGAACGGAATAATAGCTGGCTTTCGGGAATGGCGCACTTTTGTAAATATCTCCCGGATTTTCTCAGCAAGTGTTAGGTCAAGACTGTAACCTGTGGCTGTAGCGTTGTGCAGAGAACAGTCATTTTGTAGCTCTCTTCTAACAAAAAGGACTTCTTCTGGCTTCGCTAATGGTATCAAATCATGAAGTTCATATCGTAAAACGAACTCTTTGACCAAACCGAGGTCAAAATCACCCAGCTGAAGTTGTCCACTGAACAATTGTTGCGCAATAGATGAGCCGACAACTATGCCCACTCCGTTACGTCGGTGGCTGTCCGCGTATGTTGTAAACGACAAGTTATGAAGCTCATCGAAAAGCTCATGGGGAATATCGGATAAGTAAAGAGAAGCCTGAGTAGATTCCCACGTCGAGTTGCCCGTATCATTGTCCCCAATACGCTTCACCCACTCGTCAAATGCATCATCAACAGCAAAGTGCATAGCTTTTCCACGACCAATATCCACCCACAACGAATGAGCCACATACCCGGTATCAAAATCCTTCGCTTCAATTTCCAAACTTGAAAAGTCTGACGGCGGCCGACTTTTATCGTAATAGGCGTGATAGTACTTCACCGTACCTTTCACGTTCCGATAATTAAACTGCTTCTTTTCACGCTCGCGCAGGGGATCAGCGGTTTTAGTGAGTAGGCGGATGAAACGCTGCTCACAAAACGGTCGGTGTTCGTCAAGAAACATCCTGGTCGCTGGAGATTCCTCAATAAAAGTTCGTGAAATAAGAATGTTGGAGAATTTCGGCATGAACAATGCACAAAGTCTGACTTCAAATGCTTGACGTGCTGCCACCTGCTCAGGCGCCAATCCCTTCGTTGAAGGTGAAGCCTCAATCACCGCTTCGTCGAACCCCTGGTAAAGGAACCGGCGACGGCGAGGTGGAATTATTTTTTGTTCTGCCATGGCATACTTAACCAAGTCTCTGCATTATCAATATCATTGAATGATACTGTTAATCCATCTACCCAAGGTCTGTTTTCGCGGAGCCTTTTTCGGTCAACCGCATAACAATAGTAACTGCATTCGGCTTTGGGATATAGTGTTTGCACCATAGTCGAAATAACTTCCAATGTGCCTCCAAAAGTAGCAACATCATCGACTATGAGTATCTTTCTTGGATCACCAAAAAGCTCAGGTATCCTAAACTCCCTTGGTTTTCTTGTTCTTCGGTCCCCCTTATCTTGCGAGAAAACGTAGAACGGGTCGTTGTTTCCGCTTGCAGCTACTCGAGTTACCACACTCATTGGCACCAGCGGTGCCAGGTAGCTTATATGTACTGCTATTGGAACGCCGCCTCGGCTCACTCCCAGTACGGCATCTGGTTTCTCCCATTCAGCCACGAGCCGCCTATTGGAAGCTAATACGTCCTGCCAATCTACATTGATAACTTTCGCGGACATTCACGGATGATACCAAACCACGGGGGTACAAGGAACAGATTTTTTACGTCAGGCGATCAAGCACCCAGCTCCGCAAGATTGTTCGAGAGACTAGCAGCAAGATGATCTGAACAACCGATATTTGTTCGAAATGTCGCACGGACATTCCCACCATCGGGGACACTCTCAGGCCGCTTCGCCATTCAATGAGTCAGTATGGTGGCGGAAGACCTTGAGTATGAGTTCGAGATTTCCAACCCCGGTGGGGACACCGGCCAAATCTGTATCTCTGTAGCGCTCTGGGTCACAGCAACAAGAAAACCACCAGAGCACAAGGCTCTGGTGGTTTTCTGTTGTGCACCAGGGAATACACCTTGTTACGAGTGAGAGACGGCAATACATTTTCACGGACGCTTCCCTACGGGAACTGTTCAGGTTGTCACCATTTTGCTGAAGCAAAATACTAGGCAACCTCTTGCGAAAGTGCTTAGGCACTTTCTCACCCTCTCACGGCGGAATGGTGAAGTAATATAAAAGGGAGGGTCGAAAGCTTACCGGCACACCGACACCTCCCTGTATCCCGCCCAACCACTTCGGTCTTGGGGCTACATATACACGGTACCTCAAGATTATGTGGTTGGCAACCGACACACCACTAGTCATGGGAGTAACTGTCATGACATCTATAACACGAAAGCAGGAAATCTTGGCTGGGGCGCGGGGTCGCATCCGTCACCACATGAATGAACTTCGGTGGTCTCCGTCCATATTGGCTAAGAAAGCGCGCGTTTCGCAGAAGAAGTTGAAGTGCTTGCTGGAAAGCCCAGTCAGAGAAATAGAGGCAGACAAGCAGGTTTTGCACCGATTGGTGCAATTCAGTCGAACGTCGACGTGTCCTTGGGAGATTCTCGCCCAAAGGCTACTGCGCTGGTCGCGTGACTTTGATGACTACTACTTGTGAACAAAAGAGTCGCTATGCAACTCTTTTAAAATGTTTCTTAGAAAATAAGATATGTCAATGTATTTCTTTTCAATCCGAATATGTATTATTAACCCGCTATATCTCCGCATGAAACAAATACTCCTACCTCATCCGGAGATTTATGTACATTGATCGCCAGTGGTAGTTTTGTAAGCAGTGAACTCAAGTTTGTATCGAGTACTGTTTCTGACGTCCCATTTTGAGGAAATACTAGCGGATACTCAACACCTCCTAATTCTTCGCAAGACCCAGAGTGTATATGAGCAGGCTGCACGTTTTCTGGAGCACCATCGAGGCTCAGAATAATCGATACCTTTCCGTTGCTTTCGGTAATGTGAGCACTCCCTGATTCTCCAGAACCATTTTGTTCAAAAAGTTGAACGGAGAATGTTTTGGTAGTCCCGTCAGATTCTTGCGATGTCGTGCTAATCTCTTCGCTTACTGCTGTGGGGACTTCGTTTTGCTTGTTTACTAAGGAGTAGGCGCCGATCAAAATTCCTACAGTAATAAGAATGATTATGGTTTTCTTCATAAAGTTATATTCATTACTAACTTACAACATTGCTTCCGACCTGAAGTGTTTCCAAGTCTCCGCTTTCAACTATAGCAAGAAAAGTAATCATAATTATCTACTCTCGGATGATATCAGTTGGTGTGGACTTTGAGTGTCGATGGGAATTACCCCTTCCAATCACGAATGACAAGGGTTTTGCCTTTTTCTTCGATCACTACCTTTTGGCCGTCACGCCACTTGAGTTTACGGACGGATTCGATCGGTAGGGTTACGCTGTAGCTTGCGCTACGCTTGCTTATTTTTCTAATGTTACGCTCGTCCAAAGTTCTTCGTGCCATATACTTTTATCTTAACACTGCTGATATTGGCTTAATCTGAGAAATACCCATTTAAAGTACCATTTAAATGGTACTTTAAATGGGTATTTACCTAAGTCTAAAAACTTCGCACAGCAACTCTCTGGTGTGACTTGAGGTTGTTAGAATTCATTAAAATCTATTTATTCTTCCACTCTGGGCTTTGTCTGGTTAAAAGCTCTTCCGCTCGTTCAGGTTCCGCCATAATTTCCTCGACAAACTTCTCTGCTCTGATACTCTGAGAGGCTTTCACCAACACTATATCTCCTTCTTCGAGTATGTTTTGTACTTCATTTGCTGCTTTATCAACCGAATCATACTGCAAGATATTCTTTTCACTCATACCATTTTCCAACGCACCCTCGGCAATTTTCCGTGCTCGTACACCAATAGTCACCAAAAAGTCGGCATTTTTTGCAACCAACTCACCAACTTCTTCATGCGCTTTAGTGGCGTACTGACCTAGCTCCAGCATATCCCCAAGTACCGCTATCTTCCTACCATTGGTTTCTATCTCGCCGAGAGTCAGAAGAGCTCTTTCGAGCGCAGTTGGTGAAGAATTGTATGTGTCATCAATAATCAAGGTGTTCTTGATACCCTCAACCAGTCGCATTCGAGCAGCTGGCGGATGGTAGCCTTGCATGAGCGTAGCGACTTCTTTCAAAGATACATCGTATTCTTCTGCCACTGCGGCAGCTGCGGCGATGCTGTAGGCATGTTGTATTCCAAGAGTGTCTTTCACCTCAAAAGTTGCCAGGTTTGATGAGTTTGCAATATCAAAAGATATGCCTTTGAGTTTATCACCATCATAGAGTACTTTGTCTCCTGTAATTCTAAAATCCGACTTAGAGTAACGGCTATAGCCTATACTTTTTTGTCTTTGCTCACTGGCAACTTTAGATACCTTTTCATCGTCAGAATTATATACAAGCACTCCATTGTCCTTAAGAGCACTCACCAGTATTAGTTTCTCAGCTATTACTGCTTCTGGAGAATCAAAGAACTCCACATGTACCGGTAGATCCGGCAAACGGGTCAATACGACTGTATCCGGCTTTATCCACTCACAATGCTTTTGCATATCACCCGGATGATCCACTCCCATTTCCAGCACCAATATTTCTGGATAATTTGCCGGGTAAATTGCTAATGCGGCTCCTTCGATAAGATTCTTGAGCCACCCTACCGGACTACTCCATGCATTTGAAAGTCCAAGAACGGTTAAGGGTACTCCAATCTCGGTATTGAAGCTCTTTTCGCTTTTTCTTACGGAATATTTTTCTTTTAGAGCAATGAAGATGGCGTCTTTTGTGCTCGTCTTGCCAACACTACCGGTAATGGCAATGATTTTTGGCTTGGTGCGACGAAGT
>CESG01130113.1_pt1 | contig 27241 bp, 32 predicted proteins | sample 531121 | NCBI WGS metagenome assembly CESG01 (sample SAMEA2621287, study PRJEB7988) | marine metagenome | biome: marine biome (ENVO:00000447); feature: mesopelagic zone (ENVO:00000213); material: "saline water (ENVO:00002010), including plankton (ENVO:xxxxxxxx)" | depth 800 m
AACACCAGTATTAATGCGGTCTGCAGAAATATTCAGGAGCGACTATTGTAGAAGCCGGACGGGACTGGATACTGCGCGCAAAAACGGGCTGGGAGGGCAGCTTCGGTTGGTGGGTGGGCTACGTTGAATGGTCGACTGGCCCCGTGTTTTTTGCTTTGAATATCGACACTCCCAACCGCATGGGCGACCTCCCAAAGCGAGAAGCGATTACCCGGGGCGTGTTACAGTCCATGAACGCGCTGCCCCCGGCGTCGAAATGATCTCTTAGCGTGATCGCACTGGAGCGGAAAAATGGCAATCAAAGCAATGACCGCCGTTTTTTTTCTGCTGGCCCTGTTGCAAGGCTGTGCCTTGCCCCCGTTGAACGATCGAACACAGTCAACTGCACTTGCCCCTGAGCAGGCCCGCGTCACAACACTTGGAAAAGCCTTGTCAGGGCGCTTGGCGCAAAACAGGGGTAAGGCTGGCATTTACCCCATGCAAGACCCCAAACAGGCTTTTGCAAGCCGGGTTGCGTTGGCACGCACAGCAGAACAAACCATCGATATTCAGTCCTACTTGTGGCACAACGACACCACGGGCACCTTGATATTAAATGAACTGTTCGCTGCAGCAGAGCGTGGCGTTCGGGTTCGATTGCTGCTGGATGACAACGGTATCACTGGCCTGGACAATCAATTGAACCGCCTGGACCGACATCCGAATATTGAGGTGCGTCTGTTTAATCCCTTTGTCATTCGCAATCCAAAGTGGCTGGGCTACATCACCGACTTCTCGCGTGTAAACCGCCGCATGCACAACAAGGCTTTCACCGTGGACAATATGGTGACCATTTCCGGTGGGCGCAATATCGGGGATGAATACTTTGGCGCAAGCCATGCTCAGTTATTCACTGACCTTGACGTGCTGTGTGTTGGTGCAGTGGTTGATGCGGTGTCTCGTGACTTTGATGCCTACTGGACAAGCGATTCGGCCTATCCGGCCAGCAAAATTTTGCTTCCTTCGGAGCCGGCCGTGCTTGATGAGATTGACCGTGAACAACTCACTGTAGAGCAAGAAGAGCGTGCTGCCGTGTACGTAAAACAGGTTCGAGAATCTGTGTTTGTACAAGATTTTTTGCGCGGCAAGTTACCGTTGCAGTGGACTCAGGTGCGCATGGTTAGCGATGACCCTGCCAAGGGACTTGATGAAGCCAGTCGCGAAGATTACCTGGTCAGTGAGTTGCGCGATTTCATTGCAGAGCCCAGGTTCAGTCTGAGTGTGGTGTCGCCTTACTTTGTGCCCACAGAACGGGGCGTTGCGTTCTTTTCACGTTTGGCCAAAGCGGGTGTGAATGTGCAAATTTTGACGAATTCGCTGGAGGCGACCGACGTGGCTGCGGTGCACTCGGGCTATGCGAAAACACGCGTGGAGTTACTGAAAGCTGGCGTTAAATTATTTGAATTGAAAAGTAGTTCAGGGGTACAAAAAACTGGAACCAGGCGGAACCTGATGTTGGGCACTTCAGGTTCAAGCCTGCACACCAAAACTTTTTCAGTCGATAGTTCGCGGGTGTTTGTAGGTTCGTTCAACTTTGACCCACGGTCCGTGAACCTGAATACCGAAATGGGTTTCCTGATTCAAAGTGAAAGCTTGGCCACTCAAATTGATTTGGCGTTTCAGGCCCTGCCAGTGATGGCCTACGAGGTTCGTCTGGATGAAAACGATGCCTTGGTGTGGATTGAACGGCAGGGCGGAAAAGAGATTGTTCACAACCTGGAGCCCAAGGCCACTTTGTGGCGAAAGGCGGTTGTTTTCTTTTATTCCCTGCTGCCGATCAACGACCTGTTGTAATCAGTCCTGTTCTTCAATCCAGGTCATCTGGATTGCTTCCAGAATTTTTTCATTGGATTTTTCAGGGTCATCTTCAAAGCCGGGCAGGGCGCAGACCCATGCATGCAAATCCGTGAATCGAATGTACTGCGGGTCAACATCGGGGTGCGCGTCAATTAGCTCCAGCGCAATGTCCAGTGTGTCAGTCCATTTCATGTGGGTGCCCCTTGATCAGTGATTTTCGCGTGCGTGGTTGATGGTGTACTTTGGCAATTCAACCACCAGGTCTTTGTCGGCCACTTTCACCTGGCAAGACAAACGGCTTTGTGGCGTCAGGCCCCAGGCCATGTCCAGCAAATCATCTTCATCGTCGTCGCTTTCAGTCAGGCTGTTGAATCCTTCCTTGATAACCACATGGCAAGTGGTGCAGGCACAGCTCATTTCGCAGGCGTGTTCCAGTGCAATGTCGTTTTTCAGAATGGCTTCGCAAAGCTGGGCGCCCACGGGCACTTCAAATGTTTTGCCTTCCGGGCACAAACTTTCATGGGGCAAAATTTTAATAATCGGCATTTCTCAATCTCTCGTGTTCTGTTGTATTGCGTTTACTTCGCAGCGCCACCAAGGGTAGTGCTCACAGTGTCAATGGTTTTACCAGTCAATGCTTTGCGTATACCTGCATCCATGCGGCGCGCTGCAAAGTCTTCGGTAAGATGGCTCAAGTCTTCAATGCCTTCTTCAATGGCGCGCAAGTCGTCGGTCTGCGCCAGTTCACGCAAGGCATTGACACTCGCGTGGATCATTTCAAGTTCGCTGGCCTCGAGCAGGTCACGGTCTTTGCCAATGGCCGCTTCAACCGATTCCACCAAGCGCATGGCTTCAACTTGTTGCTCGCGCAGCTGGCGGGCGTTCATGTCTGCTTCTGCAAACTCAAAACTGTTCTTCAGCATGCCGGCAATTTGATCATCGTCTAGCCCGTAGGAGGGTTTCACGGTGATGTTGGCGGAAACACCTGAACCGGTTTCCATGGCATTGACTGCCAGCAGGCCGTCGGCATCGACTTGAAAGGTGACGCGAATGCGCGCAGCACCAGCTACCATCGGTGGAATGCCCCGCAATTCGAACCTTGCCAGTGAACGGTTTTCAGACACAAGCTCGCGCTCGCCCTGAACCACGTGAATGGCCATGGCAGTTTGACCGTCTTTGAAGGTGGTGAATTCTTGCGCACGCGCCACTGGAATGGTGCTGTTGCGGTTGATCACGCGTTCAGTCAATCCACCCATGGTTTCAAGACCAAGGCTCAATGGGATTACATCCAGCAACAGCAGCTCATCATCACTCCGGTTGCCTGCCAGTGTGTCGGCCTGAATTGCGGCACCAATGGCCACGACTTCATCCGGATTCAGGTTCACCAACGGGTCTTTGCCAAAGAATGCTTTGACTGCTTTGCGAATGACTGGCATGCGGGTAGAACCGCCCACCATGACCACACCGTCAATGTCATCCGTACTCAGGCCTGCATCGCGCAAGGTTTTGCGTGCAGCCTGAATGGTGCGTTTTACCAAAGGCTCAACAATGGTCTCGAATTGCTCGGCAGTCACTGTTTCGGCAATGGTTTCGCCACTTTTGAATTCAACGCTGAGGAAGGCGGTGTGTTCGTGTGAAATTTGTTCCTTCACGCGGCGGCACGCCATGACCAGGCGCGAACGCTGTTGTGGGTTCAGCTCCTGAAAGCCGTGTGTGGCAATAAAGTGATCAGCCATGGCGCGATCAAAATCATCCCCACCCAAAGCGGAATCACCACCCGTTGCCAGTACCTCGAACACACCACCTTGCAATCGCAAAATGGACACGTCGAAGGTGCCGCCACCCAGGTCGAACACCACAAACTGCCCCTGCGCTTTTTGATCCAGACCGTAGGCCACTGCGGCGGCAGTGGGCTCATTAATCAGGCGCAGAACATTAAGCCCGGCCAGTTGAGCGGCGTCTTTCGTGGCCTGGCGTTGCGCATCATCGAAGTAAGCCGGCACGGTAATCACGGCACCCACCAGTTCTCCGCCCAAAGTGGCTTCGGCGCGTTTGCGTAAGGCACGCAAAATATCGGCAGACACCTCAACCGGGCTTTTCACACCATGGTCGGTTTCAATTTCAACCATGCCGCCTGAATCTTTGACACGGTAGGGCAGGTTCAACCCTTCTACGTCCTTGAAGCCACGACCCATCAGGCGTTTTACGGAAAATACCGTGTTGAACGGGTCGGTGTCGGCACAGGCCAGGGCATCTTCGCCCATGTTCTTCACGCCGGTTTCGCCGTAGCGAACCACGCTGGGCAAAATAACGCGGCCAGAAGAATCGGGTAAACATTCGGCACTGCCGCTTCGCACGCTGGCCACCAGCGAATGCGTGGTGCCCAGGTCGATACCCACAGCTAGCCGGTGCTCGTGTGGGGCGGTCGACATGCCGGGTTCGGCAATTTGTAACAAGGCCATTAGCTGGCGTCCTCCAGTTGTTCCAGTTTTCTGGTCAACTCAATCATGAATTTGTCGATAAACAGCAAGGCTTGCGCAGTGGCGTTGGCTGTCTGCGCATTTTTTTCGCCGTCAATTTGTTGTGCAATAAGCGCCAGGCAACGCTTCTTCTCTATGGCCACTTCGTCCAGCAAGTCTTCGAGTGCTTCCACACCTTCTATTTCTTCAAGTGCTTCGCGCCACTCCATTTGCTGCATCAATAGCGCTGGTGGCAAGTTGCTTTGCTGCCCACGCGGATTTTCACCATGTAGCTCGCACCAGTAAATGGCGCGTTCCATGGGGTTTTGCAGCCGCTTGTAAGCCTCGTTGACCCGCGTGGCCCACTGCACCGCCAGGCGTTTTTCTTGTGCGCTGGAATTTGCAAAACGGTCGGGGTGTGTTTGGCTTTGAAGGCGCAAATACGAAGCAGAAAGGGCTGCGCTGTCCAGTTCAAACTGGCAGGGCAACCCAAATATGTCGAAATCGCTGTCGCTTAACTTAATGGTTAAATCAGCCATTACACAGTGAAGCTTTCACCACAGCCGCAGCGCGCCTTTTCGTTGGGGTTGTTGAATTTGAAACCTTCATTCAGGCCTTCGCGTGCGAAGTCCAGTTCAATGCCTTCAAGGTAGGGCATGCTTTTCGGGTCAACAAATAGCTTGACGCCATGGGCCTCGAACACATTGTCTTCATCGGCAACAGCGTCTACAAATTCAAGCTTGTAAGCCATGCCGGAACACCCGGTGGTGCGCACACCAATGCGCAAGCCTATTCCCTTGCCGCGTTTGGTCAGGAACTTGCTAATGTGGTCGGCGGCGCGCTCGGTCAATGTAATCGCCATGGTGTTCAATTCCTTTTCAACAACTTTTCAACGATCAGGCATGCTTCTTTTTGTAATCTTCAACTGCAGCCTTGATGGCGTCTTCAGCCAAAATGGAGCAGTGAATTTTTACAGGTGGCAATGCCAGTTCTTCGGCGATGGCGGTGTTCTTGATTTCCAAAGCCTGGTCCAGGGTTTTGCCCTTGACCCACTCGGTTACCAATGAAGACGATGCAATGGCTGAACCACAGCCATAGGTTTTAAATTTTGCATCGGTAATTACGCCGTCTTCACCCACCTTGATTTGCAGCTTCATCACGTCGCCGCAAGCGGGTGCACCCACCATGCCTGTGCCTACTTCGTCGTCGCCCTTCTCGAACGAACCCACGTTGCGGGGGTTTTCATAGTGGTCCAAAACTTTTTCGCTGTATGCCATGGTACTTCTCCTCAATCTTCAAGTATTTCAGTGTTCTGCCCATTGAACGGTGCTCAAATCGACGCCGTCCAGGTGCATTTCCCACAGGGGCGACAATTCGCGCAACTTCGCCACTTTGGTTTTCATCAGTTCGATGGTGAAATCAATGTCTGCTTCGGTGGTGAAGCGGCCAATCGAGAAACGAATGGAGCTGTGCGCCAGTTCGTCGCTACGACCCAAGGCGCGCAACACATAAGAAGGCTCTAGCGAGGCCGATGTACAGGCGGAACCGGAAGACACTGCAATGTCTTTCACCGCCATGATCAGGGACTCGCCTTCCACAAAGTTGAAGCTAACGTTCAGGTTGTGTGGAATACGCTTTTCCAGATCGCCATTCACATAAATTTCATCAATGGCTTTCAGGCCGTTCAGCAAGCGGTCGCGCAGTGCTTTCATGCGGGGCAGTTCGCTGGCCATTTCTTCTTTGGCAATTCGGAATGCTTCGCCCATGCCCACAATTTGGTGCGTGGCCAAGGTGCCTGAACGCATGCCACGCTCGTGACCGCCACCATGAATTTGCGCATCAATACGAATGCGGGGCTTGCGGCGCACATACAACGCACCAATGCCTTTGGGGCCGTAGGTTTTGTGAGCACAAAAGCTCATCAAATCGACTTTCAGCTTTTGCAGGTCAATTTCAACTTTACCAGTGGCTTGTGCTGCATCCACGTGGAAAATAATGCCTTTCTCGCGGCACAGTTCGCCAATGGCGGGGATGTCTTGAATCACGCCAATTTCATTGTTCACGAACATGACCGAAATCAGCACTGTGTCGGGGCGAATGGCCGCTTTCAACGCATTCATGTCGACCAGTCCATTTTCCTGAACATCCATGTAGGTGGCTTCGAAGCCATGGCGTTCCAGATCGCGGAAGGTGTCCAGCACTGCCTTGTGCTCGGTTTTTACAGTGATGATGTGCTTGCCTTTGGTTTCGCCGTAAAACAGCGCTGCGCCCTTGATGGCCAGGTTGTTCGATTCGGTCGCGCCTGAGGTCCATACGATTTCGCGTGGGTCTGCATTGACCAAAGCGGCAACATCTTCACGGGCTTTTTCAACGGCTTCCTCGGCGGTCCAGCCATAGGCATGGCTGCGGGATGCCGGGTTGCCAAAGCTTTCACGCAGGAAAGGGATCATGGCGTCGGCTACACGCGGGTCCACCGGAGTGGTGGCGCTGTAATCGAGGTAAATCGGCATCTTCATAATGTGTGTGCTCCAATCAACTGCTGTTTAATGTGTGTGCTGTGCGCGTGTTACGGCTGCGGCATTGTTGGCCGCTGGCCTTTCGCGAAACTGAATGGTTCGTTCCGCGTCTTTCTGTTTGTGCTTTTCAACCAGGCATTGCAAGGTCACCGAGCCCAGGTATTCAAGCATTTTCGTATTCAGGCTGCTCCACAGGTCGTGCGTCATGCACTGGCCTTCGTCGGTGCAGTTTTCTTTGCCGCCGCATTGCGTAGCGTCCAGGGGTTCGTCCACGGCCAAAATGACGTCGGCCACGCTGACTTCCTTTAGGGCGCGGGCGATGTGGTAACCACCACCTGGGCCACGAACGCTTTCGACCAACTCGTGGCGGCGCAACTTCGAGAACAACTGTTCAAGGTACGACAGCGAAATGTTCTGGCGCTGGCTGATGCCGGCGAGCGAAACCGGCCCTGAGTCTTGCTGCAAGGCAAGATCAATCATGGCTGTGACGGCAAATCTGCCTTTCGTGGTCAATCGCATGGCAACCCTTTTTAATTCCTACTATTTCACTCAAGTATAGCAAAGTTGACTGTTTTACTCAAGTATTCGGGCGGTTTGAAAAATTAGGGGAAACCTTGATTTGACGCGGGGAGTCGACAAAGAAAAACCGCCAGCCAAGGCCAGCGGTTTTTTGTTCAGCGCCCAGCCAAAGCCGGGCTGTTGCCTTTATGCAGCAGCGAACTGAAATACGCGTTTGCGCAACACTTCCAACAAGCCGGTGCAGCTGTCTTCAATGTAGTTCAGTACGGTGTCGAAACCATCGGGGCCGCCATAATAGGGGTCGGGCACGGTGGCTTCGTCGTGTTCAGTGGCGTAGCGCATCATCAACTGAATTTTGTGCGCGTACTGGCGTGGGCACTGCTGTTGCAGCAGGCTCATATTGTCCCAGTCCATGGCCAAAATCATGTCGCTGTCGCGGAAGTCGTCGGATGTGACCTGGCGTGAAATGAGGCTGGAAATGTCGTAACCACGCTTGGCAGCAGCAGCCACCGCGCGGGGATCGGGCGTTTTGTCCAAATGGTAGGCATGCGTACCGGCTGACTCAACAGAAATTTCATGGTCAAGACCCGCTTCGCTTACCATCTGCCTGAAAACGCCTTCCGCTGTTGGTGAGCGGCAGATGTTTCCCATGCACACAAACAAAACTTTGCTTTTCATATTGGCTTCCTATTGTCCTGAACCCATTAAAGTAAAACTCTTCAAACTAAGCGCTGCGTTTGGCGTCCAGCGACGTCACATTGGAGTCGCCCTTACTGCCAAACAACTGTTCTTTTAACAAACCCAACTGGTCGCGGGCCTGGGCCGCTTTTTCGAACTCCAGGTTTTTCGCGTGGTCCAGCATGAGTTTCTCAAGCCGTTTAATCTCTTTGGCCAACTGCTTTTCACCCAACGGTGCAACTTCCATGGCCTTGTCGGCCTTGCGTTGCTTTGAAGCGTTTGGATCGAACACGCCATCAATTAGTTCCTTGATCTGCTTGTTCACGCCCCGCGGGGTAATGCCGTTTTCCGTATTGAATTCAATTTGCTTGTTGCGGCGGCGGGTGGTTTCGCCAATCGCCAACTCCATGGAGTTGGTAACCCGGTCTGCATACAAAATGGCTTTGCCGTTCAAATTGCGGGCGGCGCGGCCAATGGTTTGAATCAAACTGCGTTCACTGCGCAAAAAGCCTTCTTTGTCGGCATCCAGTATTGCAACTAGGGACACTTCTGGAATATCCAAGCCCTCGCGCAACAAATTAATTCCGACCAGCACGTCAAATTCACCCAAACGCAGGTCGCGGATAATTTCTACGCGCTCTACGGTGTCGATGTCTGAATGCAAATAGCGCACGCGCACGCCATTGTCGCTGAGGTAGTCAGTGAGGTCTTCGGCCATGCGCTTGGTCAACGTTGTGACCAATACTCGATCGCCAGCGCGAGTTCTCTCGTGGATCTCGCTGAGCAGGTCATCGACCTGGGTGGTGGCAGGGCGCACCTCAATCACAGGATCAATAAGACCCGTGGGGCGCACCACTTGTTCAACCACTTGGCCAGAATGCTCTTTCTCGTAATTCGAGGGCGTGGCTGAAACAAACACTGTTTGCCGCATTTTGGACTCGAATTCTTCGAAACGCAAGGGGCGATTGTCCATTGCAGATGGCAGACGAAAGCCGAAGTTAACCAGTGTTTCCTTGCGAGACCTGTCGCCACGGTACATGCCGCCCAGTTGCCCAATGGTCACGTGGCTTTCATCAATGATCATGAGCCCGTCTTTGGGCAGGTAATCAATCAGCGTGGGTGGGGGTTCACCGGGCGCTGCGCCTGACATGTGGCGGCTGTAGTTCTCGATACCTTTGCAAAAACCAAGTTCGGCCAGCATTTCCAGGTCGAAGCGGGTGCGCTGTTCCAGGCGCTGGGCCTCGACCAGTTTTCCGGTTTTTACAAAGAAATCAAGCTGTTCGCGCAGTTCTTCCTTGATGGTTTCAATGGCACGCAGCACGGTGGCGCGCGGCGTTACATAGTGGCTGCTGGGGTAAATGGTGAAACGGGGCAGCTTTTGGCGAATTTTGCCGGTCAATGGATCAAACAGCTGAATACCGTCAATTTCATCGTCAAACAGGTCAATGCGAACAGCCAGTTCTGAATGCTCTGCAGGGTACACATCGATGGTGTCGCCCCGAACACGGAAGGTACCCCGTGTGAAATCAAGATCGTTGCGCTTGTATTGCATGGCAATAAGGCGCTTCAGGATATCCCGCTGGCTCAACTTGTCGCCATGGCGAATACTCAAGATCATGGCGTGGTAATCGGAGGGGTCACCAATGCCGTAAATGCAGCTGACCGTGCCCACAATAATGGTGTCCCGGCGTTCCAGAAGGCTTTTCGTGGCTGAAAGCCGCATTTGTTCAATGTGCTCGTTGATCGAGCTGTCTTTCTCGATGAACAGGTCGCGGCTGGGTACGTACGCCTCGGGCTGGTAGTAGTCGTAATAGCTCACGAAGTATTCCACGGCGTTTTTCGGGAAGAATTCGCGCATTTCGGCGTATAACTGCGCCGCCAGTGTTTTGTTGGGGGCCAGCACCAGGGCAGGGCGGCCTGTTTGGGCAATTACATTGGCCATGGTGAAGGTTTTGCCCGAACCTGTTACACCCAGCAGGGTCTGGAATACTTCGCCGTCGTTGACGCCTTCCACCAGTTTTTCAATCGCGGTCGGTTGGTCTCCAGCCGGGGAATAGGGCTGGTAAAGCTCGAACGGGCTGTTGGGGTAACTGATAAATCCAGGGGCCATGTTAAACTACAAGTCTTGATGCGAGGCAACCACAAAGCACACAGGTTTTAGCCAATGATTAACCCAACGGGTTGAACCTTCTGGCCAATCCCGTAGAATTACGGAGTTGCATCATTGGGCTGATGGCTGCAGAAACTTTGCAGCGTTTTGTGATAAGCCAATCCTGCATTATCGTCGGAAATGAGTTTTTTTTCCAGACTTGACTTTTTCTTTTTTCACTCCCAGACAACGGAATCATGCTTTCAAATCGCGCACTTACGATCAAACCTTCCCCTACACTTGCCGTGACAGCCAAGGCGGCCCAACTGAAAGCCGAGGGTAAAGACATTATCGGCTTGGGCGCTGGTGAACCCGACTTCGACACCCCTGATCACATCAAGGAAGCTGCCAAGAAAGCGATTGATGCCGGTTTTACCAAGTACACCGCCGTGGGCGGCACAGTTGGCTTGAAAAACGCAGTAATCGCCAAACTGAAGCGCGACAACGGCCTGGAGTACAAGCCCAATGAAGTGGTGGTGGGCGTTGGCGGCAAGCAGTGTATTTTCAACATGATTTTGGCGACCATCAACGATGGTGACGAGGTGGTTATTCCTGCGCCTTACTGGGTGAGCTACGCCGACATCGTAGAAATTGCCGGTGGTGTGCCCAAGCTGGTGTTTGCCGGTATTGAGCAAGGTTTCAAAATGACTGCTGCCCAACTGGAAGCGGCCATTACGCCAAAAACCAAAATGTTCATGATCAACAGCCCCAGCAACCCCACGGGCGCTGTGTACACCAAAGAAGAGCTGGCTGCCTTGGGCGAAGTGCTGTTGAAGCACCCCAATATTCTGGTGGCCACAGATGACATGTACGAGCACATCAACCTGACTGGTACGCCATTCGTGAACATTGTGAACGCATGCCCGGCCCTGAAAGACCGCACCATTGTGTTGAACGGTGTTTCCAAGGCCTACAGCATGACCGGCTGGCGCATTGGTTTTGCAGCGGGCCCGGCCAAGCTGATCGATGTGATGACCAACTTGCAAAGCCAGTCCACTTCCAACCCCACTTCGATTTCACAAGTGGCTGCTGAAGCCGCCCTGAACGGCGACCAGGATTGTTTGAAGCCCATGGTGGCTGCATTCCGCGAGCGCAACGAGTTTGTGACCAAGGCTTTGAATGCTGTACCCACCATTCAGTGTTTGAAAGCAGAAGGCGCATTTTATGCATTTGTGGATGCACGCAAGGCGATTGAAAAGCTGGCGGCTGAGGGCAAGATCAAGGCTGCAAACGATCTGGAACTGACGGCTTACCTGCTGGAAGCAGGTGTTGCTGTGGTGCCTGGTTCTGCTTTTGGTGCTGAAGGTTACTTCCGCATTTCATTTGCAACCAGCATGAGCAACCTGGAAAAAGCCTGTGATCGTATTGCGAAAGCACTGGGTTAAACCAGAAATTGCCTAAGGTTTAAGCAGGCAGCGGGGTATTTGTAATTCATTTGTCCAAATTAGGACTTTAGGGTTGCACAAAAAAATTTCGCTGCTATAATCTCGGCTCTTTCCCCGATAGCTCAGTCGGTAGAGCGACGGACTGTTAATCCGCAGGTCCCTGGTTCGAGTCCAGGTCGGGGAGCCATATACAAGAAGGGTTTCGAGAAATCGAAGCCCTTTTTCTTTTCCCGCAAAAAACGCACTTTCCCGCAAAACGAGTCTATAAGCCAAACTTTGCAGCAAGTGTAGAGACTCGTGTGGCTTTTCTGTCTTCATTTATGGAATGTTTTTGAATCATCATGACATCTCGCTTTATTCACCCGAGTGAACAAGTTCGCTAGTTTTTTTTAACAACAGAATCGCCCCGTTTTGTCTGGCCACTTTTGATCCTAGCGAAAATTTCGAGCTCCCTTTTGCTCAACAACTTAGTTGTACAAGCTGCCGCAACTTAAGCTCGAGCGTTCGAAGTTCGGCCAGAGCGGACCATCAAGATATGGCTCTCAGATTCTGTCATTTGCCATGACCTACCGATGTAGCCCCTACTTCATTGGCAAGGTTAGACTTAATGCGGACACCTGAGCCTTTAGTTTGAATGTAGTCGTGGTTTACAAAGCGGTCGTTCGCCGTGTATGTGCTTCTGAGACCCATTCCAAGGTGGATCTAATATCTAGTTTTGGCCGGGACACCAACCGCCCCCAAGTCTACTTTCGACAATGGAGAATCGGCTGTTCCATCAGCCATTGCATAAAGGCGAGCGGCAAAGAGTAGCATCGTGCGAAATGCAACAGCACATCTCATTCGGTGACACCCTAAAATCGGATATATTAGAAGTCGATAGGGTCCAGTATTGGGGCCCGCCCGGTCTGAGAGTCAGAACACCGCAATTGCGAGGAACGGCATGACAGCGCTATATCAACTTGCCCTGCTTGGCACCCCGACCGCAGCTCAAATTTCCGAACTTGAAGAGGTCGTCGGAAAGGCCGTCGACTTTTTCAACTTGCGGTTGGGGCATGAGATTGGATGGGAGGTTTGCCCCGATGAATTCAATCCAGACCAACAGAGATCGTCTGCGGCGGCATTTTTCGGAGGTCATGAGCCTCCTCTTGCGAATGTGGCAAGGCTGCTGGCACGGGGCATCCCGCTCATTCCAGTCGCCTCTGACGTTAATAGAGTTGGTGCAGAAATCCCCGCCTTGCTGCAACCGCTCAACTGCTTGGCATACACCGCTGGCGGGGCGCAACGTGTCGCAACTGCTTTGCTGGAATGTGCAGGGCTCCTTCCTCGACAGCGCCGGGTGTTCGTAAGCTATCGGCGGGGCGAGGCTAGGGAAGCTGCCTTGCAGTTATTCGATGCGCTGTCTGCTAGGCTATTCGATGTGTTTCTTGATACACATGGCATTCCACCTGCTGAAGATTTTCAGACCATGCTATGGCATCGACTTTGTGACTCAGATGTCTTGCTGATGCTCGACACGCCAGGATACTTTGAAAGCCGTTGGACAAGTGCTGAATTCGGCCGCGCTTTGTCAAAAGGCATAAGCGTCCTGCAGGTAGGGTGGCCGGATACAACGCCTTCTGCGCGTACGGCGACGGCCAGTCGGGCAGAACTGCTACCCGAAGAAGTTGATCCGTCGACCGGACGCATCGCAGACGGTGCGGTAGATCGCATCTGTCTGCAGTTGGAGGAAGTTCGCAGCCAGAGCCATGCGGTTCGCTCTGTCAATCTCGTGAGCAATTTGCGCAACGCTATTCAAACAATCGGCGGCCAAGTTCTCGGAGTGGGCGCCAACAGAGCAGTCTATGTCCAACTGCCGGATGGGCGGAATATAGTTGTTTATCCAACGGTCGGAGTTCCCACGTCAACTACGTTGCACGATGCGTCTACGAATTCACCGGAACAATCCGTTGCCGTTGTCTACGATCACGTAGGCCTGCATCCCAGGTGGCTGAGCCATCTAGACTGGCTGGGTCAGCACATTCACGCAGCCAAGTGGGTTAAAGCCAGCGAGGCGGGTTGGCAATTCGCGGACTGGGCGGCGTAGCCATGAGCGCAATATTCCTCTCGGCCAGCGTACCACTTGTTGGACGTGGCACTTACCACGAAACGGCCAATCCATTTCTTATCCAATGTGCGGTGAGAGAACTGGTCATAGCAGTCATTCGTCAGCACAAGATTATATGGGGTGGTCATCCTGCGATTACCCCGATGATCTGGAGCATATGTGAAGACTTAGGTGTCGATTACTCACAGTCTGTCGTCTTATATCAGAGCAAGTTCTTTGCAGATGCGTTCCCTGAAGAGAACAAGCATTTCCAGAATGTCGTTCTCACTGACGCTGTTCCCAATGACAGAGCGGCGAGCTTGCTTGTCATGCGTGAAAAGATGCTCTCGCGTGCAGACCTCAGCGCTGCTGTGTTTATTGGTGGAATGGAAGGGGTAGAAACCGAGCATGCGCTTTTCAGGCGATTCCATCCAGCCGCCAAGGTGCTCCCGGTGTCCTCGCCGGGCGGAGCGGCGCTGAATCTAGCCAAGGATCATGGCTATTTCACCGGTGAAGCGCTCGTAGATGTGGACTTCGCTCAGCTCTTCCATACGCATCTAGCGGTTCCCTTGACTGGCAAACCGAGTTAGTTCATTTCTCGGCACTGGCCTCTAGAACATTAACCGAGGATTGTTCATGCCACGGAAAGTCTTCTACAGCTTTCACTATCAGCGCGACAGTTGGCGCGCCTCCAAGATACGCAACATTGGCGTTGTGGAGGGCAACCCGTCAGCGACCGATAACAAATGGGAAGAGGTGAAGCGAGGCGGTGACGCCGCGATCAAGCGCTGGATCGACGAACAATTGCAAGGGCGAACCTGCACCATTGTTTTGATTGGCGCGGAAACGGCAAATCGCCCCTGGATTCGATATGAGATCGAGCAATCATGGAACAGCGGAAAGGGGCTCTTGGGGATACGTATCCACAAACTACTGGACCACAACCAGCAACCATCGGTGGCGGGGGCGAATCCATTTGATTCATTTACCTTGAATGACGGTAGAAAGCTATCCGCCGTCGCCCGCGTCTACGATCCTCCAGGAACCAGCAGTGGTGCGGTCTATTCCTCTATCAGCGACAACTTGTCGAGCTGGATCGAAGCGGCTATCGCCGCGCGCTAGAAGTCAGAGCACTTCGTCAAACAACGATCCGGTACTCATGGGGTCCCCATACAGTTCCGAGATTTGCGACTGAAATTGTGTCTGTCCACCGTAGCTGGGGTGCCTCACGCAAATCACCGGCACAGCATCTGTGATGCGATGAGCTGCAGCGGCAGCATCGTTGCCTATGGCAACGATACGAGAGGGCTTCAGCAAGACAATGAGTTGCTGGAGCAATTCTTCGCCGGCTCGCCTTTCTTGCGCGTTGTGCTGCCGGTTAGTAAACGGATCTCCGGATTCATGCGGGTGAAGGGGAAAGACGTTCCAGAGGAAGATGCGAGCATCAATGTGTTCCAGCATGCCCCATATGACCGCTGCAGTTCGCTCGGCTATAGCGCGTCCTATCGTAGGCCGCTCCGCGATCAGATCGAGATTCCATCGCTTGGCATGCTGGCCCATGTGAACGTCATCAGTCAGGGCTAAACCAGTACGGCGCCCTCCGCGATATCCGAGATCCCTTCCGATCCAGATTGCATCTACCGGCTCTTCGGTTGCACGGCGCAACATAGCGGAGAGTGCAGCAGCGCGGCGCCGAGGCGCATCCCGCCGATCATGAACTTCGCACCGATCCGAATACGGATTGAAGCAGTCTTCGAATTGCAGCGAAGCGACTGCCTCAACGAATGGATGGATCTTCATTATTCAGACTCAAGTGACATGTATTTGATGGTGCGTTGTTCTCGGTTTCCAATGATCCAGCCGCCCTGGTTTGTCTTGAGCTGCCGGAAGACAGCATAGCCTTCCAAGATAGCTTTTTCCCAGAGCTTCAGTGGGCATTTCTCCACTTCGTAACCACTCACGAACTCGCCGACAGTTTTGAGAATTCCGAGTGAGACCTTCTCCTGATTTTCGAAGAAATTAAGCTCTTTGGCTCTTGAAAAAATCCAGGCGGCAACCCCTTCCTCCACAACGATGGCTCGGCCGCTATCCTGCTCTTCATCGAACTTCGGATTGCTCTTTCGCTTGTGTCTAATCAATGCCCGCATCACGGGCGACCAATGCAGGATAGCCGCGTTAGCGAAATGGAAGACGTCGTGGAACCGGTAGCCATCGCGATCGGCAATGTTGTCGGTCAAAGGGTCTCCAATGAACACGCCATTCCATTGGAGATAGCTTTTGCCACTGCCTCGTTGGTTTATGCGAATTCTGAATTCTCTGGGCAGTTGTTCCTCGATTCCAAATTTACTGTCGAAATCGAGGTCAGCCAGATCATCTGCTTGAGGCTCCAAAAACGCACCGCGCGCTTTCCGAAGGTTGGAGCGAGCCACTTCCGAAAATGCTAGCTCGGCTGCATGGATTGCATCCAAGTAAGCCCGTGCGAACACGACCAATTCAGTACGCGCAGGGGTGCTTCCCAAAAGCGCTGCGGCTGATTGACCCAAATGTACAAGGGTAGTATCTAGCGATGCAGGGGCAGCAATAGGCACTGCGATGTATGCCATCGCACCTTCAGCGATATCACTTGCAGCACCAACATTTTTAAAATTTCCGTGATTTGCCGCTTCCGCGAAGATCTCATCAAGAGGAACATTTAAGCGCCTGCAGATCGCAGCCAGGTACCAAAGGGTATCGCCAAATTCTTCTTCCGCAGCTTTCTTAAAGCCAGGGTATGCCGATTTATCTCGAACATGCTTTTTAACCGTGGTCATTATTCCGCCAACTTCTCCGTACAGTCCCTGGAGGACCGGATTGAAGTCGCTCGGACTGAGGACGTCCGTGGCTGCAATTTCTGCAGCGTAATCCGAAAGCAAGAGGGAGCCTTCCTTTTTCATCGATCACCTGCGAAGAGTCAGCCATTCAAAGGGGGCGCCTTGGTAGCCGCTCACGCCCAAGCCGCGTATCCAATACACAAAATCAGTGAGCAATCTCGCATCGTCAAAGGTAGTGAGGCCTATTCCAGCTTTACAAATATGCCGGCCTCGCCGATCACGCAGCTCACCAGGGAGCTTTGGTCCCTGACCTCCAAAATATACGAAATCGTTGCTGATAAGAACCCTGTTTGTACCTGTATCTCGCGCGACGTGGTCAGGGTTCAACGAGCCATCAGGGCGGGAGTGGAAAGAGTCGCGTTGTTGCCAGGCCTCACCTTCTCCAGTTCTAAAATAAATGTTGTCCCCACAACTTTGTTTACGACTGCCGTTACGGTATGGCTTCTTGGATTCAAACCGCGGATCTCGGCCGTATTCGTCGAACGTTAGTATCTCGGTGACCCGCATCGCGTACACAAGAAAACCACCGCGTCGGACACCTCGACCGCTGCTTCCGCTACCGACCACCCAATCACCAATTTCTGCGCTTTTGCGGATGGGCGGTTTACATGTCGCGAGCGTGCAGTAGCTGTAGAAAGGGTTTGGCGCAAAACCACTGTCGTACCGCACGACATAGGAGTGAATGCGTGTCATCAGCAGGGATGCCGCTTGAGTGGAACCGGGTCACAGGCACCACCGTCAGGTTTTTCCCATGAATCCTTCCCGTTGATTGCGTCAATGATTGAATCACCGTTCCAACCAACCAAGGCATCCGCATGTTCTTTTAGCGCATCCGGCAGATCGCATTCTTTTTCGCCATGCTCCCAAACACCAACAATGCGCTTACCCTGTTTGGCTGCATATTCGATTTCCCAGTTAACCCAATCACTGTTCTTTGTTTGGGGGGAGACGTAACAAATGAACACCCCAGCCCAATTGATGGCAGGCGCAAGGATCTGCGTCTTGATGTAGTGCTCATCAGTGGCATTGTTGAACTTTCCTGTGTGGATGGAGGAATCTCGGACTTCCACCCCTTTCAGCGCCAACAAGTCCTTGAGCTTCTGGAGTCCATGATCGTCCTTGTGGACATGGCTAATAAATACATTTTTCTTATCTGCCAAACTTCACCCCCATCATTTCACATGCTTTTAAAGCTTAACCGAATGTAAGCCCCCAGCAAACCCATCTTGAAATGCCTGGGCCTGAACAGCGACCATAGTGTCCACTTCATTTCTTGGTGGACACCATGAGTGCACTTCAAACTATCCCGAAACGCCCCGCACGTGTGTATCGCGCACCCGAATTCAAATCACAGTTGGTCAAACTCGCGCTTGAGCCTGGCGCGTCAGTTTCTGGCGTGGCCGTGGCGCATGGCGTGAACCCGAATCTGCTTCGCCGGTGGGTCAAAGAATCTGGTGCATTAGTCACCCCACCAACCTTCGTACCTGTTCGAATTGAAGCTGGCATCGATCGTCATATTCAAACGCCAGCGAGTAATTGCCAACGCGTCGAAGTCAACATTGATCATGGTGAGTTGCGCATTGCATTCAAAGTCGATCCATCGCAAATGGTTGAGCTTGGCCAAGTACTGCGCGAGGTGCTGCGTTGATCCGAGTCGATTCCATCTGGATGAGCACCGCACCGTGCGACATGCGTTCTGGCATGGACACCCTGATGAACCAGATCATCGCCGTATTTGGTGCAGCGCAGGCGCACCACGCTTATCTGTTTGCCAACCGGGGCGCCAATCGAATGAAGGTGATTGTTCACGACGGCTTTGGTGTTTGGTTGTGCAGCCGCAGGCTGCACAAAGGTAGTTTTAATTGGGGCAAGGGTGCTGATTTGGGCTCATCGGTCACGCTGTCCACCGAACAATTCAACGCACTGATTGTGGGGCTACCTTGGCAGCGGCTTGCCGAATATTCCAGTATCAAATGCCTGTGAGTATGAATTGATAACAGCGTCAATTGGCAAGATTGCCAATAGTACGCATTGGCGGCTTGTGGCAACATGTCGCTCATGATGACAGTGCCCACACCAGAACAGATTGCCAAGATGGATGCAGATCAACTGCGTGCATTGCTGCTGGGGCAAATCAAAGCCAACTCGGCCTTGCAGGTTCAGACCAGTGAGCTTCAAAGCAGCAACACCCAACTGTTAGCTGCCAATACCAATCTTCAGGCTGTGAACGCTGAACTTCAGGTGGTGGTGAAGTACAAAGACGCGGTCATCTCCAAGATCACGCTCGAGTTGGCATTGCACAAGCGGCTGCGATTCAGTAAAAAAGCCGAATCGCTGACTGCTGAACAACGCCACCTGTTTGATGAAACGCTGGACGGCGACACTGCCCAGATCGAGCAGGAAGAACTGGACAAGCTGCCTGAGCAGGACAAGGTGATTGTGACCAAGGCCCTTCAGCCCAAACGCAAACCCCTGCCGCCTGAGCTGCCTCGCACCGAGATTCGCCATGAGCCCGATTCAACCCTGTGTAAATGCGGCTGCCAGCTAAAGCGCATTGGTGAGGATGTGGCTGAGAAGCTGGACTATCAGCCTGGCACCTTCAGCGTAGAGCGCCACATTCGTGGCAAGTGGGTGTGCGATGAATGTGAAACCCTGATTCAAGCACCAGTGCCAGCGCATGTAATTGACAAGGGCATGGCCACCACCAATTTGTTGGCCCAAGTGCTGGTGAATAAATTTGCTGATCACCTGCCGCTGTACCGGCAAGAACAAATATTTGAGCGCACAGGCTACAAATTATCAGCCAGCACCATGGGCTCGTGGGTGGGTCAGTGTGGTGCAGCCTTGCAACCTTTGGTCGATGCGCTGCGCACACAAATCCTGCAGCAAGGCGTGCTGCATGCGGACGAAACACCGATCACCATGTTGTGCGCTAAACAAGCTCTCAAGACAGGCTCAGTCAGCAAGAAAGCTTACCTGTGGGCCTACGCCACCACGCAACACGCCGACATTAAAGCAGTGGTGTTTGACTTCGCTGAAGGCCGAAGTGGGCAACATGCCAAGGCCTTCTTAGAAGGCTGGAGCGGCACCCTGATTTGTGATGATTACCAAGGCTACAAAGCCCTGATCAAAGACAACCAGATTACGGAAGCTGCCTGCATGGCGCACGCACGGCGCAAGTTCTTTGAGCTGTTTGCCGCAAACAAAAGCCACATAGCCCAAGCTGCGCTGGAACAGTTCAACGCCATCTATGCGGTTGAGGCGCAGTTGCAAGACATCCAACCCGATGAACGACGACATCGACGGCAAACTGAAATAGAACCGCTGATGGACAAGCTTCGACAATGGTTGCTGGACCACAAGATCAAGGTGCCCGACGGGTCGAGCACGATGAAAGCGATTGATTACAGCTTGAAGCGCTGGGATGCACTCACCACATTCCTTGACGATCCACACACGCCCATTGATAACAACTGGGTGGAGAATCAAATTCGCCCCATCGCAGTGGGTCGAAAGAACTGGCTGTTTGCCGGAAGCTTGCGCTCGGGCCAACGCAACGCAGCCATTATGAGTCTGGTTCAATCGGCCAAACTTAATGGGTTGAACCCGTTGGAATACCTGACGGATGTGATGGATCGACTACCGACGCAGCCGTACAGCAAGATCAACGAACTGCTGCCGCACAACTGGAAACCCGCCAACTAATCAAGACGGGTTTGCTGGGGGCTTACAACCGAATTAGTCGCCGATGTGGTGAGTGCTACTGGTTGGCTTACGCAGCAATAGAGTTTATTCCTGCTATGACCCATTTATTGGGGGTGTATGCTTTGGTTTATATCACAGTGAATATTAGATGGTATCGAATGGAATCTCCCGCTGCGACGCTGACGCTTGCACAGTTCAATTGACTGTCAGAAATGGGTCGAGGGTAGTTTTTTTTCGGGAATATTTGAAACTCCGCTTTGGCCGAAAATCAGCCAAGTCGAATGTCGTGCATTTCTACTTGCACGTATTGGGCAGATAAAAAATGCAAAGGGAAAGCGGAGCGATTCAGGTATTTATATTCAGTTTTAGAAGTTCTTCTTTCCATGTACTCTGATACACGGGTCCCATAACATTCGGATCGTGAATCAAGGCATTCTTACACCAATAATCCAGACTCACTTTTCGATCCTCGGAGGTTGTCACTGAGGGATCCCATGGCTCCTTTTTAGCAAGCGTACCCACCCACGCGGTGATGAAATGAAAATGTTTTGGATTAACTCGCTTAAGAATGACCGTTACGATGCTGGTGAGCTCCCTCGTAGTGGTGTCCTCGACAACATGGCTAGGACCGTGGCGGCCCATTCTATGAGCAAAGGTCATCTGTTCCGTTGGTAATGTCAATTCAGTAGGAACCCTATTCTGGAATCCTACTGCCTTGCCCATTTCTACCTCTATTTCCAAAAACGGTTTGTTTTGAACATCAAGCTTGAGAAGAACTTGCGGGAGCATGCCAGCAAGTTCTGGATGGGCTTGTAAATGCTCAGCTCGTCTTTCGGTAACTTCAATTTTCGTCCCACATGATTTTTGTATTGTGAAGCTTGAGAATTTCGATTGCATAAGATATTTTCCAAATAGTTAATAGCGTCGGCATTTTCATACTCTTCTATTCTTAAGTCTATTTTGGACGAAGGTTGCGCGGTGTTAGCGCCTTCATCTGCCTTGTTGACTTGTCCTGTGCGTCTACGCCGGTGAGCTGGCTATTCTGCGGCTTGATACTTCGCCAAGAGCCATTAGGATAAAACGAGATCCTTTCTGTGTCAGTATCCTGTTGAGCGAATGCAAGAAGTAAAAAATCTATAGTTCATAGCTAGAGTTGGAGCCAGAGTTGAAGGTTGTAGCCGGTAACACCTATATACATCGAGAAGAGGTAGAAGGCCTTGATACAACAATCGCCGCACCTTTAAAAGCGGCCCTGAGGGTACCGGCGGGTCAAAAACGTGATCCACCAGTATCTTTTGGTTACCGAAACCGGTAGCAAGCTTACTGAAGGGGCGTTGAAAGGTCGCTTCACAAAGGCCAGGGCAGCAGCTAAGGTTGATATTAAAGGGTTCCAGTTCCGCGATTTGAGGGCCAAAGCCGCGACTGATACCACTGAGGCCACTGGGGACATTCGCCAGGCACAAAGACAGCTTGGCCATGCTGCGTTGAGTATGACCGAGCATTACACCAGGCAGCGCAAAGGTGATGCTGTGAAGCCCACTAAGTAACAACCGGAAGAGGTCTAGTATGAGCGTTGACGCGATCAAAGTGATTGAAAGAACGAGTACTGGTTTGGCGGTGGTGGGTAGCTCACGTGTTGAGCTAGTGGCCTTTTTGAATCAGCTAGCCGCCTGCAATGAGGTCCAAAAATTGGGTGAGCAGCAAGGGGTTACAAATGAGGAAATTAGGGTGCTATTTTTTGAGGCAGGTCGCTTGCTTAAATTGATTAGACCTCTTCATGTTGAGAAAAAGGCCGCTTAATCAATAAATCCTACAGTGGAATATTTATAAATCGTAATATGAAATTCGACCCTGATCTTCCGCAAGACGCCTTTCAAATTTTGAAAGAAAGGCTATTTCACAATTCAGGCATGTGCCCTTTTTGTTCAAGCCTAGACCTCTCCCGGTCACTGAGTGGCATTCAGGATTCATCTGAGGAAGAGATCATGCTGGCGACCATTGTGGTGTTCTGCCGGTCATGTGAGGGGACGTGGAGTCATGTGATGGCCCACCTGCAACTTATACAGGTAGGCGTAGGATGCGAGCCGATTGATTAAATTTGCTTCCTGTACAAAACGATTGCTGCCATTTGATGGCACGCTGGATCAAAAACGAAATCTTCATCACCGAATTTGGTCAGGCCATGTAGCTCGTAGCCCCTTGCGTCACGAAGATCAGCCAGCTCATCAAAAGATTCAGCTTCCATCACTTCAATAAGATCGCTAGCGGCAGCGTCGATTATGCCTCTCCCGTTATCCTTCAAGCCAACTCCAAAAATGAAGTCCCGATCCATGTCGGTCAGGGTGCGTTTGGCCCAATCAAACGACCTCGAATTGCTGATCTCCCAGGCAAAGAATCCCACAAAATCGTCTTCACCGTAGGAAATAGGGGTCTCTGAAGCGTCAAGACCTTTCGCCTCGACAACAGCTTGCTTCAATAAGTTAATGTTGACCACATTAGATTTGTCCATTCAGCTTGTTCCTCAAACGATCACCAGCTAGCCCAGTAAGCGGGCTTGGTTCGGGTTTTTTAGTCAGCGCCGCTACTCTGGCCTGGACCGCTTCTGGCAAAGCGCTAGGCGCCTTTGTGGCGGTGGCCTCTACTACCTTCACCTCTGGTTGCTTTGGTGCCTGGAATGTGGGCCTTGGTGTCTTGGCGGGTTTTTCGCCCCGTGGCGTGCGGTCCTTCTTTTCAATGGCGACACCGAACAATGCCTTGTCAATGTCCGTTTTCAACCAGGCAAGAAATTCTGGGTTTTCTTCCACATGAGCCATGTGCTCACGTACGTACTCACCCACCTTCTGTGTCTTCCTGGTCTCTTCGGCACGAACCTTTTTAATCAGAAGAATTTGCTTGCGTTCAATTTCCAAGAGCCTTTGCTGTGCTGTTTTCATTTGATTTTCCTGTTCTGTAACTTCATGGGATCAAATCTAAAATGCGGTGCTTTTTTTGTAAAAGATTTTCTGGTCACGAAAAGCAGTGCGCGGTAACTTTATTTACAGGCGAAGCACGAGAGCATTTTGAAAAACGTGAGCCTTAATTTTTACAGCAACTTTTTTACTTTGCGTGCAACCGTAGAAAAGTAAATTCACCTCGTTTCAGATACGCAAACCACCTATTGGAAGGTTCATATGAAAAACTTTAAGTGCCAAGTAAACATTATTTCTCGAAGTGATGGGGCGTCGATTATTCAGCGCTCGGCATATCGCTCTGGGCAAAGAATTACTGATCAGGAAACTGGGAAAACTCACGATTACTCACATCGAAAGGATGTGTGTTTTTCTTACATTACAGCCCCAGAGGGTTCCCCTGAGTGGTCTCTGTATCCTGAAAAAGTTTGGAACGCCGCTGCTGCGGCCGATACTAGAAAAAATTCTCGCTTGGCTCGTGAGCTGATGATCAGTCTTCCAGCCGAATTTAATTATGAAGAAAGGGCTTTGCTAGTTGCTGATATTGCTCACTTTTTGGTGGGGCGATATCAGGTTGTTGTTCAAGCCGATATCCACGAGCCAAAGATTTTTTCGGTGGAAGATCTTTTAAAACTCAATGATCAGCATGCTGTACCTATGCAATCAGCCCCCGGATTTTTTCATAATGAAAACTGGCACACACACATTTTATTTTCGACACGAGAAATGACTCCATTCGGGTTTGGTAAAAAAACAAGGGCGCTCGACGATGGGAAAACAGGCCGATTAGAAATTGAAAAGATTCGATCGGCGGTGGCAGAAATGATGAACGTCAAGGCCCGTGAGGCCGGAATAGACCTATTCATGCATGCCAAGTCCGCTAGGCGCCGCGGTTCTCCCGAAATTCCAACTATGCCACTGGGGCAGAAAGGTCATTGGGCAGCCAAACGAGGGCTACCAAATGCCACCGCCGAATTGAATCATCGCATCAAGGCATATAACGAAAGAGCTACTTTGGTCGAAGCAGATTTTGATGAATTCCTAAGGCAGCCTAGATTCCACAAGTCCAGCCCTGGCATATCTTTGTGAGATTGCCGATCTTTTTTGGCCTAGAGGCCCCTGTTTAAGGGGTTTTCCTTTTTGAAGTTGCCGATACTTTTGCCGATGAAAGTGTTCTCGGAAAAGGGTTACGTTGATAGCGAGCGTCTCTGTTGGGATCTTTTAAGATAATTTCTTGTTCTTACCGTCGTTGAATCGATTGAGCAAAAAAGATTTCTCCAGTTTTTTTATTTTGAAGAAGAACAAAGGAGCTAAATGGGGATGGTGCAGGCTGGAGAGGTTGGTTTACATTGAAGAATACGTGAGCCACCATGTTTTCTACGTAATCTATTCATATAAAGGTTCATTAATATGCCATACACCCCATCTAATTTTGATCCGATGGGCTCTTTGTGGAATCGCTGGTATCCACATATTCATGCACCAGGAACAGTCCTAAACGATCAGTACAAGGGTGCTGATCCAATGGAGGAGTTCATAGCCCGAGTTGAAAACTCAGAGCCCAGAATCCGTGCTCTGGGAGTTACCGATTATTTCGGTGTGGAGGGTTACGAGCAGGTTTTGGCGGCTAAACGCTCTGGTCGTTTGCCAGATGTAGGGCTAATTTTTCCGAATGTCGAATTGCGATTTGGTATCGAAACAAAAAAGGCATCACCTGTAAATCTTCACTTACTCTTTTCTCCTAAAGATTGTGATCATGTCTCCCGAATCCATCGCTTTCTTGAGGGGTTGGAGTTCAATTACAAGGGCGAAACTTATCGTTGCCGAAGAGAAGACCTGATTCTTCTCGGAAAGGCCCATGATTCGTCAATTATTGATGATGAAGTAGCAAGATCGGCTGGCGCAAACCAGTTCAAAGTAAGTTTTGATCAGCTTATGAATAAAATTACGCAAAGCGACTGGGCTAGACAAAACATGCTTCTAGCAGTTGCCGGGGGAGAGAAGGATGGGACAGCAGGACTACGAGATCCTGATGGTTCTTTTGCGGCGTTGAGAAAACAAATAGAGCGGTCCGCTCACTTGGTATTTAGCTCGAACCCCAATCAAGTAAAGTTTTGGAGCGGTGATGGCGTTGCTCCGGTCGCAGAACTGGAGCGTGAGTACGGCGGACTAAAACCATGCCTTCATGGTTCTGATGCTCATTGCATTGAAAAGGTTGGAGTACCTGACGATGAAAGGTATTGCTGGATAAAGGGCGATTTGGCGTTTGAAGCCTTACACCAAGCGTGTATTGAACCGAAAGAGCGAGTTTCAATCGGTGCTAAACCTCCCCGCGGCTCATTGCCTATCAGCGGGGTTTCCATCGCCTGCTGCTGACTACGCAGAGGATGGTCTGGATTTGAACGAATACCTGGTTCGCAACAAGCCGGCCTCCTTCATGTTCACGGTGAAGGGCGATTCAATGATGAACGCTGGCATTGTGGAAGGCGACAAGGTGATTGTTGATCGATCCCTCAACGCCAAAAGCAAAGACATTGTGGTGGCAGTGGTGAATGGTGAATACACCATTAAGCGGCTTTATAAAAATGCTGTGAAAGTAGAGTTGCGACCCGAGAACCCGGCCTACCAGCCCATTGTGTTTAAAGAGGGCAGCGAGCTTGAAATTTGGGGTGTGGTTGTGGGGGTAGTGCGCCGCTATGGAAACCAAAGCTAAGGAAACGAAAACCCAGCCAGTTTTTGCACTGGTTGATGTGAATAATTTTTATGTGTCGTGCGAGCGGGTATTTAACCCTAAGCTGGAAGGCGTGCCCATGGTGGTGCTGTCGAATAACGATGGTTGTGCAGTGGCCCGCAGTGCTGAGGCTAAAACCCTTGGCGTGAAAATGGGCGAGCCTTGGCACAAGCTAAAAGACCTGGCCAAGCAGCACGGCATTCTGGCTTATTCATCCAACTACACCTTGTATGGCGACATGAGCCAACGTGCGGTGGAAGTGCTTTCCACCTTCACCCCAAACCTGGAGGTGTACAGCGTGGATGAAAGCTTTCTGCAGATTGAATCGGTGTTGAAACTTTACCCAACGGCCACTGAAATGGGGCAGCAAATTCGAGAGCGCATGCGCCAGTGGTTGGGCTTGCCAGTGTGCGTGGGCATAGGGCCCACCAAAACCCTGGCCAAGCTTGCCAACCACATGGCCAAGAAAATGCCGCAGTTCAATGGGGTGTGCGATCTTCATGCAATACCTAGAGCAGAACGGGTAAGAATAATGGCGGAAATTGATGTGGGCGAGGTGTGGGGAGTAGGGCGCCGTGTGGCTATTCGTTTGAATGACATGGGCATTCATAGCGTACTCGATCTTCGCAACGCAAAGCCAGCAGAAATTCGCAAACACTTCAATGTGGTGCTTGAGCGCACCTGCCAGGAACTTCGTGGTGTGCCTTGTTTGGAACTGGAAGATGTGGCGCCCGACAAGCAACAAATAATGAGCTCGAAAAGCTTTGGGCAGCCAGTAACTGAAGTGGTAGATCTTTGCGAAGCCATATCTGCTTATGTAGAACGCGCTGCACAAAAACTACGAGCGCAGCAATCGCTGGCGGGTGGTTTGTATGTGTTCCTGCGCACTAACCCGTTCGACCCGAAGGCGGCTCAATACAGCGCCAACCATCATGTGTCGTTGGGTGTTCCCACTGACGACACTCGGCTGATCTCCGACCTTGCGGTGCAAGTAATCAAGCATTTATTCAAGCCCGGTTTTGTGTACAAAAAGGCGGGGGTTATGTTGACAGGGCTTACCGAGAAGGCGAGTTATCAGCATGACCTGTTTGCGAACATTGAAGGGCAAGATAAATCGGCCAAATTGATGAAAGTGTTGGATGAAATTAACGGTAAGTTTGGGCGAGATTCGCTGATTTGTGCGTCCTCTGGGTTTGACAGAAGGTGGGCGATGCGGTGCGAAAATCGAAGTCCGCGACACACTACATCTTGGTCGGAGATGCCAATTGCGATTTGATATTTGATGCTAATCCGATCTGTAGCTAATCCACGCTTAAAAAGTCGGCCTTGCAAAATGTTCGAAACCCGCATGACTTCTGGTGT